>Ga0210019_1000643_pt1 | contig 43002 bp, 44 predicted proteins | sample CryGeyCG2114_020_2_FD_183969 | JGI IMG/M metagenome (GOLD analysis project Ga0210019, IMG submission 183969) | Groundwater microbial communities from aquifer - Crystal Geyser CG11_big_fil_rev_8/21/14_0.20 (SPAdes) (version 2) | ecosystem: Environmental > Aquatic > Deep subsurface > Groundwater ...
GCCGGATCAGCCACAGGCCGAAGGCGATCATGGGCAGGCTCAGAAGCTGGCCCATGGTGGCCCCCTGGAACAGGAAGCCCAGGTGGGCATCGGGCTCGCGGAAGAATTCGGCCGTGATGCGCGCCGCGCCGTAACCCGCGAAGAAGGCCCCCGCCAGGAAGCCGGGCCGCGCCCGCAAGCCCGGCCGCCGCCTGAGGACGGCCAAGACGACGAACAGCAGCAGGCCTTCCAGCAGGGCCTCGTAGATCTGGCTGGGATGGCGGGCGATCGGCCCGCCGTGGGGAAACACCATGGCCCAGGGCACGTCGGCGGGGCGGCCGAACAGTTCGCCGTTCACGAAGTTGGCGATACGTCCGAACAGCAGGCCGATGGGGGCGGCGCAGCCCATCATGTCGGCGAAGGTGAACAACGGAACCTCGCGCTTGCGGCAGAACAGAACGGTCGCGACGCAGACCCCCAGGAGCCCGCCGTGAAACGACATGCCGCCCTGCCAGACCGTGAGAATGTTGAGCGGATGCTCCAGGTAGAACCCCGGCTTGTAGAACAGCACGTAGCCGAGCCGCCCGCCCAGGACCACGCCGACGGTCGCCCACACGAGGAAGTCGTCCACGTGCAGGCGCGTCACCACAGGCTCCTGGATGATCTTGGTCTTGGTCTTGGTCTTGGTCTTGGTCTTGCCTTCTTCCGCCTCCTCGTCCGCAACTTCGACGTCGCGCAAGGGCAGGTCCCCTGTCATGCGCAGCATGTATCGCCATCCCAGGATCAGCCCGGCAATGTAGGCCAGCGCGTACCAGCGGATGGCGATGGGGCCGATCTCGATGGCGATCGGGTCGATGGCGGGAAAGGCAAGTGCGAAGGTCATGTCCGCTTGTCCGTCACAGATAAGGATCGCCGGCCGTGAGATAATCCCGCACGTAGCGCCGCACGCCCTCTTCCAATGGTGTCGGGGGGCGGTCGTAGCCGGCGGCGCGGATGCGCTCCATGCGGGCCTCGGTGAAGTACTGGTACTTGTCGCGGATGTCCTCGGGCGTCGGCACGAAGTCGATCATCGGTTCCCTGCCCAGCGCCCGGTAGACGGCGGCGGCCAGGTCGGCGAAGCTGCGCGCCTTGCCGGACCCGCAGTTGAACAGGCCCGAGACCCGGGGGTGGTCCAGCAGCCACAGCACCATGTCGACGCAGTCCCCGACCCAGACGAAGTCGCGCAACTGCCCGCCGTCGGGATAGCCGGGGTTGTGCGACCTGAACAGGGTGCAGGCCTGCCCATGCGCGGCCTTCTCGTAGACTTGGCGGGCGACCGACTGCATGCGGCCCTTGTGGTACTCGTTGGGCCCGAACACGTTGAAGAACTTGAGTCCCGCCCACCCGGGCGGCCGCGGCGCCCCCGCCGCCACTTGCTCGGCGACCCAGATGTCGAATTGGTTCTTCGACCAGCCGTACATGTTGAGGGGCTTGAGCGCCTTAAGGGCCTCGATGGCGCCGTCGTCATCGAACCCTTGGCTGCCGTCGCCATAGGTCGCCGCCGAGGAGGCGTAGATGTAGGGCACGCCCTGATCGGCGCACCAGTCCCACAGCCGCCGCGACAGGACGATGTTGTTCTTGATGATACGCACCAGCCGCGTTTCCGTGGTCGCCGAGATGGCGCCCATGTGGATGACGCCGCGAATCCGACCCGCGTTGTCGTCGAGGAACGCCGCCAGGTCGTCCGGCGCCACCGTCACGACGGCTTCGCGCTTGGCGATGTTGCGGGCCTTTTCCTCCGAATCGATGCGGTCGACGACGGCCACCGGGCCCAGGCCCGCGGCCTCCAGCCCGTGAACGATGTTCGATCCGATGAAGCCGGCGCCGCCGGTGACCACGTACATGGGCTGCTTATAGGCTGGGCCGGCTCCCTGGGCAACCGGGGGGGGCAACCGGCCCAACGCTTGCGCGGGCGGCGCGACCGAGCCATATATCCGTTATATTCAAGGACACGGGATCCAAGGAGTTCAGCGATGCAGACGTCCAACCGAATCCTCGACGACCTGGCCAAGGTGGCCAACGGCGCCGTGGCGACGCTCGCCGGCATCAGGGACGAGATGGAGTCCATGATCCGCCAGCAGATCGAACGCTTCCTGGCCGACGGCAACTTGGTGCCGCGCGACGAATTCGACGCCATGGCCGAAGTCGCCAGGAACGCCCGCGCGGCGCAGGAGAAACTGGAGGCCCGAGTCGCCAAGCTTGAGGCGGCGCTCGCCGCCCAGGGGGCTCCGAAAACCGCCAAACCGCGCGCCGCCGTAAAAAAACCCGCCGCCAAGGGCGCCAAACCGAAGCCCTGAACCGGGTCTCCATATATGGAATCGTTTCAGCACCTTGCGCCGGCCCCCAGTCCCCGCGGCCGTCGCTAAACCTTTCTGATTCCCGATTCTTCCACAGATTTTCCGGCAACCGTCCCATTCGGGTGTTGCACGGCAGACTCCGTTAAGGCAGGCTATCCCTTGTATCCAAGGGGGCCACAAATACCATATTTCGGTAACCTCCGAGATGTTGTGGGATGACCTTTGGCTACAAGCCTGGAGGCGCCCGCCGGGCGCCGCCGGTCGAGCCACGAAGGAGGAGCGGCCATGCCTGCACTCGATTTCGCCGTAGACACCCAGAAGCACAATCCATTGGACCTGATCGAACAGATCGTGGAGGGAAACGACTGGACCTTCGACCGCCGCAGCGACCAGGAACTGGCCGTGCAAGTGCCCGGGACTTGGTGCGACTACAGTCTCTATTTCGCCTGGAACGACGAGATCGAGGCCATGCATTTCACCTGCGCCTTCGACATGCGCGTGCCCCAGGACCGGCGCCCGCCGGTCTATGAACTGCTGGCCCGGGTCAACGAAAAGCTCTGGCTCGGCCATTTCGGCATGTGGGATGACGAAGGCCTGCCCATGTTCCGTCACGTCCTGCCCATGCGCGCGGCCAACGGCCCGACCATGAGCCAGATGGAGGACATCGTCGAAACGGCGCTTTACGAATGCGAACGCTTCTACCCCGCCTTCCAGTACGTGATCTGGGGCGGCCGCACCGCCGACGACGCCGTGGCCGCCGCCATGGTGGACACGGTCGGCGAAGCCTGATCCCGGCCGCCCGCGGAACCGGAGCCGCGACGTGACGGCCGCCCGTCCCCTGTTGCTTGTCGGCGGCGGCAAGATGGGCGGCGCCCTGATGGCGGGGTGGATCGGCCGCGGCATCCCGGCCCGGGACATCGTCGTCGTCGAGCCCAATCCCGACATCGCCGCCACCCTCAGCCGCGACCACGGCGTCACCGTCGCCGCCGGCGCGGACGACCTTGCCGAAGACCTGTCCCCCGAGCTGGTCATGTTCGCGGTCAAGCCGCAGGTCATGGCCCAGGTCGCCCCGCCCTACCGCCGCTTCGTCGGACCCGACACGGTGTTCCTGTCGATCGCCGCCGGCACGCCCATTTCCTTTTTCGAGAACTGCCTGGGCAATGCGGCGGCCGTCGTCCGCGCCATGCCCAACACGCCCGCCGCCGTCGGCCGCGGCGTCAGCGTGGCCTGCGGCAACGCCCGCGTCACCGACGCCCAGCAGAAGCTGTGCCACGAGCTGCTGACCGCCGTCGGTCAGGTCCACTGGGTCGCGGACGAGGACCTGCTGCACGCCGTCACGGGACTGTCGGGCAGCGGCCCGGCCTATGTCTTCCATCTGGTCGAATGCCTGGCCCGCGCCGGGCGCGAGGCGGGCCTGCCCGGAGACCTCGCCGACGCCCTTGCCCGCGCCACGGTCGAAGGGGCGGGCGAGCTGCTGCACCGCGCGGCCAAGGACAGCCCCCGGGTCCTGCGCCAGAACGTGACCAGCCCCGGCGGCACCACGGCGGCCGGGTTGGCGGTCCTGATGGGCGGCGACCCGGGCAAGGAAGATCCCGCCGCCGGCCCCCTGGGCGACCTGGTCAGCGCCTGCGTCGCCGCCGCGGCCAAGCGGTCCCGCGAACTGGCGGGCTGAGCCGCGCCGTCACCGTCCGCTGGAAATCGGGCCGATCCTGCCTACATAATGAAAAGTGCAGGCAAGGGAGGCTTCGTCATGGCCAAGCGGCCCCAGAGCAAGAAACCCCGCAAGGACGGCAAACCCGAGGCGACGCGCGACGCGATCATCGACGCCGCCATGGCCTGCGTCGCGCGGGACGGCTGGCGACGGCTGTCCCTGGCCGAGGTGGCGGCCGAGGCCGGCGTGTCGCTGGCCGACGTGCTGATCCCGTTTCCCACCAAGTACGCCGTCGTCAACGCCTTCCAGGACCGTGTCGACGCCCGCATGCTGGCGGCCGCCGAACACGGCGGCGACGGCGATGCCCGAGATCGGTTGTTCGATCTCCTGATGGAACGGTTCGACGCGCTGGCGCCCTACCGGCCGGCCATGGCCGAGATCGCCAAGGACTCCCTGTGCGACCCGGGCGCGCTGTGTTTCCTGCCGCGCATGGCGCGGACCATGGCCCGCGCGCTGGAGGCCGCCGGCCTGGGTGCGTCAGGCCTGGGCGGGGCCGTTCGCGCCAAGGGCTTGGCCCTGGTCTACGCCGACGCCTTCCGCGTCTGGCTGGGCGACGACAGCGCCGACCAGTCCAAGACCATGGCCGCGCTCGACCGCGGCCTGCGCCGCGCCGAGGCCGCGGCCCGCGTTCTCTGCGTCACCCGGCGCGCTCGCCCCGGCGCCGCTCCGGACTCCGCGGCAGAGGCGTCCGCCTGACGGCGTTTTTGTTGCACTGCAATATAAGCCTTGACTTAGAGATCGACAGGTTTCATAAAGGCCGCACTGTTGCAACGCAGCATAATTGTTGCGTATGCGCTAAGCCTCTTCCCCGACACGCGCTCCAATGGAGGACCGACCACGATGTACGCCGAATTTTTCAAGCTTGACAAGAACGGCTTTCCCGTCTGGGCTGCCGATTTCACCAAGATCTATGCCGACTTCGACCCGACCAAGATGTCCGACCAAGTCATGAAGGCCATGAAGGGTGGCGCCGTCGACACCATCGACGTCAACGCCGTGCTGGAAATCCAGCGCAAGAACCTGGAAGCCCTGAACAAGGCCAGCCAGGCCGCCTTCGAGGGCGCCCAGCAGGTTGCCCAGAAGCAGGCCGAGGTCTTCAAGGCGGTGTTCGACCAGGCCACCTCGGCCGCCGACACCCTTGGCAAGGCCGCGACCCCGCAGGACCTCGCCGCCAAGGAACTTGAGTTGTGCAAGACCGCCTTCGAGGCCTCGCTCGCCAACACCAAAAAGGTCGCCGACGTCGTCACCAAGGCCAACGATACCGCCGTCAAGGTGATCAACGCGCGCATTTCCGAAGCCTTCGACGAGGTCAAGGGCCAGATGGTCAAGACCAAGTAACGGGCTTTTCCCCGCTTGCGAAGAAGGCCGTCCCCGAGGGCGGCCTTTTTTGTTGCGCCTCGGCGGGCGCCCGGTAAATTTCGCGGCCGGAGGAGAGAGCCCATGTCCGACACCCCACCCCCGCAGATCACCTTCGACGACTTCCAGGCCGTCGACGTGCGCGTCGGCACCATCGTGCGGGCGGAGCCCTTTTCCGGAGCGCGCCGGCCCGCCATCAAGTTATGGGTCGATTTCGGCCCTGCCATCGGCGAGCGCAAGACCTCCGCCCAGATCACCCGCCATTACACCCCCGAAGCCCTGGTCGGCCTGCAGGTCGCGGGCGTGGTCAATTTCCCGCCCAAGCAGATCGGCAAGTTCATGTCGGAGGTTCTGGTGCTGGGCTTTCCCGACGAGGGCGGCGAGGTCGTTCTGATCCATCCGGGCCTGAAGGTGCCCAACGGCGGCCGCCTGTTCTGATCCCTCCGCGCCTCAGGCGCGGCGTTCCATGTCTTTCTCCAGGGCGCGGGTCCGCGCCTTGGCCGCCGCGGCGTGGCGGGCACGGGCGATGGATTCGGCGACCATCAGACGCAGCTTCTCCGGCTGGATCGGCTTGTGCATGACGTCGAAGCCGCTCGCCGCGGCCTCGCGCAGACGGTCGGGACCGGTGTCGCCGGTCAACAGGAAGCCCGGCACATCGCCGCCCCAGACATGGCGGATGGCAAGGATCGCATCGGCTCCCGTGTGCCCCAGCTTGAGCCGGTAGTCGGCGACGACCAGGTCCGGCCGCTTGCGTTCCTGCTCCAGCTTGGCGATCGCCTCGACCGCCGAGCCGGCGACCACGGCGTCATAGCCCCAGCCTGTCAGCAGCAGGCCCAGGGCATCGCGGATGTCGGCCTCGTCGTCGATGCCGACCACCACGGCCCCGGCGACGTCGGCGTGTTCGTCGGCCGGCAGGGTCATTTCCGCCGGCGCGTGCTCGCCCGCCAAGGGCAGGCGCACGGCGAATCGCGACCCGCGGCCTTCCCACGACAGCACCTCGACGGGATGGTCGAGCAGGTTGGACAGGCGCTGCACGATGGCGAGCCCCAGGCCGAGGCCTTCGCGCCGGTCGCGCGCCGGATTGCCGACCTGATGGAACTCCTCGAAGATCATGCCCAACTGATCCTCGGGGATGCCGACGCCGGTGTCCCAGACCTCGATGCGCACGGACGACCCGGCGCGCCGGCAGCCGACCAGGATCTTGCCCTTCTCGGTGTGGCGGACGGCATTGGTCAGCAGATTGCGCAACAGCCGGTCCAGCAGGCCCGGGTCGCTGTCGACCAGCAGCGCGCAGGGCACCATGCGAAGCCGCAGGCCCTTCTCCTCGGCCAGCGGACGGATTTCCGAGCACAGGCGCTCCAGGACGGCGCCGACGTTGAACTCGCGGCGTTGCGGCACGAACAGGCCGGCGTCCAGTTTCGAGATGTCGAGGAGCGAACCCAGCAGGCGTTCCAGCGCGTCCGAACAATCGCGGATGCGATTGATGAGCTGCTTCGTCTTGTCGTCCAGATCGCGCTCCGACAGCACGTTGACGAACATGGCGAGCGCCTGCAGCGGCTGGCGCAGGTCGTGGCTGGCGGCGGCGAGAAAGCGCGACTTGGCCGCGCTCGCCTGCTCGGCCGCATCCTTGGCCTCGGCCAGCATTTCCTCGGCTTCCTTGGTGGCGGTAACGTCGCGCCCGACCCCCTGGATTTCCACCACGCGGCCGTCGTCGTCGAACACCGCGCGCTCGGTCCAGTGCTGCCAGCTCACCTTGCCGTCGCGGCCGACGACCCGGTGCAGGTTCTCCTCGATCGGGTTGGCGGGCCCGATGCGGCGGATGATGGCCATCCGCTGGGTGGCGTCGGCATCGCTCAGTTCCGAGCCGACGGCGTGGCCTATCAGCTTGTCCCGCGGCACGCCGTAATACTGGCAATAGGCCTCGTTGACGAAGGTCCGGAGCCCGTCGGGCGTGCAGCGGCGGATCAGTTCCGTCTGGTCCTCGACGATGGCGTGGTAGCGCAGCTCGGAATCCCGCAACGCCTGTTCGGCGCGCTTGCGTTCGGTAATGTCCTGGGTCACGCCGAACAGCCGCCGGGCCCTGCCGTGCTCGTCGAAATCGGCGCTCAGGTCCTCGAAGACATAGCGCACCGTGCCGTCCGGCCGCAGCACCCGGTATTCGTGCCGGCAGTTGGGCACCGGATCCTCGTAGGCGGCGGAAATTCGCGCCCGATCGTCGGGATGGATCATGTCGAGGAACACCTTTGCCGTCGGACCGGCACGGCCCGGGCGCAGGCCCCATATGCGCCACAGCACGGGCGAACAGACGGTGCGGTTGTCGTCCGGGAAATGTTCCCAGTAGCCGACCCGGGCGGTGCGCGACGTCGCCTGCAGCTTGCTTTCGCTGTCGGCCAGCGCTTCTTCCCAGCGCTTGTCCTGGGTGATCTCCTTGGCCGCGCCGACGACGCGCACGACCTCGCCGCTGGCGTCCCGCTCGGGCCGCGAATAGACACGCAGCCAGCGCACCCGTCCATCGGCGGACAACAGGCGGAACTCGTCCGTCGAGGGAATGCCGAGCCGCAGGCGCTGGTCGCGGGATTCCAGGATCGGCACGTCGTCGGGGTGGATCTGGGTCAGCCAGGCCAGCGGCGCGTCGCTTTGGCCCGACTGCCCGGCCAGGCCGTCGATCCCGCCGACCTGCCATTTCGACGTGACCCGGCCGTCGGGCGCCACGTCATAGGCATAGACGACGTCGGACGTCAGTTCGGAAATGATCCGGTAGTGGGCGTCGGTTTCCGGATCGCGGCCGGCCGCGGGCCGGGATTGCGCGGGTGCCGCGTCCTCCGGAACGGGATCGGCGACCGCCTCCGCCGCGGGCTTGATATGCCGACGGGCCAGCAAGTAGCCGCCGACGAAGGCGGCAACCGCCAGCATCAGGCCGAGCGCGATGGCCGGTTCCGGATATAGGACGGCGCCCGGGGTCTCCCGTGCGCCGGCATGGGCCTGGGCCGCGGCAAGCAGAAGCGGCAGCGCCGTCAGACGGGTGACGGTCCGGCGGCCGCACCGGCTCCGGTTCCCGGCATCGAGCACGGCCCAGGGTAAGCGGGACAACATGCGCCCTCCCTTTCGGCGGGGTCAGTGATCCAGGCCCTGCGTCAACCCCAGGGACGCCGCCTTGATCACGGCCTGGGTCCGGTTGCTGGCGTCGAGAACCTTCAGCAGGCCGGTGACGTGCAGCTTGATGGTACCCTCCGCCAGGCCCAGGATGCGCGCGATTTCCTTGTTGGACTTGCCGCCGGCCATCAGGTTGAGGACGTCGCGCTGGCGCGGCGTCAGGTGCAGCCCGCCGGGCCCTTCGGTCTTGGTACCGCCCGGCGTCCAGTCGAGCAGCGTCGGCGGCAGGTAGATTTCGCCGGCGATGACCTGACGGACGGCGTTGACGACGACGGTACTGTCCAGTGTCTTGGGAATGTAGCCGTGGGCGCCGCAGTCCATGGCCAGGCTCATCTCCTCCGCCGTTTCCGCCGCGGATACCACCACCACCGGCACGCCGCCGAGCGAGCGGATCAGCGCGTTCAACCCGGCGAAGCGTTCCATCCCCGGCATGCCCAGGTCGACCAGCGCGAGGTCCAGGTCGTCCGTTTCATTGGCCGTGCGCAGCGCCTCGGGATAGCTGGCGGCCTCAACGACCTTGATATCGGGATCGATGATTTCCAGAAGCGACCCAAGACCCTTGCGGAACAGGGCGTGGTCGTCGGCGATCAGCACTTTCGACGGATGGGACTCTGGCACTTGCACCCCCCAGGGCGCCGGGCCGCCCTCTCCCTGGGACACGGCGCCACGATTATCGGACCAAAAATTGATCGGACACCATTATAATTGGCGACGGCGGAAATGCCATGAAATCCGCCAAGGCTCCTTTGCATCGGCACGCATCCCGACGGCCCAGGTTCAATCGACATTCAGCCTAGAGAGGCAGACGGATACGCCCGCGCAGCCCCCCTGCCGGGGATTCCGACAGCACGATCTCGCCGCCGTGGCTGCGCACCACGTCGCGGGCGATGGTCAGACCCAGGCCGACGCCGCCCGTTTCCGGGTTGCGGGAATCGTCCAGGCGAAAGAACGGGCGGAACACCTCGGCGCGCTTGTCCTCGGGGATGCCGGGGCCGTCGTCGTCGACGGTGATCTCGATGGCGTCGCCGCGCTGTCCCGCGCGCACGGACACGTGCTGGCCGTAACGCGCGGCGTTCTCCACCAGGTTGGTCACGCAGCGCTTGAAGGCGTTGGGGCGGAGCGGCAGGTTCAGCTTGTCCTCGAGATGCAGGTCGATGGGCCGACCGCGGCGACGAATCTGGCCGACCACGTCCTCAAGCAGCATGCCCAGATCCGTCGGCGCCGGCTTCTCCGTCCCCTCGCCGCGGGCGAACGCCAGATAGCCTTCCAGCATATGCTCCATTTCCGACACGTCGGCCGACAGGTCCTCGATGCCGTTCACGTTCTTGAGCATGGCCAATTGCAGCTTCATCCGCGTCAGCGGCGTGCGCAGGTCGTGGGATACCCCGGACAGCATGTCGGTGCGTTGCTTGATCTGGCGCTGGATGCGCTCGCGCATGGCCATGAACGCCTGCGCCGCCTGCCGCACCTCGGTCGCGCCCTCGGGCTTGAACTCGGATACGTCGCGTCCCTTGCCGAAATTCTCGGCGGCGCGCGCCAGACGGCGGATCGGCTTGACCTGGTTGCGCATAAAGATGGTGGCGACACCGAACAGGATCAGCGAGGTACCGACCATCCAGATGACGAACACGTAGACGGTGGTCGAGAACAGGCGCTTGCGCGTGGTCGTTACGCGCAGCACGCCGTCGGCAAGCTGCACGTCTATGATGACGTTGCGGTCCGAGCTTTCGGAATCCAGGCGATAGGGTTTGACGACGAAGCTCTGCATGGAGCCGTCGAGCATGTCCTCGAGGTCGTTGGCGGGCGCCTTGGCCTTGTTGGACAGGATGGCGCCGGGCAGGAAGGTGACGAACATGTCCATGTTGCGCCCCGCCAGGGCGGCGGCGCGCTCGCGGCCTTCCTCACTGGGGTCCTCGGTGACGAGCTGCACGATCGCCGACACGTCGCCGGCGACGCTGCGCGCCAGACGATAGGAGATCTTGTCCCAGTGGGTTTCGTAGAAGATCAGACCCGACACCACCTGCAGCAGGATCAGGGGCGTGACGATGATCAGCAGCGCGCGGCCGAGCAGGCTTTTCGGCAGGGCGTTCTTGATGGTCGTTCGCACAGTCATCGCCGACGGCTCGTCATCTGCGGTTTCCGGGCATATCCATGTCGTCAATCGGGGCGCAGCACGTACCCCTTGCCTCGCACCGTCTGCAGGTAGCGGGGGTCGCGGGGGTCCGGCTCGATCTTACGGCGAAGACGGGTCACCTGTACATCGACCGCGCGTCCGCCGCCGCCGGCGCCCGTGCGCGCGATCAGGTCGTCGCGCGTGAGCACGTCGCCGGGGCGCGCGGCAAGGGCGTTCAGGAGCCCGGCCTCCAGGTCCGTGAGCTTCACCGGTTCGCCGCCGCGCGACAGTTCGCCGCGGTCGCGGCGGAACAGGAATTCGCCCAGCCGAAGATCGTCGCCGGGGACCTGCAGCTGGGGCGCCCGTTTCAAGATGTTGCGGATGCGCAAAAGAAGTTCGCGCGGCTCGAACGGCTTGACCACATAGTCGTCGGCGCCGCCCTCCAGGCCGTTGATGCGGTCCTCGGCCTCGGCCATGGCGGTCAGCATGAGGATGGGAATGGCCGAGCGCGTGCGCAGGTCGCGGGCGAAGTCCAGGCCGCTTTCCCCGGGCATCATCAGGTCCAAGATCACGGCGTCGAAATCGAAGTGGTTGAGCCGGCCGCGCGCCTGCGCCGCGTCGGCGGCCGTCACGACGACAAAGCCGTTTTCCGAGAGAAAGCGGCTCAACAGGTCGCGCAGGCGGACGTCGTCGTCGACGACAAGAAGGTGCGGCAGGTCGGCATTCAACGCGGCATTCCTCCAGGCCTTTCGTTCGCACGCCTCCACGCTCGTTCAGTGGAACGGGATACTAGCACGGATCGGCTTGACGGCGGCAGCCCGTCAGGTACGGGCCGGTTCGCCCGAAGCGGTCACGCGGTGGCGGTCGGCCTCGTTGATCAGGCCGAACAGCACGCGGCGGAATCCGTCGGCCGCATCCGGGCCCGCATCCCGGTAGGCGCGGGCGATACGGGCCGACTGGCGGCGGGCCAGAAGCTGCTCCAGTTCGCGTCCCTTGGGTGTCAGGTGCATGAGACGCCGGCGCCGGTCGCCGTCGTCCGTTTCCTGCACCACGTAGCCCTCGTCGATCAGGGTCGACAGCACGCGGTTGAGGGACTGTTTGGTGATCTTCAGGATCGTCAGCAGTTCCGACACGCTGATGCCCGAATTGGCTCCGATGAAGTAGATCGTCCGGTGATGGGCGCGGCCCATGCCGTAATCGGCCAGGATGGCGTCGGCCTCGCCCGTGAAGTCGCGATAGGCGAAGAACAGAAGTTCCATGGCGTGGCGCAGTTCGTCGTCGCCGGACGCCGGGGAGTCAGCCCGCCGCTGAGCCCAGGGGGCCTGTTCGTCCATGACGGTTCCCTTCACCGAGGCCGTTTGAATATGCATGACGCGGCCTCGCGAAAATAAGTCAGTGTTATTGACTTATATGCCCGATAATGATAATGAACGCAACATCGTTCTTGGGAGCAATGGACGGACGAAAGAATATTACAATGGCAGCTGCTACCTTCGACGACCGCGACGGTCTGATCTGGTTCAATGGCGAATGGGTCGATTGGCGGGACGCCCGCATTCATGTGCTGACCCACGGTTTGCACTACGGCTCCTGTGTGTTCGAGGGCGAACGCATGTATTCGGGCCGCATCTTCAAGCTGCGCGAGCACACCGAGCGCCTGTTCTATTCGGCGCGGACCCTGGGCTTCAAGATTCCCTATACGGTCGAGGAGATCGATCAGGCCTGCATCGACGCCTGCACAAGGAACGGCATCGTCGACGGCTACGTCCGTCCGGTGGCGTGGCGCGGGTCGGAGATGATGGGCGTGTCGGCGCAGCAGAACCGCATCAACGTCGCCGTCGCCGCCTGGGACTGGCCCAGCTATTTCTCGCCGGAGCTGCGCGAGAAGGGCATAAAGCTGGAAACCTCGACATGGCGCCGCCCGGCGCCGGAATGCGCGCCTGTTCATGCCAAGGCGGCGGGGCTCTACATGATCTGCACGCTGTCCAAGCACACGGCGGAATCGCACGGCTGCCAGGACGCCCTGATGCTCGACTATCGCGGCCAGGTCGCCGAGGCCACGGGCGCCAACATCTTCATCTCGTTCGGCGACGGCAAGCTGCACACCCCGACGCCCGACTGTTTCCTCAACGGCATCACGCGGCAGACCGTGATCGCCCTCGCCAAGGCGCGCGGAATCGAAGTCATCGAGCGCGCCATCTTCCCGGACGAACTGAAAAAGGCGACCGAGATCTTCCTCACCGGCTCGGCCGCCGAAGTCACGCCCGTGGGCCAGATCGACGACATGACCTTCACGCCCGGCCGCATCACCCATTGGCTGATCGAGGACTACGAGAAGGCCGTCGGCAAGAACACGGAGAGCGCCGCCGCGGAATAGGCGCATCCGGCGAGCCTTCCGCCGGCAGCGTCCGGGCTTACTGCAGCGGCGCCCTCAGTGCGCCGAGGAAATCGGGGATCGTGGCCGCGGTCGGCAGCGGCGCCATGATGAGTGCAAGCGAGGGCCGTTTCAGTTTCTCCTCCTTGGCGCGCTCCTTTTGGGCGTCCACCCATTCCTTGTGGTTCTTGATGAACCGCAGATAGACGGGGTTCAAAAGCTGATCCGTCCGGGACCGCGCAAGGTCCGTCAATTCCACCGATCTCAGGACCCGTTCGCAGGCCACTGTCGCAAGCGGCACCCGCCAGAAATCGGAGAGCTTGTATTCGTTGGCGCCGACCTTGACCAACGCATCCGCCGACCTGACTTCCTTTTGGAACAGGCTGCCGTAGACGTCGGGCTTCATGACGCGGTCGATGGCGGAATTAAGCTCCTCGTCGTTATCGCCGGCGAATACCCCTTCCAGGAACAAAGTGGCCACGGAGATCGCGAACCAGGCTTTTTCATCGATCTGGTTGAGTTTTCCCTCGATCACGAAAAGCTCCTGTTCGAGGCGGTTGACCGCGACCTTGGCCGCTTTCAAATAAATGTACGTCTTCACGCCGGTGATGAAGTCGTCCCTTTGCGTCTTCAATTCCTCAGAATCGAGCAAGGCATCGAAACCCCGCTCGCGGACGATGTCCACGGCGGTAATTACCCCTTTGACGGAGTCGATCATTCCGGCAATCGCGCGGCGAAGTTCCTTGAATGCCTCGGCCGGTTCATCGGTGTTGCCGATGTCGGTTCGGAGTTCTTGGAACAACACGAACAGTTCGTCCTGCGCCCTGCGCACGTCATCCAGCAGCTTTTCCACGTCGGACCGCATGCCGTAAACGTCGCCCTGAATCCGGGCGACGGCGGTCAGCACGATCGGTCCGTACTTGGCGAAATCCGAATAAACCGCTAGGCGCCCATCGGATATTGATCTCACCTTGCCGACGACCGCTTCAGCCTTGAGCTTGATGCCGGAGACGTCATCCTCGACGATCCTTGAATGCGCGTCCCAACTCTCCTTGATCTTCTTGACGGCCGGAAGTTCGGTTTCCCAGGTAAGTTTTCGGAGGCTCGCTTTCAGCAGATGGAAACGTCGTTCGACTTCGAGAAGATGTTGGGGAAAGTACTTGGCCGTGCGGCCGATGGTCGGTTCCAAAGGAATACGCAGCGCGCGGCCGATGTAGTTGCTGATCGACAACGTGCGGATGGAATCGAGCGCATCGACCGACAGGTTTTGAGACAGGCAGATCTCAATGGCGTCGGCGTTGGCCTTCATGCTCCGTTCCATGTTTTCGATGAGGTGGCTGCATCCCGCCACAAGTCCGGCGGCGATCACCACGCAGAACGCCCGCAGCGGCTTCATCTCCCCCTTCCCCGTCCCCACGAACACTTGAGCCGGAACGGAATCACCTCCCCCATCAGCGCCAAGAACATTCCGGGAGGCGGTCCGCTCTTCACCGAATAGTAAATTAGGAAAATATAATCGTCCATCGGTAACGTGAGGCGGAACCACGCAGCGAATCAGCCGGCGGGGCCGCCACCACCCGTCGTTCCCTTCAACCCCTCCTGGAATTGGCCCTCAAGAACAGTTAACTTTACCCGCAGGCGCGCGGGACCGCCGAAGTCACGCCCGTGGGCCAGATCGACGACATGACCTTCACGCCCGGCCGCATCACCCATTGGCTGCTCGAGGACTACGAGAAGGCCGTCGCCAAGAACGCGGAGAGCGCCGCCGCGGAATGGCCACCACCGCAGGGAGCACGGCCGACCATGACGGAAAAACCTCCCGAACCCGCCGGCGCTCCGCCCGCGTCACGACCGCGCCGCCGGCGCCGCCTCACCGTCCGCCGGGCCCGTCCGGGCGCGCCGCCGGGAACCCTGGTCGTCCATGCCGAAGCGCAGGCGACCCGGGTGCGCGTCCTCGCCTACGGCGCCGATGCGATCCTTGAGGACTCCCTGCCCCCCGACGCGGATTTCGCGGCGCTGCGCGGCCGCGCGCCGGTCACCTGGATCCAGGTCGCGGGCCTGGCCGACATCGCGCTGATCGAGCGCCTGGGCGCCCAGTTCGGCATTCACCGCCTGGTCCTGGAGGACGTCGTCAACGTCCACCAGCGGCCCAAGGTGGACACCTTCGTCGATCAGGTATTCATCGCGTTCCGCGCCGTGGCCGCCCAAGGCGGCGAGGAAACGGAACAGATATCCCTGATCGTCGGCGACGGCTACGTGATCTCCTTTCACGAAACCCATGAGGATTGCCTGGAACCGCTGCGCGACCGCATCCGCGAAGGCAAGGGACGGGTCCGCCAGTTGGGCGCCGACTACCTTTCCTATGCCGTTATCGACACGGTGATCGACGCCTATTTCCCGGTCCTGGAGGCGATGGGGGAGACCATCGACGCGCTCGAGGACGCGGTGATCGCCCGGCCCGCGCCCGCGCAGGTCCACGACATCCACGACCTGAAGCGCCGCCTGATGCATCTGCGCCGCGCCATCTGGCCCATGCGCGACATGGCCAACGCGCTGATCCGCGACGACGTCCCGGGAATGTCCAGGGACACCCGCCTTTACCTGCGCGATTGCTACGACCACCTGGTGCAGTTGATGGACATCGTCGAAACGGACCGCGAGACCGTGTCCGCCCTGCTTGAAGTCTATCTGTCGAGCCTGAGCGCCCGCATGAACGAGATCATGAAGGTGCTGACGATCATCGCCACGATCTTCATTCCATTGGGCTTCTTCGCAGGGCTGTGGGGCATGAACTTCGACGGGGAGGCCTCGCCCTTCAACATGCCCGAACTGGGCTGGCGCTATGGCTATCCGGCGGCGCTGGCGTTCATGGCCGTCATCGCGGGCGGCCTGCTGTACTATTTCCGGCGCAAGGGCTGGATCGGCGGCCTCGGCCGCCCGCCGCGGCGCTGAACACCTTACAGGGTCGGCCCCTTGGGGCCTTCCAGGTACCGCGAGAGTTCGCCGGTAACGTAGGCGAAGGCCTCGTCGACCGTGTCGACGACATGCATCAATTCCAGATCCTCGGGCTCGATGGTGCCGTACTTCACCAGGGCGTCAAGGTTCAGGGCCTCGCGCCAGAACGTACCGCCGTAAAGGACGATGGGCATGCGCTTCTTGATCTTGCCGGTCTGGGACAGCGTCAGGGTCTCGAACAGTTCGTCCAGAGACCCGAAGCCGCCGGGGAACACGATCAGCGCCTTGGCCAGGTATACGAACCACAGCTTGCGCATGAAGAAGTAGTGGAATTCGAAGGACAGTTCGCGGGTGATGTAAGGGTTGGCGTGCTGTTCATGAGGCAGCGAAATGCCCAGGCCCACGTTGATGCCGCGCGCTTCGGACGCGCCCCGGTTGGCGGCCTCCATGATCCCGGGCCCGCCGCCGGAGCAGACGATGAAGCGCTTGTGCCTGTCCTCCAGCCCCTTGGACCATTCGGTCAGGCGGAAGGCCAGTTGCCGCGCCTCCTCGTAATAGCGCGACATTTCGAGCGCCATTTCGGCGCGGGCGATGTCTCCGCCGTGTTTGCGCGCCGCCTCGAGCCGCCGTTCGGCCTCGTCGCGGGGCAGGATGCGGGCCGAGCCGAAGAACACCACCGTGTCGGCCACGTCGAAGGCGCGGAATCGCGCCGCCGGCTCCAGGTACTCCGACAGGATGCGCAGCCCCCGGGCCCCCGGCGAGTTGAGGAACCGTTCGTTCTGATAGGCCTTGGGCGGGCGGAAGCCGCGGTCGGGGTCGTCGCCGCTCACCTTCCCGCCTCCGCCCGCGGACGGGCCGCCGCCGTTCCGGCCTGCGCCAGCGGCCACAGGTCCTCGACGATGTCGGTGCCGGCGGGGAACCGGCTTTCCCGCCAGCCCGGCACGCGGCCCAGGAAGCGGGCGCCGAGAGAGCGTGCGCAATCGAAATCGGTCACGGAGTCGCCGACAACCAGCGTGCGTTCCGCGGCAACGCCGATGCGCCGCAGTTCGCCGCCGACGATGTCCGGCTTCACGCGGGGCGAGCCGAATACGGACGCGAAGAAGCCGTCCAGTCCGCGCCTTGCCACGATGCGGCGCAGTTCGTCCTGGGGCGTGCCGGACACGACGTACAGCGGGCAGTGGGCCGACCAGGCCGCCAGGGCCTCGACCGCACCCGGCACCGCGTCGCAGGCAGCGACCACGTCCTCGACCATGCCGGAATAGGTCTCCGCCAGCTCCGCCAGGCCGTCGGCGTCGAGGTCGATCCCCAGAAATTCGCGGTGAAAACGCTCCAGCTTGACCACGCGGGACACGCCCTCGTGGCGCACGTGCTCTTCAACCACGCGGTCGACCACCTCATCGCCATGGGGCTCGTAAAGCCGGCGGAAGGCCTCGATCTTGATCTCGTTGGATTCGACGATCACGCCGTCGAAGTCGAAGAACACCGCGTCGATGTCCCGGGGGTCGACGGCAACGGCGGAGAGGCTGGACGCGGCCGTCACTCTGCCGCCTTCCCGGGGGACGGTGTCCAGCGCGCCGCGGCGGCGGCGTCGGTGGAGCGGGCGTCGACCCACTGGCCGCCGCCGGGCGTGTTCTCCAGCTTCCAGAACGGCGCCTTGGTCTTCAGGAAGTCGATCAGGAAGTGGCAGGCCTCGAACGCCGCCTCGCGGTGAGCCGATGCGGCGGCCACCAGGACGATCTGGTCGCCCGGTTCCAACCGCCCGTAGCGATGGATGATCAACGTCGCGTCCAAGGGCCAGCGCTCCCGCGCCTCGGCCTCGATGCGCGACAATTCCTTCTCCGTCATGCCGGGATAGTGTTCGAGGGTCATGGCGCCGACCGTCTCGCCGCCCGCCCCTCCTCCACCAGACACGTCGCGGACCAGGCCGACGAACGAACACAGCCCGCCGACAGCATGGTTGCCGGCGGTCAGCGCCTTCAACTCGGCGCCCAGGTCGAAATCCTCTTTCTGCACCCGGATCATGGACCGGTTCCTGCCGTTTCAGCCGCCCGTCACCGGCGGGAAGAACGCGACCTCGTCGCCCGCCGCCACGGGATGGTCCAGACTAACATATTCCTGGTTGACGGCGACACGGACGACCTTGCGGTCGCCGAACGCCTCGGCATAGCCGCCGCCGCGCGCGACCAGCCAGTCGACGAGCTGCGCCACGGTGGCGACGCCGGCGGGCGGCTGGATGTCTTCCTCGCCGACCCCGGCCTTTTCGCGAAGCCAGGCGAAATAGAGAAGTTTCATGGATGTTGTCATTCAGGTCACCTCGCGGAAGGGCAGGAAGTCCACGGTCGCACCCTCCGTCAATTCCGTCAAATCCTCGGGCAGTTCGACCAGGCCGTCGGCATCGACCATGGAGGTCAGGATGCCCGCCCCCGACGAATGGCGCTTTTCCGCCACGGGCATGCCGCCGCCGTTCCACACCAGCTTGGCCCGTGCCCATTCGCGCCGCCCGGTCTTCTTCCTGTAGGGGAACCCGGCCCTGACCGGGAAGCGGGGCGCGTCCGTGTCCGCCGCGCCCGACAGCATCATGATCAGCGGCCGCGCGATCAAAAGGAAGGTCACCATGGCGGCGACGGGGTTGCCCGGCAGGCCGACGAAGGCCGTGTCGCCGACCCGGCCCAGCGCCACCGGCCGCCCCGGCTTGATCGCCAAACGCCAGAAATGGATGGAGCCCCGGCTTTCCACGGCCGCCTTCACGTGATCCTCCTCGCCGGCGGAGACGCCGCCCGAGGTGATCAGGAGGTCATGGTCCGCCTCGGCGGCGGCCAGGGCCTCGGCGATGGCGGCGCGGTTGTCGGGCAGGATGCCCAAATCCGTGACCGCGCAGCCGAGCCCGTCCAGCAGGCTCATGACGGTGTAGCGGTTGGCGTCGAAGATGCAGCCGTCCGGCGCTTCCTCGGTGGGATCGCGCACCTCGTCCCCCGTCGAGAACACGGCCGCGCGGAGCTTCTTTCGCACGGTCAGGCCGGCGCGCCCGACGGAAGCGGCCAAGCCGATCTCCTGCGCGCGCAGGCGCCGGCCCGCCCGCAGGATCACGTCGCCCGCCTTCACGTCCTCGCCGGCAAAGCGGCGGTTCGACCCCTTCTTCAGGCCCTTGGGCAGGATCACGTGACCGTCGTCCGGTTGCGTGTCCTCTTCCATGAATACCGTATCGGGTCCGTCCCCGCCGTCCTCGCCCCCCGGCATGGGAGCGCCCGTGAAGATGCGATAGGCATGACCACGTTTCGCGGGACCGTCCAGCGGATGGCCGGCGGCGATGCGTCCCGCGACCGGCAGGCGCGTGTCGCCGTCCGGGTTCAGGTCCGCGTGGAAGACCGCAAAGCCGTCGACGGCCGAGTTGTCGTGCGGTGGCACGCTGCGGGGGGCGGACACGCTTTCCGCCAGGATGCGGCCGAGCGCCCGGCGGAGCGGAACCTGTTCCGTGCCGACGACGCAGGCCACGCGTTCCTTCAGGACGGCGAGCGCGTCGGCCACGGGCATCAGCCCGCCGGCGAAGGCGAAACAGTCGTCCTTAAGCTGCGCCATGGCTCATCTTGCCGGTCTGTTCGGCGTTGGCCGGTACGGCCAGGCCGCAGTAGTCGACGATGAAATCGGCAACCGCCGGGACGTCGTTCAGGTCCAGGACCGGGCAGGCCACGCCCTCGACCGGATCGACGGAGGCCACGGCGACGATGGTGTCGTCGGCAGCGGCCAGCAGCCCCTTGCCCACGGCCGCGCGGAACACCTCCATCTTGGCGTGGAGGTGGCGCTTGAAGCCCTCGATCAGGATCAGGTCGACGGGCGCCATGCGGGCGATCAGGTCGTCCATGTCGGGCTCCATGTCGTCGCGGAATTCCCGCTGCAGGACCCAGCGGCGGCCCGAGGTCAGCATGACCTCGGTGGCGCCGGCGGCCCGGTGCTCGTAGGAATCCTTGCCCTTCTGGTCGATGTCGAAGTTGTGATGGGTGTGCTTCATGGTCGAAACCGCGAGCCCCCGCGACGTCAGTTCCGGGATCAGGCGAACCAGCAGGGTCGTCTTGCCGCTGCCGCTCCATCCGACCAGGCCGAATACCTTCATGCCTGCGTTTCCCCTTGGATGTTCTTATGCCGTCCGGGCCGAGCGCCACCGGAAGGCGTTTGATATTGGGTAGAATGGCACAGAATTCAACTGTTTTCAGCGCCTTGCGCCCCACCCGTGGCGGGCGGCTTGGCCCCGTCGGCGCGGCGGATGTGGCGCAGCCCGGCCACCAGGTAGTCGAACCCGGTGACGAGCGTCAAAAGGGCTGCGATCCACAGGCCGTAGAGCCCCACCTGGGTCGTCGACAGGGGGCCGAATTGGGGTCCGGCGGGGCCGACGATAAGGAAACCGAGGGCGAGAATCTGCACCGTGGTCTTCCATTTGGCGAGCGTCGAGACGGGCAGGCCGACCCGGGCCGTGGCCAGGAACTCGCGCAGCCCCGAAACCAGGATCTCGCGGCACAGGATCACGGCGGCGGGCAGGATATGGACGCCGTCGAAGCGGTCGACCCCGACCAACGCCAGAAGCAGGGCCGAGATCAACAGCTTGTCGGCGATCGGGTCGAGGAAGCGGCCCAGGGACGACTGCTGTTTCCAGGCGCGCGCCAGGTATCCGTCGAAAAAGTCCGTGATGGAGGCGTAGCAGTAGACCGCGAAGGCGAGCCAGTTGCCCGTGGGCGCCTCGACGAACAGCATCAGGCAGACCACCACCGGAATGGCGACGATGCGCGACAGGGTCAACAGGTTGGGCAACTGGGTCAGCAAGGACGCCTCCGCTGCGGCGCGCCGGGGCCGAATGGGTGGCGCCCCCATGTCGGACCGCCCGCCCCAGCGCGAACGACAACCGACGCGGCGCATTCAACCACATCAGTCGTCGGGATGAAACCAGTCATAAATCTTGCGCGCCATGGACTTGGAAATGCCGTCGACGGCGGCCAGATCCTCAGGCCGCGCCTCCTCGACCGCCTTGGCATGGCCGAAATGGTGGAGCAACGCCCGCTTGCGCCGGGCGCCGATGCCGGGCACCTCGTCCAGACGCGAGGTCTGGATCGCCTTGGCCCGGCGGCCCCGATGGGCGCCGATGGCGAATCGGTGGGCCTCGTCGCGCAGCCGCTGCAGGAAGTAAAGCACAGGATCCTGCGGCTTCAGAAGGATCTCGCGCCCGTCTTGCATGAAGATGCGCTCGCGCCCGGCGTTGCGGTCCGGCCCCTTGGCGATGGCGGCCAGGGCCACGTCCTCGATGCCCAGGTCCTCGAACACCTCCATGGCAACGCCGAGTTGCCCCTTGCCGCCGTCGATCAAAATCAGGTCGGGCCACTGGCCCTCGGCGCGCTCCGGGTCCTCCTTGAGGGCGCGCGAGAACCGCCGCATCAGGACTTCCCGCATCATGGCGTAATCGTCGCCGGGGGCGAAGCCCTCGCCCTCGGCCAGGCCGGGCCCCGCCGCGCCTTTGATGTTGAACTTGCGGTAGGCCCCCTTTTCGAAGCCGTCGGGCCCGGCCACGATCATGCCGCCCACGGCCTTGGTGCCGCCGACGTGGCTGTTGTCGTAGACCTCGATGCGTTCGGGCGCCGCCTCCAGGCCCAGGGCGTCGGCCAAGCCCTCCAGCAGCTTGCGCTGGGTGGCGCTTTCCGAAAGGCGGCGGCTCAACGCTTCCTTCGCGTTGGCCAGCGCGTGCTCCACCATCTTGCGCTTGTCGCCGCGCGCCGGAACCGTCACCTGGACCCGCCGCTCGGCGCGCACGGACAGCGCGTCCTCGACCAGGGCCCGGTTGGGCGGCGCGTGGCTGAGGATCACGGTCTTGGGCGGCTGGGCGCGGGCATAGAACTGGCCGAGGAAGGCCTCCAGGACCTCGCCCACGTCGTCGTCGGGCCCGTGGCTGGGGAAATAGGCGCGGTTGCCGAAGTTGGCGCCCGTGCGGAAGAAGAACACCTGCACGCAGGTCTGCCCGCCGTGACGATGGGCGGCGATGACGTCGGCGTCGCCCACCGTGCGGATGTTGATGTCCTGATGGGCCTGGATGCGGGTCATGGCCTGGATGCGGTCGCGGTACTGGGCCGCCAGTTCGAACTCCAGGGCGTCCGACGCTTCCTGCATGCGCCTGGACAGGTCCGCCTGCACGGCGCGCGACCCGCCGGTCAGGAAGGCCCGCGCCTGTCCGACAAGATCGGCGTAGTCGTCCTTGGCGATGCGGCCGACGCAGGGCGCCGAACAGCGCTTGATCTGGTACAGCAGGCAGGGCCGCGTGCGGCCCGAGAACACGTGGTCCGAGCACGAGCGCAGCAGGAACGCCCGCTGCAGCACGTTCAGCGCGTCGTTCACCGCCCACACGGAGGCGAAGGGTCCGAAGTAGTCCCCCGGCCGCGACTTGGCGCCCCGGTACTTGACCACCTGGGGGTAGTCGTGTTCGCCCGTCACCAGGATGTAGGGGAAGGATTTGTCGTCGCGCAGGAGGATATTGTAGCGCGGCGCATAGCGCTTGATGAGGTTGGATTCAAGCAGCAGCGCCTCGGCCTCGGTCGCCGTGGTCACGAACTCCATGTCGGCCGTCAGGGCGATCATGCGGCGGATGCGGATCGACTGGCGTTCCGGCGCCGTATAGGCGGCGACCCGCTTCCGCAGGTCCTTGGCCTTGCCGACGTAAAGGACGGAACCATCGGCGGCGGTCATGCGGTAGACGCCGGGGCTGTTCGGCAGGGTCTTGAGATGGCGGGCGATCACCGCGGCGCCGGCAGCCGTCGACGGGGCCGGAGCCTCCGCCTCGGCCGTTGCGCGGTCATTCTTCTTGCTGTCCGCCGTCACGATGATCCCCGATCGAACCGCCTGTCCGGTAAGAAATCCAAAGCGAATCAATACTATGCCGAAAGATATAACCCGCGGCCGGAATTCGCGACGGGCAACTATCCACGACTCTTGTGGATAAACCTGTTGAAAAACCCGCCCGCGACGGCGAAGGGCCACAAAATCCCGGGATTCCTCCGCTTTGCCTAATATTTGGGCATGCAATTAATGCATTGAAATAAATAGATAAATTCCCTCCGGATCGGAAAGAACAGGGTCTTGAAATTTTCCGGAAACAGGCTGGACACAAATATGAAACGGCGAACGGCCCTGTGCACAACTCCTTGGGCCGCGCGTCACAAGCCCGCTATTTCAAGCACTTAGGAGATGGCGTTCAAATGGCTCTCAGACCCGCGAACTGAAGCGTTCGATTTCGACCCCGACGCTCTCCGCATTCTCGAAAATGTCCAGCTTTTCCACGCGCACGCGGGCCGAGCGGACGCGAGGGTCTTCCAGGCACATGGCGGCGATGTCCTCGGCCAGGGTTTCGACCAAGTTGACGTGGCGCCGCCCGACGATGCCTTTGATGCCGTCGGTGATTTCCTCGTAGCAGACGACCTGGTTGATCTCGTCCACCGGGGGCTGGTCGGTTTCGCGCACGGCAAGGTCGACGTTCACGCGGATGCGCTGCGCGCCCGTCTTCTCGAACGCATGGATGCCGATGTTGGCCATCAGCACCAGGTTGCGCACGAACACGTGGCGGATCAACGACCGCGCGTCCGCGATCATGCTGGTTTCCGAAACCTTGTATTGGTCGACGGTCATCCCGTTCCCCGACTGCAGTGGCCGACCCGCCCTATTCCAGGGCGGGCCCGTTGTCCCAGGCGGCCCCCATGTGCTGACCGCTGTCCAGGGCGATGATTTGGCCTGTTAAGGCTGGCGCGTCAAGGATGAAGCGCAGGGCGCGGCAAATCTCCCGGGGATCGACGGGGCGTTCCAGCGGCGTCGACCGCCATTGCCGGACGAACTGTTCGTCCGTCTGGCGCGGGCTGGGCAGCGTCGGGCCGGGGCCGATGGCGTTGACGCGGACGGCGGGCGCCAGGGTCCGGGCCAGCATCTGGGTCAGGCCCCACAGGCCGTATTTGGAGAGCGTGTAGGACGTGAAGTCGCCGCGCAGGTTAAGCACCCGCTGGTCGACGATGTTGACCACGTTGCCGCACTGGCCCGCCCCCAGGTGGCGGACGAAGGCCTGGATCAGGACGAAGGGCGCGCGCAGGTTGACCGCCATATGGGCGTTCCAGCTTTCGCGGGTCACCGTATCGGGCATGTCGTTCTCGAACAGGGAGGCGTTGTTGACCAGCAGGGTCACCGGGCCAAGAGCCTCGGCGGCCGCCGGGATCAGCGCGGCCGTCGCGTCCTCGTCCGCGAGGTCCGCCTGCACGACCGCGGCCTCGCCGCCGGCGGCGGCGATCTCGGCCACGACGGCTTCGGCGTCCGCCCGCGACGTGTGGCAATGCACGGCGACCCGCCAACCCCGGGCGGCCAGGTCGAGGGCGAGCGCGCGGCCGATGCGGCGGCCGGCGCCGGTGACGAGGGCGGTCTCGGAGCGTGTGATCGGGTCGTTTTCCGTCATGGCGGCGTCAGAATAACACGGTCGCGGCGGTCTCCGGCAGACCCGCGACCTGGGCCGCCAGATAACCCGCGTACAGGACCAGCAGAACCGCCCCGCCGGCGCGGGACACGCCGGTCCATCCGGTCATGGCCGGCACCAGCAGAACAGCCGACCCCAGCATCACCCAGACGTCAAAGGCCAGCATGGTCGTCGGCACCGGCAGGGGGGCGGCCATGGAAACCACCCCGGCAATGCCCAGCATGTTGAACATGTTGGAGCCGACCACGTTGCCGATGGCGACGTCCGGATGGCCGCGCCGGGCGGCAACCACCGAGGCCGCCAGCTCCGGCAGCGAGGTGCCGACGGCAATCAGGGTCAGGCCGATGACCTCCTCGCCCAGACCGAACGAGCGGGCGATCTGGACACCCCCGCTCACCATCAGGTCCGCGCCGACGGCGACCCCGGCCAGACCGCCCAGCGTCGCCGCCCAGGCGATCCACGGTTTCGCGGGAACGGCGCCGATCTCCTCGACCTCGCCCACGCGTTCGGCCGACGCCCGCGGGTCGTTGATGTCGCGCCAATAGGCGCTGCCCATGAAGCCCAGGAAGATAATGAGCAGCAGCGCCCCCTGGGCCCAGTCTAGAACCTCGCCCCAGCACAGCATGACGAACAGCGCCGTACACAAAACCAGCAGCGCGCCGTCGCGGTAGAGCCGTGCGTGGCGCCGGACCATGGGCGTAAGCACGGCGGCGGCGCCGACGATCAACAGGATATTGGCGATGTTGGAGCCGACGATGTTGCCCGTGGCAATGCCCGGGGTGCCGATCAACGCCGCATCCAGCGACACCACCAATTCCGGCGCCGACGTGCCGAGCGCCACCACGGTCATGCCGATCAGAAGCGGTGACAGGCCGAAGATGCGGGCCAGCCCCACCGCTCCCCGGATCATTACCTCGGCCGCCCCCATAAGGACCGCGAGGCCGCCGAGGAGTTCCACGTACATCACCTGACGGGACCTCCGGCGTCATCGTCCAGATGCGCGAAGGCGGCCAGCAGGTCGTGATAGAGCCCCCGCTTGAAGGGAACGACGAGGGACGGCAGTTCGGCCATGGGCGCCCATCGCCAGCTTGAGAACTCGGGCTGATGATGGGTGTTCAGGTCGAATTCCTCGTCACGCCCCAGAAATCGGAGAGCGTACCATTTCTGGCGCTGGCCGCGGAACCGCCCGCTCCACACCCGGTCGCGGACCTCGATGGGCAGGTCGTAGGTGAGCCAGCCAGGTGTCTCGGCGATGATCTCGGCGTTGGCGGTGCCGGTCTCCTCCTCCAGCTCGCGGAACACGGCGTCGCGCGGGTCCTCGCCCGCGTCCAGGCCGCCCTGCGGCAGTTGCCAGGGGTATTCCAGCTGCTGGGCGGTGCGGCGGATCCGCTCACCGACCCAGACGCGGCCGGCGCTGTTCAACAGCAGCGCACCGACGCCTGTCCGGAACGGGCGCGGGTCGTCGTCAATATCGGTCATGGAGTGCGGTCACGGTCGAGCAAGCGGCATTGTCCCAGGAGCGAAGGTTTATTGCACGATCTGACGGTCGGCGATAGCGCTGACGGGAACCAGGCGCATTTTGTCCGGCGGCTGCGCGGCCAGCCAGTTCTTCAACTCCCGAATGGTGTGTGGATAGGGCTCGCCCATGGCCACGGCGATGGACTGGCTGCGCGCCAGCGCGCCGAAGCGCAGCAGCTTGGAGGCGATCTCGCCCTCGGTCGGCGTGCGGTCCAGGTGGATGTTGACCACGGCCTTGGGCAGGGACAGTTCGGCGGCGATCCGGGTCATGGCGCCGCTGCCGCTTTCGCCGGAATCCACGAACATCAGGCCGCGCGACTTGATCTCCTCGAAGACCGGCTTCAACTGCCCCTCGGCGACGCCGAACTTGGAACCGAAGCGGGACATGAAGCCGACATAGCCGGGCACCAGGCCCAGGAGGGTCCTAAGTGTGCGCATGTTGTCGTCGACCTGCCTGGTCGTGTTGAGGGCGAGCGGTCCCGCGTCCTCGAACGGGAAGTTGGCGCTTTCCATGGGCAGGCCCAGGAACACCTCGTGGCCGGCCAGGCGGGCGCGGATGACCCAGTCGGACGGATCGCGGGCATAGGGGCTGATGACCAGGCTGACTTCGGGCGGAAGCGCCTTGATGGCCGTGATCGAGGCGGTGCGCGACAGGCCGATGCCGCGGATCAGGACGGCGATCCGCGGGATGCCGGCGTCCGCTTCCGCAACCGGCCGGGCGTAGGCGTCCATGGGCCGGGTACCGTTGCGCGCGACGATCGGCATGTCGCGGCCGTCGGGGCCCTTTTCCACCAGGGCGAGATCCGGCACGCGGGCAAGCGCCTCGACGCCCTCGATCCAGGCGATCCCCTTGAAGGCCTCGGCGGTGGCGAAGGGAATGACTCGGCCGCGGTCCGGGTCCTGGACCGCGCCCGGCGTGGGCACGGCTGCGGCCAAGCCGCTGGTGCCCTCGTTCTGGATGGCGACCTGCGACGCCGAAATACCGGCGACGACCTTTTCCGCAGGCGGCGCGGCGCCGGGGGCCGCACCGCCCTTGGCGGGTGCCGCCTGTCCGCCCGCGGCGGCAGGCGGTGCGCCGCCTTCACCGGGGGGGGTCAAGGCGCCGCCTTCGCCGGGCGACGGTGCGGTGGGAATGGCGATGGAGCCGTCGGGGCGGCGCGGATCGGCCACCTGTTCCGGTTCCGACGAGCCGAGGAGGAACCACGCCGCGCCGCCGAAGATCGAGGTCAGAAGCAGGCCGCCGGCAAGGGCCGAGATGATGAGGATCTTGCGCTGGGGGTCCATGCGCTCCCACGCACTGCCCTCTTCCTCCTCATCGTCTTCGTCTTCGCCACCCTCGTCGTCTTCCTCCTCGGGCTCGTCCTCCTCGTCGAGGTCGAACGCCTCGTCGTCCTCGTCGTCGTCGCCGCCCTTCTTGCGGCGCTTCAGACTGAACGGCAGTTTCAACGACGGCAGTTTCAACGGATCACCCGTTCACGAACGGTCGGGCCGCCCCGCGGGTCCGTCCCGCGGGTCCGGCGGACAACCACGGCCGCCACCGGGCACGCACGCCCGGGCAGCCAGCTTCAAGCCCCGGTAAATCCAGGGTACTCAATTGGTTGACGAGGTCAACGCACCGGAGAACAAGGCCACTCCGCGCAGCAGGTCGACGGCGCGCAGAAGCTGGTAGTCGACCGGCTCCTTCTTGGCATCCCCTTCTTTTGCCGAGGTTTTTCCACTTTCCGGCTTAGCGTCCGGCTTGGCCTCGGGGGTCGGTTCCTTGGCATCCTTCCCGTGGTTGCCGTTGTCGAGGGCGCCCCGCAGGTTTTCCTCGCGGCGGCCGGGACGATTCTCGATCTCTTCGATTCGCGACGGTTTGACCTCGATGTCCGGATGAATGCCCTTGGCCTGGATGCTGTCGCCCGACGGCGTGTAGTAGCGCGCCGTGGTCAGGCGCATGGCCCTGTTGCCCTGCAACGGCACGATGGTCTGGACCGAGCCCTTGCCGAAGGATCGCGTCCCCATCAGCACCGCGCGGCGGTGGTCCTGCAGGGCCCCGGCGACGATTTCCGAGGCCGAGGCGGACCCGCCGTTGATCAGAACGACGATCGGCTTGCCTTCCGTCATGTCACCCTTGGTGGCGTTGAAGCGCTGGGTGTCGTTGGGATCGCGCGAGCGGGTCGATACGATCTCACCCTTGTCCAGGAAGGTGTCCGACACGGCGACCGCCTGGTCCAGCAGGCCGCCCGGGTTGTTGCGCAGGTCCAGCACGTAGCCTTTCAGCTTGTCGCCGGCATCCTTCCTGATCTTCTCTATCGCCTTGTCCAGGCTCTGCTTTGTCTGCTCGCTGAACGACGTGATGCGGATGTAGCCCACGTCTTCGCCTTCCATGTGGTGGCGGACCGAGGTGATCTTGATGATCGCCCGCGTGATGCTCACGTCGAACGGTTCCTGGCCGGGGCGCAGGATGGTCAGCTTGATGTCGCTGCCGACCTTGCCGCGCATCTTCTCGACCGCCTGGGACAGGGTCAGGCCCTGGACCGCCTCGCCGTCCAGGTGGGTGATCAGGTCGCCGGCCTTGACTCCGGCACGATACGCCGGCGTGTCGTCGATGGGTGAAATCACCTTCACCACGCCGTTCTCCAACGTCACCTGGATGCCCAGGCCGCCGAACTCGCCGCGCGTGTTGACCTGCATTTCCTTGTAGGTGCGGGCGTTCATGTAGCTGGAATGGGGGTCGAGCGCCTGCAGCATGCCGGTGATCGCGGACTCGATCATCTGCTCGTCCGTGGGCTGATCCACGTACTGGGAGCGGATGCGCTCGAACACATCGCCGAACAGGTTGAGCAGACGATAGGTCTCTTCCGAGTTCTTGACTTCGGGCGCCTCGGCCGCGGCGCCCTGCGCCGACGCCGGCTGGCCCAGGAACACCAGGCCGCCCAGCACCGCGGCACCGGCCAGCAGCCTGAGGCCCGCAACCATCGATATTCTGTGTGTCATCCGCTCACCTTGTCTTTGCGTGACGCCAACCACGGCAAAGGATTGATCGGTTGTCCCTTGCGGCGCAGTTCGACGTAGAGAATGGGACGGTCGCCCCCGTCGGAACCCATCAGGCCCACGGGCTCACCGGTGGAAACGCGCTGGCCCACAGCCATGTCGATGCGGGCCATCCCGGCCAGCAGCGTATGATATCCGTCGCCGTGATCGATAATCAATAACTGCCCATACCCTCTGAATTTTCCTGCGAACGCGATCTTTCCGTCATAGGTCGCGATGACCTGCCCTCCGGCGCGCGCGGCGATGTCGATGCCCTTGCGCGTCAGGCCCGTCGGCAGGTTTTCGCCATAGCGGCCGACCAGATCGCCGATCACGGGCAGCGGCAGCCGGCCACGGCGAGTAGTGATGGACACTGATGGCGAAACTGTGGCGGCGATGCGCACCTGGCGTTCGGCCTCGGCGCGGTCGCGGGCGGCCTTTTCCCTGGCCGCCGCCTGGGCGCGGGCGGCTTCGCGCTCTTCCGCCTGGCGCTGCTCTTCGAGCCGCGCCACGAGGTCCCTCAGGTTCTCGGCCTTGGCGGCCAGACGGGCGACACGCTCGGCGGCCCGGCGTTCCTCGGCCAGCGTCGTGTCCAACAGGCGCCGCCGGTCGGCCATGAGCTGGCGGATCCCGGCGCGCTGGCGTTCCAGGTCCCGGGCCGCGGTGTTGAGGTTGAGGCGCTCCGCAGCCGTCTTCTCCCGGGTCTCCGCGAGGGCTTGAAGGTCCAGGCGGATACGGGTCGCCCGGCGGTCGATTTCGGGCACCACGGCGCGCAGCAGGATCGCGCTGCGCACCAGGTCGTCGGGGCTCGACGGCAGGGCCAGCAGGGCCTCGGGCGGGAACTGGACCATCTTCTGCAGCGCCACCAGCACGCCCGCCAGCTGGCTGCGGTTGCCGTTCAACTGGGCCAGCTTCTCCCGCTCCTGGCGCACCAGGTCGGCGATCTTGGCTTCCAGCGTGATGACGCGGAGCTCTTGGTCCTGGACCACCTGGGCGGCGGAAACCAGCCTGTGCTGCAGGTTCTTGAGGTCGGCTTCCAGCGCCTGGGCCTGGTCCTTCAGGCGCTCCTTTTCTGCGCGGCCCTTCTCGATCTCGCGCTGTACCTTGTCCAGGTCGGTGCCCGCGGGTTCGTCCGCCGCCGCCGGTCCCGCCGCAACCAGGGCGGCCAGGGCCGCCGCCAGCAATGTTCCAGGGAGTGACCGGGAAGGCCGGGCCAAGTCCCGCGCCTATTCGGCCGCCGCGCGGGCGGCGGCGGCGCCGTCGATCAGCGACCGGCCGGTCATCTCCGCCGGCTGTTCCAGGCCCATCAACTGCAGCAGCGTCGGCGCCACGTCGGCCAGCCGCCCGTCATGCAGGCCGTTGACCCATTTCGGCGCGTTGACCAGCACCGCCGGCACCAGGTTCAGGGTATGCTGCGTATGGGCGCTGCGGTTCTTGGGATCGGCCATCTGCTCGCAGTTGCCGTGGTCGGCCGTCACCAGCATGACGCCGCCGGCGTCGATCACCGCCTTTTCCAGGCGCGCCAGCGAAGCGTCGACGGCTTCCGCAGCCTTGATCGCGGCCGCCAGCACCCCGGTGTGGCCGACCATGTCGCCGTTGGCGAAATTGACGACGATCAGGTCGAACCTGCCCTCGCCGATGACGCGGACCAGTTCGTCCGTGACCCTGGGCGCCGACATCTCGGGCTGCAGGTCGTAGGTCGCCACCTTGGGCGAAGGCACCAGGATACGGTCCTCGCCGTCGAACACGTCCTCGCGCCCGCCGTTCAGGAAGAAGGTGACGTGGGCGTATTTCTCCGTCTCGGCGATCCGCAACTGCGTCTTCTTCGCCCTGGAGACGACTTCGCCCAGGATGCCCGAAAGGGCTTCAGAGGGGAACATGGCCGGCAGGAAGGCGTTGAGGTCGCTGGAATATTCGACCATGCCCAGGCGCGCCGAGAACGCCACGGTCTTGGCCCGCTCGAACCCGTCGAAGGCCGGATCGACCAGGGCCGACAGGATCTCGCGCGCCCGGTCGGCGCGGAAGTTGGCGCACATGAGGCCGTCGCCGTCGGCCATGCCCGCGTAGGCGCCGATCACGCAAGGCTCCATGAATTCGTCGGTCCTGCCGGCGGCGTAGGATGCCTCGATCGCGCGCACGGGAGCATCGGCCGTATCGGTGCCTTCGGCGCGCACCATGACGTCATAGGCCTTCTTGACGCGATCCCAGCGCTTGTCGCGGTCCATGGCGAAATAGCGCCCGGTGACGGTCCCCACCGTGACGCCGCCGCAGCCGGCGAGGTCGGAGAGGAACCGCCCCATGTAGCCCTTGGCCCCCTTGGGCGGGGTGTCGCGGCCGTCGAGAAAGGCATGCACCACCACGGGTACGCCGGCCTTGGCCACGGCCTTGGCCAGGGCCACCATGTGGTCCTGATGGCTGTGCACGCCGCCGGGGCTCAGCAGGCCCAGGAGGTGGCAGGCGCCGCCCGAGTTTTTCAGCGTGTCGATGAACGCCGCGAGCGCCGGGTTCCTGGCCAGCGAGCCGTCGGCCACCGCCGCGTCGATCCGGGGCAGGTCCTGCATGACGACGCGCCCCGCGCCCAGGTTCATGTGCCCGACCTCGGAATTGCCCATCTGGCCCTGGGGCAGGCCCACTTCCTGGGCCGAGGCGTCCAGGCGCGCACGCGGGCAGTCGGCGACAAGCCGGTCCCAGGTCGGCGTCTTGGCCAGGGCGATGGCGTTGTCGGGCGCGGGCTCGCGGTCGCCCCATCCGTCCAGGATGCACAACACAACGGGCCGGGGGTGTTTGGTCGCTTCGGGCATGGCGCTTTTCTTAAATCGGTATTCGGGGTGCTGAAATGGGGTGTCCCGCGGCGCGCGTCAACGCGCGCGTCAAGGGCGTCTTTTACCAGAGGATCGGCCGGGAGGATAGCCTCGGCTGCCCTCACGCGCGGTGGTAGGGATGGCCGGTAAGGATCGCGTGGCCGCGGTAAAGCTGTTCCGCCAGGAGCGCCGGGACCAGTTGATGGGGCCAGGTCTGGGATCCCAGGGACATCACGAAGGCGGCCTTCGTCCGCACCTCCTCCGCCAGGCCGTCGGCGCCGCCGATCAGGAACACGAGATCGCGCGCTCCGCCGTCGCGCCATGCGCCCAGGCGTTCGGCGAAGCGGGGGCTGGTGTCCGACGTGCCGCGCTCGTCCAGCGCGACGACGGTCGCCCCGTCCGGCACGGCGGCCAGCAGCAGTTCGGCCTCGCGCGCCTTCAACGCGTCGCCGGCAAGGGGCTTCTTCTCCTCGACCAGCCTGAGGTCCAGCGGCCAGGGCAGGCGCGCCCTGTACTGGTCGAACAGGTCCTGTTCCGGGCCCTTTTTGCGACGGCCCACGGCGACGATGGTGATGCGCATGTTGGGGAGATTAGCGTGAATTGGCGGCGGGACGAACAAACCCCTTGTAACAGTCCGCGCGGACTGCCGTCGAATATACGTCCTGCCCTGGGCTCCTCCGGAACCGTCCCGGGGAACCGGTTATGCCCGACCGGGCGCCGGTCTGTCCGCCGTCAATGAGGCGCGGCGGCGGCTTCCCTGGCCGGCGTGCCGGACCACAGCTTTTCCAGGCCGTAGAACTGCCGCACTTCGGGGCGGAACAGGTGCACGATGACGTCACCGGCGTCGATCAGCACCCAATCGCACTGATTGAGGCCTTCGACGTTGATGCCCTTCAACCCGTTCCGTTTCAGTTTTTCCCGAAGATGGTCGGCCATGGCGCCGACCTGGCGCTCGGATGTGCCGCTGGCAATGACCATGTGGTCCGCGATGTCGGTCTTGCCGTGGAGGTCGATGACGGCCAGGTCCAGAGCCTTGTCGTCATCCAGGGATGCGGTCACCAGCTTCAATACGTCATCGCCGGTGAGCGGCATCTGTTTCGCTTTTGGTATGGCCTTTTTCCTTTCGTTCCGTTGCACGCGTCGCCGGCAACCGCGCCGGCGGCTCAATCGCCCCCCGGACGCCGGAACATGCCCCGCGCCCGGAGCGCCGTGGCCGAGGTCGCGTTCAGGGGCGTATGAAGGAAGACCCACGCCGGAGGACGCATGTCGGCCAACCGGCCAGCCCGGGATTCCTTGATGCGCTCCCGGCTGAACCGGCGCGCCGCCCTGCCCGACAGCGCCCCTAAAGAATAGGAAGGTCGGTCGAAAACCGCAACGGGCACGGTGTGGAAGATGCGCGTCCAGCGGTTCCAGCGCGAAATCTGCGCCAGGTTGTCGGCCCCCATAAGCCAGACAAACCGGTGGTTCGGGAATCGCCGCACCAGCCGGACCAGGGTCTCCGCCGTATAGGTCGTGCCCAGGCCCTTTTCCATGTCCGTGACCCGGATGCGCGGGTGGTCGGCGACCTTTTTGGCGCCCTCGATTCGCGTCGCGAAGGGGGCCATGCCGGCTTGGGGCTTCAGCGGGTTCTGCGGCGAGACCAGCCACCATACCTCGTCGAGCCGGAGCTTTTTCAGCGCCTGCAGGCTGATGTGCCGGTGGCCCTCATGGGCCGGGTTGAAGGACCCGCCCAGGATGCCGATGCGTCGAAGGTTGCGTTTCAAGGGGCGCGCGTCCAGGGGTCACGAAGAGAAGGAGGACCGTCGAGCCACGGCTACGGCCGCACCTGGCCGGTGCCGCGGACCACGTACTTGAAGCTGGTCAGTTGCTCGACCCCGACCGGCCCGCGGGCGTGCAGCTTGCCAGTGGAAATGCCGATCTCGGCGCCCATGCCGAACTCGCCGCCGTCGGCGAACTGGGTCGAGGCGTTGACCAGGACGATGGCGCTGTCAACTTCGTTGACGAACTTCTCGGCCGCCGCCGGATCGTCGGTGATGATCGCGTCCGTGTGGTCGGAGCCGTGCGTGCCGATGAAGCGAATGGCGTCGTCGATGCCGTCGACCAGCTTCACGGCGACGATGCCGTCGAGGTACTCCGTATCCCAGTCCTCCTCCGTCGCGGGCACCACGCGGGGGTCCATCTTCTGGACATCCGCGTCGCCGCGCACCTCGCAGCCGGCCTGGACCAGACCGTCCAGGATGCCGGGCAGCAGCCGGTCCGCCGCGTCGCGGTCGACCAGGATGTTCTCGGTCGCCCCGCAGACGCCCGTGCGCCGCATCTTGGCGTTGACCACCACATCGCGCGCCATGGCCGGGTCGGCGGCCTTGTTGACGTAGGAATGGCACAGCCCTTCCAGGTGCTGGAACAGGGGCACCTTGCTTTCCCTGACGACCCGCTCGACCAGCGATTTCCCGCCGCGTGGCACGATGACGTCGATGGTGCCGGCCATCCGCAGCATCTCGCCGACGGCGGCGCGGTCGCGGGTCGGCACGGTCTGGATCGCGTCCTCGGGCAGGTCCGCCGCGCGCAGGCCTTCCCGCAGGCTTTGCAGGATCGCCGCCGACGAATGGAAGCTTTCCGAGCCGCCGCGCAGGATCGACGCGTTGCCGGCCTTGAGACACAGCCCGGCCGCGTCCGCCGTCACGTTGGGCCGGGATTCGTAGATCACCCCGATGACGCCGAGCGGCACCCGCCGACGTTCGATGTGCAGGCCGTTGGGACGGTCCCATTCGGCGAGGACCGTGCCGACGGGATCGTCCAGCGCCGCGATGTCCTCTAGCCCCTTGGCCATGGCCTCGACGCGCTCGTCGTTGAGCAGCAGACGATCGAGCATGGCCTTGGACAGACCCTTCTCCTCGCCGAAGGCCATGTCCTTGGCGTTTTCCGAGAGGATGTGGTTCCGGCGCCGGCGCAGGCTGGCCGCGGCCTCGGTGAGGGCCTTGTCCTTGGCGGCGCGCGGCGCCATCGCCAGCCCGGCCTGAGCGGCGCGCGCGCGGCGGCCGATCTCGGCCATCATGGCGGGGATGTCTGTTTTCTCGGCGGTTGCGGTCGTCATGGTCCTCTCCTCACCCGCATTGTTTCCGGCCCGGCCCGCTCAGTCCAGCACCAGGTCGTCGCGGTGGATCATCTCGTCGCGGCCACGATAGCCCAGGATGGCCTCGATTTCCCTCGATTTCGCGCCCATGATGCGGCGCGCGTCGGCCGCCGAATAGGCGATCAGCCCGCGCCCCAGATGGTCGCCGGCCTGGTTCTTCACGATGACCGCGTCACCGCGCAGGAACCCGCCCTCGACCTCGACCACGCCGGCCGGCAAGAGGCTCTTGCCCTGGGACAGGGCGCGCACCGCGCCGTCGTCGACGACGACCGCGCCGTCGGGCTTCAGGGAGCCCGAAATCCACTGCTTCCTGGCCGTCAGCGGCGAAGCCTCGGGCAGGAACCAGGTCACGCGGCCGCCGTCCTCCAGCCGCCGGAGCGGATGGTCCTCCAGGCCGTTGGCGATCACCATGCGGCAGCCGGCGGCCACGGCCATGCGCGCGGCGACCAGCTTGGTCACCATGCCGCCAGAGCCGTCGTCGGTCATTTTGGCGCCGGCCATGGCCTCGATCTCGGGCGTGATGGCGCCCTTGACGACGGGCACGTGCCTGGCGTCGGGATTGTGGGTCGGGTCGCTGTCGTACAGCCCGTCCGACGACGACAGCAGGACCAGCGTGTCGGCCGAAACCATGGCGGCGACGCGGGCGGCCAGGCGGTCGTTGTCGCCGAAGCGGATCTCGTCCGTGGCGACGGTGTCGTTCTCGTTGATCAGCGGCACGGCGCCCAGGCGCAGGATCTGGTCGATGGTGTTGCGGGCGTTCAGGTAGCGCCGCCGGTTTTCCGAGTCGTCGAGCGTCAGCAGCACCTGCGCCACCGTGACGCCGTAGGCCCCGAGAACCTCCTGATAGGCATGTGCGAGACGCACCATGCCGGCGGCGGCGGCGGCCTGGCTTTCCTCCAGCTTCAGCCTGCCGCGCGCGGGCAGGCCGAGATGCCGCCGACCGACGGCGATGGCGCCGGAGGAGACGAGCAGCACCTCCTGCCCGCGTTCGCGCAGCGTCATCAGGTCGACGGCCAGCGTCTCCAGCCAGGCACGCCTGACCGTGCCGCGCTCCTTGTCGACCAGCAGGGCCGAGCCGATCTTGACGATGACCCGTTTCCCGGATTTCAGCTGGGGCGCGCTCATGGCCGCCAGGCCTCCTGCGCGCCGGCGGCCTCCTCGGCTTTCGTCTCCTCGACCTTGGCCTCGCCGATCTCGGCCAGGAGCGCCCGCAGGACCTCCGTCACCCCCTCGCCCGAAACGCCGGAGACGACCATCACGTCCGCGGCCTTGCGGCCCGCCGCCTTGGCCAGCGCCTTGCGCCGCGCCTTGACTTCGTCGTCGGACATGGCGTCGCATTTGTTGAGGGCCAGGATCTCCGTCTTGTCGGCCAGGCCACCGCCGTAGGCTTCCATTTCATGGCGCACCTGGCGGTAGGCCGCGGCCACGTCCTCCTGGGTGCCGTCGACCAGGTGCAGCAGCACGCGGCAGCGCTCGATATGGCCCAGGAACCGGGTGCCCAGGCCCGCGCCCTCGCTCGCCCCCTCGATGAGGCCGGGAATATCGGCCAGCACGAAGCTGCGCTGGTCGACCAGGACCACGCCGAGGTTGGGATGCAGGGTGGTGAAGGGATAGCCGGCGATCTTGGGCTTGGCGCGCGAACAGGCCGCCAGGAAGGTCGACTTGCCGGCGTTGGGCAGGCCGACCAGCCCCGCGTCGGCGATCAGTTTCAGGCGCAGCCAGATCCAGCGTTCCTCGCCGGGGAACCCGGGGACGGTCTTCCTCGGCGCCTGGTTGGTGGAGGATTTGAAGCGCGCGTTGCCGAGGCCGCCGTCGCCGCCCTTCAGCAGCACGATGCGCTCGCCCACGCTGGTCATGTCGGCCAGCACGGTTTCCTTGTCGTCGTCCAGGATCTGCGTGCCGACGGGCACCTTGAGGACGATGTCCTTGCCGCCGGCGCCCGTGCGGTTCTTGCCCATTCCGTGGTTGCCGCGCCCGGCCTTGAAATGCTGCTGATAGCGGAAATCGATGAGCGTGTTCAGCCCGTCGGCGCATTCGACGATGACGTCGCCGCCGCGCCCGCCGTCGCCGCCGTCGGGACCGCCGAATTCGATATACTTCTCGCGGCGGAACGACATGCAGCCGTCGCCGCCGTCGCCGCTCTTCACGAACACCTTGGCTTCATCCAGGAACTTCATTGCGGGACCCTACACCTTGCCGCGGCCACGAAAAACGGGGGAATGGCCGGCCATTCCCCCGCGAATTCGTGCTCGCGAATGGCCGCTCAGTCCACCTAAGCGGACGGCTCCACCGAGATGTAGGTGCGGCCCTTGGCCTTGGTCGCGAACTTCACCCGCCCCTCGGCGGTGGCGAAGATCGTGTGATCCTTGCCGATGCCGACGTTTTCGCCGGGGTGATACTTCGTCCCGCGCTGGCGCACGAGGATGTTGCCGGGGATGACGGCCTCGCCGCCGGCCTTCTTCAGGCCCAGGCGGCGGCCGGCCGAGTCGCGGCCGTTGCGTGAACTACCACCGGATTTCTTATGTGCCATCGGTGATTACTCCTTATTCCTCGCCCTTCTTGGGGGCGGCTTTCTTGGCGGGGGCCTTCTTGGCCGCGGGCTTTTTCGCCGCCGGCTTGGCTTCCGCCTTGGATTCCTTCTTGGCCGCCGGCTTCTTGGCCGGCTTGGCCTCTGCCTTGGCGTCCGCCTTCGGCTCGGCCTCGGCCTTCTTCTCCGCCTTCTTGGCAGCCGCCGGCTTGGCGCCGGTGGCGCTCACGTCGACGATGCGCAGCACCGTCTCGAACTGCCGGTGGCCCTTCAGGCGGCGGTAGTTTTGCCGCCGCTTCTTCTTGAAGACCAGGACCTTGTCGCCCTTCTGCTGTTCCAGCACCTCGGCGAACACGGCGGCCTTCTCGACCACGGGAGCGCCGAGCGTCGGGGCCTTGCCCTCCTCGCCCAGCATCATCACCTGGCCGACTTCGATCGTTTCACCCGGCTCGCCCAGCAGTTTCTCGACGGTGATGACGTCGCCCGCCGTCACCCGATACTGCTTTCCGCCGGTCTTGATAACCGCGTACATGTCGATCTAACCCTATTGATTGTTGATCTTGTTTGGTTGCGTGTCCCCGCCGGGCGAAACCGGCCGGCGGAAGGGCGGCACTATAGCCGCGAAATCCCATAAGTCAATCATGGAAACGCCCGCAAAGCCGCCGAAAGGCACGGGTTTCCGGCCGCGCCGGGCGGTCGGCCGGCACGCGCGTGGCCGGGCGGCGCGACGACGGCGCGACGAACCAGTGGACAGGGAAAAATTCGCGGCTATAAAGGGGCGTTCCCGGACCATATTTGGTTTCGACATATCGGGCGGCGCCTTGGCGGGCGCCGCCGGGCTTCTGAAAAGACGGGTTTTTTCAGGGCTTCAGGAGAGGTGCCGGAGTGGTCGAACGGGGCGGTCTCGAAAACCGTTGTGGGCGCAAGCCTACCGAGGGTTCGAATCCCTCCCTCTCCGCCAATTTGCCATTCCCCGACATTCGTGCTCGTTCACTAAAGTCCAGAAAACACCCGGTTATACTGGGGTTTTAGCGCACAAATAACTTTCCTCGTTCGCTGAAGTTCGCCTACAATCAATCATTCATGATGGGTTGATTGATGGGTATATAACATGGCGCGTGAGATCGGGAAGCTATCGGCGGTCGCTGTCAGGAACCAATCGAAGCCCGGCCTGCATGGCGACGGCGGCGGACTTTACCTGCAAGTGACGAAGGCAGGCGTGAAGACCTGGATATACCGCTTCATGCTTTCAGGGCGCCGACGCGACATGGGGCTTGGGCCGTTGCATACGGTCGGCCTAGCCGAAGCCCGCGAAGAGGCAAGGCGTTGCCGCCAACTCGTGCGGCAGGGTATCGACCCTATCGAGGATCGAAAGACGACCAAACTCGCCGCCAAGGCCGAGGCCCTGAAAGCCTTGACGTTCAAGGAATGCGCCAAGGCCTATATCAAGGCCCATGAAGCCGGCTGGAAGAACGACAAGCATATTGCCCAGTGGGCCTCGACATTGACGACCTACGTCTATCCAACCATCGGCGCCCTTTCGGTGGATGCCATCGACACCGGCCTCATCATGAAGGTTCTGGAACCCATCTGGACGACCAAGACCGAAACCGCCAGCCGGGTACGCGGACGCATGGAAGCGATCCTCGACTGGGCGACCGTACGCAAGCACCGGACGGGGGAAAATCCGGCGCGTTGGAAAGGGCATCTCGATCACCTATTGCCGGCGCGTGGGAAGGTTCAAAAGGCAGGCCATCACTCGGCCCTGCCCTACGACAAGGTCGGGGCGTTCTTAAAGGCCCTGCGCGCCCAGGAAGGCATCGCGCCCCGCGCCCTTGAGTTCGCCATCCTGACCGCCGCGCGAACGGGCGAAGTCATCGGTGCGACCTGGCAGGAGATCGACATGGAGAAGGGCCTCTGGACGATCCCCGCCGAACGAATGAAAGCCGACAAGGAACATCGCGTCCCGCTTTCCGAGCCCGCTTTGGAAATTCTAAAGGATATGCAGGAGGTCCGAGACGGCGATTATGTCTTCCCCGGCGGCAAGCCCCGCCGACCACTTTCCAACATGGCCTTGCTCGTGACCCTGCGCCGCATGCAGCGCACGGACATCACCGTTCACGGTTTCCGTTCGACCTTCCGGGACTGGGCCGCCGAACAAACCAACTTCTCCCGCGAGGTGGCGGAAATGGCCCTCGCCCACACGGTCGGCGACAAGGTGGAAGCAGCCTACCGGCGCGGCGACATGTTCGAGAAGCGGGTCAGCCTGATGGAGGCGTGGGCGGTCTGGTGTGAAGAACGATCAGCAAAATGAGCCCGACTTCAATGGACGCAAGATGGCCAGGAATTTTTTTTGCGATGCCACTTGCGCCGCGTTGGCACCTCGACTACGTCTAACTCGAATTGTTCGAAATCAAAGGGTCCTTGGGGTCCTTGCCCTACATCATTCTCCGGAGCTTCGGTTCCGACACATCTAGCGGACGATCCGCCGCGCGACGCAATTGAGGGGCTCGGCCCCGCGACATCTCCAGGGGCTCGGCCCCGCTACATCTCCAGGGGTTCTATCCCCAACATCGAAAGAGCAATTTGCTCCACGATTCATCTGAAGGCCCAGGCTCTGGCCCGGCACCTCGCAGAGTCTCGGCTCAGTAGAGCCGAGACTCTTCATCACCTCAGCTTCGAACAATTCGCCCCCCTATAACCTGAGACTGCCCGCCTCTCGGGTGGGTGGTCCTGACCTGCGCCGGCAAATTGCTGTCGGCGAGGAAGGAGATGACAATGGTTACGAAGTCGCTGATAGAAATCCAGACTAAGCAGCATTCGGGACACCTCGAAGGTGACAGAAATTTCAGGAAGCTGGCGTTCACCGTGAGCGAAGCAACCGAAATCCTCTCAATTTCGAAGACGACTCTGTACGCCAAGCTGGGCTCTGGAGAACTTCAGGCGCGGAAGTGTGGGAAAAAGACTCTGATCCTGGCCGAAGACCTCCGACAATTCCTCTCTGGCCTGGAAACCATCCAGGCGTCATCCAGCTTTGCGAAGGAGTAAGGCAGATGACCGACTTTACCCCCGCAGACATACAGATTCTCGATGCTGTTCGCTATCAGCTTTCACAACACCCGGTTTACCAGTTGCCTCAATCCCCAGCCGTCCAGGCTCCTTTGCCGATCCACTTACTCCCCCAATCAGCCCGCGACTTGGTCACATCAAGCGCCTCGGCAATCGGCGTGCACCCGGAAATCGCTCTCGCCTGCCTATTCGCCGCAGTATTCATCGCGGCACGGGGGAACTATCGAGTGCGCGTGAACGACCACCACATGGAGGCACTAACTGAATACGTTCTCGTCAGTGCCCCTTCCGGACAACGGAAGAGTGCGATCCTCGAATTCTACCGTGCAGTGTTCATCACGGTTCAAGCGGAAATGCAGGCTGCGTACGTCGAAAATGGCTTGGCGAATGACCGAAACATCCTTCACGCGGCCCTAAAGAAGGCAGAAGCCGCGTTGGCGGATCGACTTCAAAAAAAGACCGCCGAGTTGGGGGCGGTTGATCTCGCGCGCATGGCCTTGAAGGAGGACATGAACGCCATCGAAAATCTTCGAAAGTCGGCCAGAGACTGCCGCAGCCTTCCCCGCCTTCTCGTGGATACATCGACGCCGGAAGCGCTTGCCTTTGAAATGGCCGTTCAAAGCGAAGCAATCGGCATCTTTGAAGCTGAAGGAGGAATTTGGAAAAACCGGCTTCCGTCTAGTCGGGACGACATCCTGCTGAAAGCCTATACTGGAGAGCCATTTGCATCCGACACGCGGACGCAAGGCGCGGTTCGCCTTCAAGCCCCGATCGCAGCAATTTGCAACTTGGTGCAGCCGAACGTGTTCAATGCCGTTTATACCAACGCGGACCTCGTGGAACACGGGCTGGTGCCTCGGGTTCTGCCTCTAATTGCACCGTCTTGGACACCCCTGGAAATCCCGCTTTTCACAGAGGTTCCCGCTGGCCTTGCCGAATGGTACGACAAGCTCATTCGCACCCTATTGAAGATCCAGCGCCCAGCCGGTCAAGACGGCGTGCGGACGATCCACACGCTCACGGTTAGCAACGAAGCAAAAGCCGAGTTCGACCGCTTCTCCCACTACTGCCGTGGCATCACTGTTGAGAGGGCGCAAGACGGAATAGGGGGCTATCAAGCATTCATAAGCAAGCTGGCCGGCCATGCGGTGCGCTTGGCGGGGGCAGTGCATCTTATGAAACACCCTATCCCTCAGAACCATCAAATCGACGCCGAGTCGATGCAGTGCGGCACGGCATTCGCGGAGTACTTCCGACTACACGCAACCGTCGCCTTCGACGAGTCAGCACGCGATGGAATTTCACATGCGCCGTTGATCCTCGACTGGCTTCGGCGACACCGCCTCCCGCATTTCACTGAACGCCAAGCCCAGCGAGGAATCGGCAGCGGCCGGCATAAAGTTGCTCAAGTGCGTGCGGGCCTCGACGTTCTTTGTCGGCACAACTATGTACACGGCACCTACATCAGTAAGGGTCTCGTCTACGTTACCAATCCCAACATCGGATAGCGCTCTGCGCACCTTGTCTTGATCCTCAAAGCGTTGACAGGGGTGACAGTCACCCCTGTCAACGCCATCAAGCGCGCCTCGCGACGCGCCGGGATAGCGCGGATGAGGCCGATTGCACGGCGCCGTACAATTACTTATGATTACAAAGTCACACAGAATTTTGGAGCTACCGCCATGACCGGCCAGAATTTCTCCATCCGCACCGATGCGGACAAGCTGAGCGAACTCGACAATCTGGCGAAGGCCCGCGACCGTTCGCGCAACTTCGTGGTCAACGAGGCCATCGACCGCTACCTGGCCGAGGAGCGGGCCTGGGCGGACAAGGTGCGGGCGGGTCTGGCCGCCGCCGAGGCCGGCGATTTCGCCGCCGCCGCCGAGGTTGAGGCCCTGTTCGGGCACTTCGAGGCCCGGGCCGGGAAACCGGAACCCGAAGCCGCCAAATGAAGCTGCGCTGGACGCGCCCGGCACTCCGCGACCTGGAAGAGATTCACGCCCATATCGCCGACCGCGCCCCCGCCGCCGCCCTTCGCGCGGCGCGGCTGCTGCGGGCGCAGGCCGAGGGTCTGGCGGCGCATCCCCTGATGGGGCGTGTTGGCCGAATCGACGGCACCCGGGAACTGGTGGTGGCGGACCTGCCCTTCATCATCGCCTACCGCGTGACCGAAACGACCGTGGATGTCCTCGCCATCCGCCACGGCAGGCGTGCGTGGCCGGAGCGGATGGGAGGATAAGGCGTGGACGAACAGCCCCCCCCTGCCCACTTCATACATCGTCACCTGAGAGGCGAAGCATTTGGCGATGCGTGGCCATCGTCATCTCCATCCCCATCACCTTCCTCATCTGAATCTTCTGCAACCTCCTCCACAGCTTCCGTCTTGCCCCATTTCCGGCCGACGGCGAACATAAAGCCCGACAAGGCCAGAATGCCGATGCCCGAGGCGAGTTTGCCCCAGATGTTGCCACTTCCCGGATAAA
>Ga0210019_1000645_pt1 | contig 42962 bp, 44 predicted proteins | sample CryGeyCG2114_020_2_FD_183969 | JGI IMG/M metagenome (GOLD analysis project Ga0210019, IMG submission 183969) | Groundwater microbial communities from aquifer - Crystal Geyser CG11_big_fil_rev_8/21/14_0.20 (SPAdes) (version 2) | ecosystem: Environmental > Aquatic > Deep subsurface > Groundwater ...
TCCCCCTTCAAACCATTCCCTCTTTCGTCTGCAAACTCTTCAAGGTATACAACCGATGATACAATCCCTTTGTTTCCATCAACTTGGCATGATCTCCACTCTCCACTATCCGCCCCCCATCCAACACCAATATCTGGTCCGCCTTATGAATCGTCGATAATCTGTGGGCCATATAGGGAAAATTTGTTAGCTGGGAGGGGGCCTTTCTCGGGGTTGGGCAAAAACTTTTTCTGTAGGCGGCAGAAAAAGGAAAAGGAGCGGAACTCCCGAGTCATTGCCGGACTGAAATTTGCCCGCAGGCACGTCAAGGCCTGCTGGATTCCTGTCTGACACCCTCCTCCCAGCTTTGGAGGATCGGTCTTGCGCCACTGGCGGGTTTCTGAAAAAATACATTTTGGGCGTCTTCCTGATTTTTTGATGACGTTTCCAAAACTATTTCCAGCACACTTCCAGTTGCGAACAATCAGGCTATTTGGGGAGGGGGATTGGGTGGTTCTATCAGGATAAAATATAAGGGAAAGCCTGGAATCAGGCTGGCACTGCTTTCCTTGGGTGAGCCGTCTAAAATACTTATTCTCTGGGTCTCTCCTGTAAAGGATGCCGAAAAGCCGGAGGATGCCCCTTTGTGCTTGCTCCCTTGATGACAGTCTGAGGTGAGCATTGCTTTGTTTTGAATTTTCCTGGACGCTTTGTGAGGACAATTCGGACTCAACAAATGATGCCCTCTGGCTTCACAATGGGGCTTGATGTGGGTCGAATGTTGTACGAGCCCTTCTTTATCGTGTGTATGGAAAATATCAGGCTGATGCTGATGATGTGATACCGACGCTGTGGAGTGCGCGGGACTTGCGGTGATGAACATCAGGACTGCAGACAGTATGGCTGTCAGCAGGCCTGTCTTGACCACGCGTTTGTTTGTCTGATCGGTATTCATCTTCGCTGTGACCTTCAATTCACCTGAATCGGGTCCAATGTCAAAATATAGGATTGAATCAATATTCCGTTGCGTTTCAATTTCTGATCAATCTTTCTAACCAACCAATATTCTTTGTCTTTTACAAAGCTGAAGTGGGTGTTTTCTTCAAAATCATAACCTTCGTAGTTGAACTGAGCCCGGCTTTCTTCTATTCGCCATTTTCCTTTGTGGGTCGTATAAGCAAATTCAATGTTGATGGGCGATGGTCCGTCGCTCTGCGCGATTTTCATTTTCTGAATTCTGCGCTTCGTTGAATCGACCCACAGATTGTATTCTGTGATATGCGAGCTTGAATTTCTTGCTGTGAATTTTGCGTAAACTGTGCCTGCCGAATCTTTCTCAATGGTACCTTGATAAGTCTCCAATTGTCTTTCGAGTGTCGAAGGAAAAATCATTTGTTTGAAATTTTCAACCACATTCAATGCGTATTCGGCGGCTTCTCCTGAGATTTCTGAATCGCTCAATGCAAAATGAATCTTCTGATCTTCGGCAGACCACTCAACGCGAACTACGGGTAAATTAAAATAGCTCTGCGTCGAAGGATTCAACTGCTCTACTTTCATGCCTGCTGTCATAGACCGAAGGCCTTCTAGATCTGGGTAATAATACGCTCGGTCCAGATCGGTCAGTATGGGATCGGCTGAATATGCGGACTCTGCATATCCCACTACCCACAGTAAGCAGAGACAGGAAAATCCTGCTTTGATTTTATTTGCAAGTTTCACGGACTCCTTTAATTTGCTCTGGCTGAAATCATTGAGAATAATTGCTCGGAGTCTTTTATCGCCCACGTGCGCGCTCCAGACACGAATCCACGCAGTTGCCCTTCGGTGTCGATCAAATAGCTGGTCGGTAATCCTCGGATAAAATACTGTTTGCGAACTGTTTGCTCGGGGTCCAGCAGGTTTAAAAACGTTAACTTGTATTTATCGATGTATTCTAAGACTTTGGCGGGATCGCCCCGATCAATATTGACAGCCACTATCTCAAATTGATCTCCACCCATCTTCTCGTACAGTCTTTGCAGTGCGGGCAATTCCTCCTGGCACGGGGCGCACCAGGTCGCCCAAAAATGCAATAGCACTGGTTTCCCACGAAAATTTTTTAGTGCCTTCGTCTTCCCATGAGTGTCTATCAGAGAAAACGAAGGTGCTTCCTTTATTGTTCGTGAAGGGACCACACCCAATTTTTCAAAAAGGGCGTGATTTGCCCAAACATCTGCAGTAGCTGTCAGACTGAGAATCATGCTCAAAACTATTAAAATACGTTGCATCATTTTCTCACCTATTTGGAGGCGTTACGTTGTAAATAATCCAATACGATTTCTTTTTCTTCTGATGAAAAGGCAATCCCTTTCGTTTTCATATGGGTCTCCATCAGAGCTATGTAATGCCCCCATTCTGGGGCTGTGTGGCGCGTGGGATGGGGCTGTCCGTGACACACGGTGCATTTTTCACGAACCAGTTGCGCCCCGGGAGAATCTCCCTCCGGCAGATGATTGATTCCTGCACAGGCACCTAGCACCAGCAAAACTGCGGCAATGATTGTTTTCAACATAAATGCGCCTTCCCTTTAGAATCCTAACTCACTGGGAGCCTTGAGCCCTGTATAACGTCTGCTTTTCTTGGTTGGAACTTCCCAATACCAGGTGGCTTGAATTTTCCAGTCATCTGCCAATTGCGGACCATTCAAATTCATATAAATCGGCCAGGAAACCATCAGCTCAACCACTTGCAGATTCCAGGGCTGAAACTGGAAGCCACCTGAAGCCCATACTTTCCATCCGCCGTAATTAGCGGGGTCGAACAGCGGGCTGATGAAGTTGTTTTTAGAGTTGAAACCGGCATGTCCTTCGCCTTTCACCCTTTGATCGTATGGTTCGTCGCTGTATTTGTCTTCGTAAGTCGCTTTCAACTGAACCTGCCCAAGTGCTTTGGGATGAAACTGCAACATGCCATAAAGATCGAGTGCAACTTCCTGCCCGCGGTGATAGCCCTGGCTGTTGTCGTACCAGCGACCGGTATATTGAAGGTTGGCTCCGTACCAGTAAGGATCTTTGGACCCTTGAAAGGTCAAACCCATAATAGGATCGAATGTACCGGTACTGGTCTGCATGCGATAAGGCAAGATGGTTCCCTGAAACACTGCGCTCGGGTGGTTTTGAAAACCAATGTCTATCCGCCCTGTGGGTGCAGAGACACCGAGAATCGCTGAGACTTGTTTGCTGGGTGCCAGATGATCGTCGGTAAACAGACGGTACTTTCCAATAACTTTGGTATCCCCCAGACCTTCTGACTGCATAACAAATCCACCCAGTGCTCCGTTGAGCAACATCGGCATATCGTTCCGCACATAACTGGTCATCATCATCAATGCAAAATCATCGGTGAATGAGTAGGCACCGCTGACCATGGTCATGAACATTTCCATCTCGGCGGGAACAGCCGCAAAGGTCGTCCCATTATTCGCGCCAAGCAGTGTGGAGGGATCGACGTTTTTCGTCCCATCTTTATAGGGACTCATTCGCATCCAGCTCTGGCTGATTTTGAAACGAAATTCATTGGTTTCGGGAACTCCGCCACCCAAAATATTCAGCGGCATATTTCCTCCACAATGGGCACAACAAAGCCCGACATAGGCAACTGCACTCACAGGTGCCATTACAACCAAGGAGGAAATAAACAAAAATACGGCGACACTACGTTTGAACATTGATCCACTCCATCACAAATATTGATCCGATTTATGATCCTCAAATACCCAAAGATATTCCGGTATTGATATAAGTAATTTTAAAAAAATCTGGAGGTAACTTTTAAGAGAATTGCGCGCGCACATTTGGGCCAAATAAAAAGCACACTGAGGGCCGCGACAAATCGGGTACCCACTTAAAAGTAAATGAAATGTATTAGTAAATCTTGGGAGGGGGTTCTGGCGAGCCAGAGGTACACGGGGGAAGTAAGGGCAAGCTCGTATCAACAGAGTCACCGGCCAACGGCAGGTCCTGCGAACCTTGCTCCGATTCAGTGAGTAGACTTGTCAGGCTTCCAGGCAAAACCAAAGTTCGTCCTGCAGGAAGACCGCCACAGTCTCTGGCAATGCCTCTGTCCGGGTGACGCATTTGACTTTTGTGCGGACAGAATATTTTTCCAGAGTGATCCATCAAATTGCAATGATCGGTCGAGTGCTTGTGGTTTCCCATTTTCATCGTATCTTGCATACCTTCATGCAGATGAGGTGACCCCGGGTGCGCAAAAGCAGGGACAGAGAAACCGCCCAGAAGCACCAACAGGATTATGAAAACCAAACGTTTGAACATTTTTTTCTCAGGAATAATTTTAAATTCTATAACTGATGCTAGCAGAATAAAATTCATCGCGTCAATATAAAATATAAAATTTATACGGAGTTCCCTTACCTACGTTTTCTTCTTACTCGAATTGACGTTGAACTTATTGTGTTTAAGAGATGATTTGATTGTTAATAAAGATGACATTATCCTGCGACATCAATGATCGATTTCATTTTTTTGGCCCGATGAGGATGTATCTTTTGAAATTATGTTATATTGCGGCGCAAAATGATGGAACTTTAAACCATAAGAATCACTTTTAAATTTAAGAGGAATTTTTCCGATGCTCAAACTGGTCTTGCTTCGACACGGACAAAGCCAATGGAACCTTGAAAACCGATTCACCGGGTGGAAGGATGTTGATCTCACTCAGCAGGGTCAAGAGGAAGCAAAAAACGCCGCAGCATCATTGATAGGAGGCGGTTATCAATTCGACGAGACGCACACTTCTCTACTGAAACGCGCAATCCGAACTCTCTGGACCGTTCTGGATGAAATGGATTTGATGTGGTTGCCTGTACACCGTTCCTGGCGGCTCAACGAACGACACTATGGGGCTTTGCAAGGTCTGGACAAGTCCGAAACGGCTGAAAAGCATGGTGAAGATCAGGTCAAAATTTGGCGTCGCAGCTATTCGATCAAACCCCCGGCTCTGGACGATGGCGACCCCCGACTCCCTGAGAACGATCCGCGCTACGCGAATGTAGAAAATCCACCGCGTTCGGAAGCATTGAGCGATACCGTCGATCGTTTCCTGCCTTATTGGAACGATTCCATCGTGCCATCGTTAAAAGCTGGGAAACGCGTTCTCATCTGCGCTCACGGCAACAGCCTGCGCGCGCTCATCAAACACCTTGACGGGGTGAGCGAGGACGAAATTTCGGAGTTGAATATTCCTACGGGGATTCCTCTTGTCTATGAACTCAACGACGACTTGACTCCGATTCGACATTATTATCTGGGCGATGCCGAGGCCATTGCGAAAGCGGCGGCTGAAGTTGCCAAACAGGGCCAGGCCAAGCCATCCCACTGAGAATAATATTTTCAAGCGATCCATTTTCTGTGTGCCGGCCCCACAAGGGCTGGCACAGACCCGATGACATCAGAGCAGGTTGACGGGATCGACATCCACTGAAAACCTTGTTGATGTCTTCAATAAATTCTGAAAGTCTTCACTCTTGCGCGCCAAGCGCAACAGCGCACTCAGTGTCTGGGAATTGGGAGCGCGTAGCAACAACCGCCAACGATATTTGTTTTCTATTTTACTCAAGACCGCTGGTGCCGGTCCCAACATATCGGTACCGGGAAATTGGGGAATGAGTCTGGCGAAAATGGCCCCCAGTCTCCGCGCTGATTTCTGCACTCTCGCCTCGTCATCACTTTCAATTTCCCAACCCACCGCACGCACAAACGGCGGATAACGCAACTGGCTTCGCAAGGACAATTCTTTTTCTGCGTAAGCCTCATAATCATGATTGCGCGCGCATTCGAAAATATAATGATCGGGCCGATTGGCCTGCGCGATCACCCAGCCCGGCGTCTCCCCTCGTCCGGCGCGCCCCGCCGCCTGTGTCAGCAGTTGATAGGCACGTTCGCCGGAGCGGAAATCTGGAATGTTCAGAGGCAAGTCTGCCAGCATCGCTCCAACCAGGGTAACGTTGGGGAAATCGTGCCCCTTCGCGATCATTTGCGTGCCGATGAGGATGTCTATTTCCTGTGCGTTCAAACGGTCGCGCATGGTTTCAAAAACCTGTCTGTTTTTTGCGGTGTCTCGATCCAAGCGAAACACCCGCGCCTGCGGGAACAGTTTGATGGTTTCCTCTTCCAGCTTTTGTGTGCCATAGCCTTTGAAGCGAAGGGCTTCACCCCCACAATCGGAGCATTCGGTCGGGATTCTGGATTTCTGATTGCAATAGTGACAAAGCATGATGTTGCTCAAACCATGCCAGGTCAATGTCACGCTACATTGTTTGCACTCAAACGCGAATCCGCAATCCTTGCACTGAATGTAATTGGCGGTGCCTCTGCGATTGAGGAACAGAAAAACCTGCTCGGAACGTTCCAGTCGATCACTGATCGCCTGTTTCAACGCGAAGGAGAAAATACCGAAATTTTTTCTCTCTTCACGTTCCTTGTTCATGTCAACGATTTGCATCCAGGGAAGCGGGCGATCGTTGACCCGGCGCGTCAGTTTGAGCAATCGGTATTTTCCTGATTGAGCGTTTTTCCAGGATTCCAGTGACGGCGTAGCGGTGCCAAGTATGACGGTCGCATTTTGTTCGCGTGCGCGCATTAAAGCGGCGTCGCGGGCATGATATCGCGGTGTCGATTCCTGCTTATAGGAAGAATCGTGTTCTTCATCCACAATGATCACGCCGATGTTTTTCATCGGCGCAAAAATAGAAGAACGTGCGCCCAGGGCAATGGTCACCTCACCCGCAAGAATTTTTCGCCATTCTTCGTAACGTTCCGTGCGTGTCAGACCACTGTGCAGTACGGCAATGCGATTGCCGAATCGTTTGCGAAAACGATCTGCCGTCTGCGGTGTCAGAGAAATTTCAGGCACCAGCAGAATCGCCGATTTCCCCATATCCAGAACACGCTGGATGCATCGCAGATAAACCTCGGTCTTGCCACTCCCCGTCACACCGAACAATAAAAAAGTTTGAAATTTTTCCGCCTCGATCGACTCGATCAAAGCCGTGCAGACGGTTTTCTGCTCAGGCATCAACTCCGGCAAAGCCTCTGGCTTTGAAGCATCCGCCTGAAAATCCCAGGGTGATTTTCGGCGCACGCGTGCCGTACGTGATTCAACCAGATCTTTGGTCTTCAACTGCCCCAGAGCCGGACCGTAACGCGGATCACGCAACTTCAGATCGCTGATGGAAATCTCGCCCTCCATCAAAATGCGATACAAGGCTTGTTGCCGTGGACTCCGCGCCAGCACTGTCAGCATCTCTTCGGCTCCTTCGGCACCTGCGCGCAAACGCACAAAGGTTTCGGTGCGCACATCCACCGCGTTGCGCGTTATTTTCAGGGAAGATTCCAGGCTTCCTTCAAATTTGAGTTTGGACAACAGCACCCCGTTGAATTTTCGTTTCAAGGCCGTTTGCAATTGCTTGCGCGACAAAGTCCCCTTCTCACGCAAAAGCTCAAAAAAACTCAAGCTTGCCCCTTTGACTTCGCCCTTCTCTAAAATACTTTTGCCCTGCTCGGTGAGAGAATACAATTCCTCGCTACGCTCATCCAGTCCCGACGGCAAGGCCGAAGCAATCGCTTCGCCCCAGGAACATTGATAGTATTCCGCCATCCAGCGCGTGAACTTCAGCGTTTCCGCAGAAAGGACCGGCGGTTCGTCGAAAGCATCTTCGAGCGATTTAATCGTTATCCCAGGATCGCAGGTCTTCGCCCAGCCCACAAGATAACCTGTGAGCCGACGTGGACCAAAAGACGCAAAAACGCGCGCACCGATTTCCAGACGGCCCTTCAAATGTTCGGGAACCGCATAGCTGAAAGGACCGTCCAGAGGCAGATTGAACACCACTTCCGCAAAAGGTCCGATGGGATTCTCTTTCTGCGTCGTTTTTTTTGATGATTCGTTCATTTAAAAATCGTGCGGGTGGGGAGAAGATTGAGACCGGATAAAATACTCGTTATATTACTCGTTATATAATGTGTAGGGATACTATCCTGTTCGCATTATTATCGCCAATTTTACATGGACTCTCGAACGAAAAATTTTTCAGGAAAGCGTTGTATAATGCAGAAAACATTTGCCTGCAAATACAATCACCCGGACGAGAGAAAAATCCCTTGCAGACCCTCATCACAATCTTTTTGGGAATCGGTTCCATCTTCTGGATCATGATCGGCACACTGGAGGGCACGCTGGCCGCAAGTGCCATCAAAGTAGGCATCGCCTGGGGCATTTATCTGGCGATCTTCATCATCAAAGATTTTATTTCCCGACGTAAAAAAAGAGAATAGATGAATTCTATCGCACCCTGCCTGCCCTATTTTTCAACCATGGGCTTGCCGTAACCCACCAGTTCCACATACCCTTTGCCTTGGATGTTGGCCCCGGCGGCGGTTCCCGTGGTCGAAACGCTTCCTTCCCAATATGACGCGTTGATGGAACGCAGTTGCGACAATTCCTGATCTTCCATATCCGGCTGAATTGTCAAGCTGATTTTCCGATCGGGAAGCTCAATCGTCCAGCCTGCCGGGTAAACAATTCCCGTTGTTTCACTGGTCCAGCTTTGCGTGGGAGTGACTTTGAATTCGGTCAATTTCAAATGCTCTGCCCTGCCCGCTTCATCTATATAAGTCCCGCTGGAAAAAGCATCGACCCCGCCGCCCTTCTTGCGCAATTGATAAAGCATCAGCTCCGTTCCGTTGTTCAGTTTGAGAGAGAACCAGTCCCAGCCTTCCAGTCCCGGATTCAATTGATTGCTGGAAAACTCGCGATCCATCCAGCTCGTGCCCTGCACCTCGAACGAGCGTCCGCGTACTTTCAACACGCCTTCTGTCGCCATGCGTGTGAATGAATAATAATGCGATGCATTGCCCTCACTCTTGCCTTTTCGGCTGATGCCATCCTTGCCATGCACAACCATCGGCTTGACAGGCTCCAAGCGCAGTTCCAGACCGGTGTCTTCCAGATACGCTTTGAGCAATTGCGTTTCGCCCACTCCTTTCAAGGTCCAGTCTTCGTTCCACACCTCAAATTTTTCCGAATCGGCTCCGGCGAGACCCAATCCCTTGCGATTGATGCGTTCAAAAAAATAAAATTTTTCATTCTCCAGATCGGAGATCGTCAAATGAGAAAAATAAACTTGCCGAGCTGTCCAGCGCGAAGGATTTGCAATTTTCCCTTCAGGGTCGAGGGCCACTCGGAAAAACGTCAGTTGATAACCGAACTCTCTTTGGGAATCTTTCTCCTGCAAATTTCCAGTGTAGTACCACCATTCTATCCGGAAATCGTCGTGCGACGCAAAGTCTCTGGGGAACTGATAAACGTAACCGGGCCGGACTTCGCGAAAGTCCGATTTTTCAGTATCTGCAAAAACCGGGTACGCCAATGCCAAAGTTATGAGAATATGGAAAAGAAATTGGACGATCATCATCAAATCGGGAACCTTTGCTCAAGCAATCTCGTGAAAATACCGTCAACTATTTTATGAGTGTCTCTATCAATACGCAAACTTCTATCGTCTCCCATCGCCGCATCGGCCTGACCGGTGCGAACGGCTTCATTGGAGGTCATTTGCTCAAGGCCTTGCAGGGTATTAGCACACATCGCGTGAAGGTGTTCAAGCGGAAAAACAAACGCGGGGTCCCTGCTCGGAGTGAGTTCCTTTCTTTTGTGAAAGACTCGGACATCATCTATCATCTGGGCGGTGTCAATCGCGGCACACCGACAGAAGTACTTCGCGGGAATATCCTGACCATGCAGAATCTGATTCAGGCGGTACAATCCCTGAAAGGCGATTGGCCGCATGTAATTTTCACATCTTCCTCTCAGGTTTACCAATTGAAGAGTGACAACGCCACTCTGCGTGAAAGCGATCCTGTAGAACCGCAAAGTATTTACGGTATCGCAAAAAAAACGGCTGAAGAATTGTTGACTCTATCCAAAATTCCGCACACTCTTTTACGTTTCAGCAATGTGTACGGCCCGGCATGCAGACCGCATTACAATTCGGTGGTCGCGACATTGTGCGATCAAGCCTTGCAGGGGAAAACTTTGACTCTGAATGGGGATGGCGAAAAGGGTCGGGATTTTTTGTTCATCAACGATGCGATCCATGCGCTGATTGCAGTTGGGATATCCTCATTAAAAGAAACGCGGGGACTGTACAATGTTTCCAGTGGCAAAATCACGACACTTAATCAAATCGCGCAACAGATCCGCCAACAAATTTCCGAGACATGCATTCAGCATCGACTGTCGGCTCCATCGGGAGATCCTTCTTATCGTTGCGACTCCCATCGTTTTCGTCGTCGTTTCAAATGGAAACCTGAAACATCGATTCAGGAAGGCATCCCCTTAACCTTGCAATGGTATAAAAAGAGACTCTCGCAATGAAAGACATTCTTATCAAAGAACTGGACAAAAAATCTGACGAACGTGGCTGGCTCATCGAAGCTCTTGGAGCCAACGACATGGAGGCTCCTGCTGAATTTGGGCAGATTCACGTTTCCGTCGCGTACCCGGGAAAAGTGCGAGGAAACCATTATCATAAAAGAAAGCTGGAGTGGTTTTGCGTCCCAACCGGACTCGGCAAGCTCATTTTGAAAGATCTGGAAAGCGGCGAGGAAAAAGAATTGCTCATGGGTGAAGATCATTTATTCACTGTAAAAATAACGCCAAACGTCGTTCATGCCATAAAAAATATCGGAGAAAAGGACATGGCCCTCATAGTCTATTCCAGTGAAACGTTCGATCCCGACGATCCCGACACCTATTATCAGGAAATCCTCAAATAACTTTCTGAGCCTCTCGCCTCATTTTTTTTGATTCGGCACAGTCTTTTAGTTAATAATGGGTCTGAATTTAAAGAATTCCCTCGAATATCCTTTATTGACGATGCGTATCGTACAGACCTTGATTCCATTAGAAAAACTCAATGCCCTGCTCCCTACTCTAAAAGCGGAGTATGCGAACGCTTTGCCTTTCCCCCATACCGCTTTGGATGATTTTCTCGATAGGGAAATCGCAGAAGCTATTTTAGAGGAATTTCCCGGAGAAAATGATATCCGATGGAAAAATTACTACGACCAAAATCAGAAAAAGCAGGCCAACGAAAATGAAGAGTTCATGGGGCCGCTCACGCGCAAGCTTCTACATGCTCTCAACTCCGCAGAGTTTTTAAAATTTCTCGAAGAACTGACGGGCATTCAAAACCTGATTGCCGATCCGGGATTCCGGGGTGGCGGACTGCATAACATCTATCGTGGTGGCAAGCTCGGCATTCATGCCGATTTCAACAAACACGAAAGTCTCAATCTCGACCGACGACTCAACTTGCTTCTGTACTTGAACAAAAACTGGAAAGATGAATACGGAGGCCATATCGAGTTGTGGGATAAAGACATGAAGCATTGTGTGAAAAAACACGCGCCTCTGTTCAACCGTGCGGTTGTATTCACCACCACCGATACATCCTATCACGGGCATCCCGACCCGCTCAATTGCCCAGCCGACATGAGCCGGAAATCTCTGGCATTGTATTATTACACCGACGGTCGTCCCGGCGAAGAAGTGGGACAATTTCATTCCACCCTTTTTAAAGACCGTCCCAATGAGCCCAAAGAAAATTCTTTGATGATCAAAATCGGGAAATATCTGCGCAAGCTAAAAAGCCGTTAACCAAGAAGCTTCACCCAAACCAGCCAATCGCTTTCATGAAAATCACCTTCATGGTCAACCAATACGCCAGAATCAGCGGCGGCAATCGTGCACTTTTTGAATACGCCAATCGTTTGTTGGAAAAAGATTGCGAGGTCCGATGGTTTGTCATGCCTCCACGCGTTAAATGGACCCGCCCTTTGCAAAAACTGCGTACTTTTTTTGATGAACCGACAATCGAACCCGCTGGAAAGGTGGATTGGCTGGCCAACAAAATTCCCATAGAAATATTGCCGCGAAAATCTGAGAAGTGGATTCCCCCGGCAGACATCTTCATCGCCACCGCCTGGCAAACCGCTGAATTCGCAAAAAATCTGGCCCCTGAAAAAGGACGTAAATTTTATTTCGTGCAACATCACGAAAGTCTCTGGGGTCGCTATAAAAATCAAGCGGCTCAAACTTACCGTCTGCCTTTCAAAAAAATTGTCATTTCCACCTGGCTGAAGGAGGAGATGAAAACACATTACGGACAATCGGCGGACGTTCTCGTCACTCCCGTCAACCGGGAGGTTTTTCAAGGCACGACCGCACGCAACAACGATACACCACGTGTTTTGATGCTCCACCACGATTACGACTGGAAGGGATTCGCCGATGGGATTGCCGCCTTTCGACAAACTCAATCTGAAAAACCTTCCGCGAAATTGGTCGTGTTCGGAGAAAAATTGAAAGATCCCACACCCCTGTTCCGTGATGCCGGTTTTGAATTCGAATACCACTATCGGCCCACGCAATCGGATTTAAGAGATCTCTACTCTTCCGCAGATATTTATCTTTGCCCAAGCTGGCATGAGGGTCTCGGCATGCCTCCTATGGAAGCAATGTCCTGTGGTTCTGCACTTGTAACGACAGATACGGGTGGAAGTTGGGATTACGCCATTCATAACGAAACCGCTTTGGTGTCCCCCCCCAAAGACCCCGAGAGTCTGGGCAACAATTTGAAAACTCTGTTGCACGATGAGGGTTTGAGAAAACGGCTGGCTGAAAACGGCAAAAAGAAAATCGAGGAACTCGACTGGGACGCCAACTGCGACCGGCTTCTCAATATTTTCAAAGAAAATTCCTGACAACCGTTGCCTATCTAACGATGCCTTCGACAAAAAAAATTTCAGCGGTCGTTGTCAATTGGAACGATAAAGAAACTCTCCGGCTCTGCCTGACCTCACTCCACAAACAGGATCACCCCAATCTCGAAATCATTGTGAGCGACAACGGCTCGACGGACGGATCACAGGAAATGACGCGGCAGGAATTCCCCGACGTTCTCTTGATAGAGAATAACGCCAATCTGGGATTCGGAACCGCTGTCAACCGGGGATTCGAGCGGGCGAGCGGAGATTATTTGACCTTCCTGAACAACGATCTTGAATTTGCACCTGAAAGCTTCCGCGCATTGCTCAAACAACTGGAAGAAAATCCCGGACTCGGCGGAGTCGTTCCCAAAATCCTATACTCGCAGAAACCGGAAATCATCAACTCCTACGGCGTCAACATCCATTACACCGGCATTGCCTGCCCGTATCTCGTTGACCAGCCCGATCGAGATGATCTTCAGCCTCACGAAACCGCTTGCGGGGGGATTTTTCTTTTGTCGCGTGAAATGTATGAAGATATTGGTGGCTTCGATGAAGGGCTGTTCCTCTATCATGAAGATCACGATTTGTCCTGGCGCGGTCGGTTGGCGGGATGGCATTTGGCAACCTGCCCTTCAGCCATTTTTTATCATCGCTACCATTTCAACAAAGGCACGATGAAGTACTACCACTCTGAGAAAAATCGGCTGTACCTTCTCCTGAAAAATCTTGAGTTGAAAACCTTGTTGCTCCTGCTACCCGCTCTAATAATCACCGAACTCGCACAATGGGCACATTCCCTGCTCCATGGCTGGTTTCTTCTCAAAGCAAAAAGTTATAGCGACCTGATTGAAAAACTTCCCGAAATTCTGGTCAAACGCAGAGCCATTCAATCCAGCAGGAGGGTGCCCGACCGGGAAATTGCGCGCCTCTTTCAGGCCGATCTTGCTGTCAGCGGTGTGCAGAGTTTCATTCTCAAACGATTGCTCAATCCCTTTTATATTGCCTACTGGAAGTGCATATCCTACTGGATATAAAACCGAAAACTTTACAATGACTTGGGTCGACGATTATAATAGAATATCCGCCGGTTGACAGAACCCCCCATTCACACATCGCAGGAAAAACAATTGAACAACCTTGATCAATTCATTGAATACTTTAGCGAACACTGCCAAGTCTATTTCCCCGCAATAGAACGAACCCGGGCGCATCATAAGGATTCTTTCGATGCCCTTGGAGGACGTTTGCTGGGTTGGGCCGTCGATTACCTTGGGGATGGATGGGAAAAAACTCTTGCCGAGGGTTATATGCATTTCCTGATGGATGTCAACCGTTCGCAAATGGAATACGAACGACGCGGGCATTATCGCAATAAGTCCTACGACGAAGTGTACACCAGTGTTTACTCCGATCCCGAAGTCATGAACCGATACCACTGGGGCGTATACGTTACAACCTTCGCATGGGAACACCATCTGGAAATTTACGATTTTTTTCAACGCGAATTCATAGCCCGACTGAATCCCGAATCAGGAAGCTTGCTCGACCTCGGCTCCGGTTCTGGCGTCTGGAGCTTTCTGACTCTCCATGCATTATCAAACTGGTCGTCCACAGGCATCGATATCAGCCGCCGTTCTGTCGAACTCGCACAACAAATGGCACCCCAGGCGGAAGCCGAAGGCCGCGTCAACTTTCTGGAAGCCGATGCACTGCAATTTCGCAAATCAGAACCCTGTCAGGCAGGCGTTTCCTGCTTCCTGCTGGAGCACCTCGAACAACCTCAACAACTCCTGGAAAATTTATCTCAGAATCTTGAACCCGGTGCCTTCGCGTTTGTGACAGGGGCTTTGACCGCCGCAGAAGTCGATCACATCTCTGAATTTCGTAAAGAATCGGAAATTGTCAATATGGTTGAAAATGCAGGGTTCCGCACGCTTTCCATGCTTTCTGCCGCTCCACCATCGCACCCGCGCTCGCAAAAATTTCTCCCTCGTTCGCTGGCTCTGGTTTTACAAAAGCGCACGAACGATATCTGGTAACAATATGCTCAACGATTTTTTACGAGAACTTTTCACTGGCCAATTCAGCAAAGCACTGGCTCTTCTTGAAAGTGTTGCCAAAGAAACGCCAACGCCCGAAACACTCGCCATGTTGCGACTGGCTATTTTGCGGCCCGGACACACATTTCTCACTTATCAGCGATTGCTCAATATCTGGTCCTCCTGGGGCAAACCCGCGTTGAAACCCAACGCAGTCCTTAAAAAAGTCGCCATTGTTGCCGACTTCACCGCCGACCATTTCGCACCGATGATTTCACTGTTCGCAGGTGCTCAGGGAGTTCAGATCGAAACGCATTTGCCCGGTTACGATTCCGTCGAACAAACGATTCTCGACCCCCATTCGCCCTTGTATGCGAGCCAGCCCGACATCGTGATTCTTTTCTTTTCCGAACGCTGGTTGAAACGTTATGCGGGGAACTCCGCTCTCTGCAAAACAGAAGATTTGCAACGCGGACAGGAAAGCCTCAGCGGTTTGATTCAAGCTTTGGAAGCACACAGTCACGCCGATATATTGATCGGCAATCTGCCTCTTTCCGCCTGGCCTCTGGCCGGAGGCATCATCACCAAAGACGGGCTGGCGGGTTGGAACCAGACCGTCTCGCGCTGGAACGAATGGCTCACAACGTTGACATCCCGGAATCTGCGCATTGTGGATCTGGCCGGGGCTATTTTCAACGCCGGAGGCAGTGCCGTCCTCGGCCGCACCAATTATCTGCGTGCGCGGATGGCTTATGAAATGCCAGGAACGCTCGCGGTTGCACGCGAACTGGCGGGAGGTCTTGCCCATATTTGCGGACGAACGCATCGCGCCTTTGTCTCCGACTGGGACAACACTTTATGGGGAGGCGAGGTTGCCGAGCTGGGAAGTCACGGTGTGCTTTGCGGACAGGACTCCCCCGATGCACTGGGATATTTTTTGATTCAGGAATACATCAAATCTCTGACTTGCCTTGGAGTTTTGCTCGCGGGTGTCAGCCGAAACGATCCAGAGATCCAGAAAATATTTGATGAGAATCACGACCTGCCGCTCAATCTGGGTGATTTTTCGTCCTTGCAGGTGAGCTGGACACCGAAAAGTGATGCCATTGGACGCATTTCAAAAGAGCTGGGATTTGGTCCTGAATTCATGGTCTTCATGGATGACAGTCTGTACGAAATCGCACAGGTCTTGTCCGTTCATCCTTACATCGATGTCCTATGGGCCGGTCCCGATCCACAGGGTACGCTGGATCGAATCGCACAATCCCGATTTTTCAATGCGCTTTCACTTTCGGAAGAAGATTTGCAACGCGGGTCGCATGCCGCTCTTCTCAAAGAACAGCGGGAGTTCAAATCGTCCTTCGCCAATATCGAAGAGTTTCTGCAAGCCATACAGGTGAAATTGACATTCGCCCCACTTGCCGAAAATAATATGGATCGCGTCATTCAGCTGTTCCAGAAGACCAATCAATTCAACTTGACGACACGCCGCCATCGCGAAGACGATCTGAAAAATTTCTCAACTCAGGGCGGCTCTGTTTTTGCCATCTCTTACGAAGATTCTTTCGGGTCGCAGGGAATTATTTCTGTCATCGCATTGCAAGCAAACGCGAACACGCTTAATATAGAAAGCTGGTTGATGAGTTGTCGGGTACTCAACCGTAGCGTCGAGCAAGCCGTATTTTCTTTTATACGGGAAAAAGCTGAAGGCAAACCCATCACGGGAGAATATATTCCAACTGAAAAAAACGGGTTGGTTCGCTCCCTGTTTCCCGATCTGGGATTTGCATTGGAAACCACCGACCCGGGAACCGGTAAGCAAATTTGGCAATGGACAAATAACAATCAAGAACCACCCAAACATTTCGTGGAAATAAAAAAACTATGACCGATGCCTCACTGAACAACGATGCTCTGGAAAAACTGACAGGTATATTTCGTATTCTGTTTAATGCACCCGACCTTGAGTTGAACGATGATTTGACCGCCAAGGATGTGCCCGGATGGGACTCTTTCAATCATGTCAATCTTATCATCAATATTGAAGAAGAGTTTGGCGTACGTTTCTCGAATGACGAAGTCGGCAAATTGCAAAACGTCGGCAATTTAAAATCCCTGCTTGCCGGAAAACTGACCGCCTAACAATTCGGTCCGTCCGCGCAAAAACTCCCATACCCGCCCGTGACTTTCATCAATCCTACGTTTTGGATCGTTGCTGTCGTCGTCTACATTCTTTTATCGATTGAGACTTCGCACAAGGCAAGCCTGCGTTTTGGGTTCATCAATCTTTTTGCTCTGAATCTTTTATTGGGATGGCAAATCGCTCTCGGTGCCCTTCTCGGAGTCACTCTGTTTTGGGGAATGGTCTCTCTCGGCCTGCAATATGGTGCGCAGAAAAATCAAAACAAGTCCCTTGTCGGGTTTTCAATTCTGGCTGGTGTGACGGTTGTCTTTATTTTTCACAAATTGAATCTGCAACACTCTCCCTGGATCGAAACTCTGCAGGCCCTTGCGCCATGGATGCGGAGTGACTTTTTCCTCACCTTTCTGGCGGGACTCTCTTTCTCTTATATTTTTGTCCGTTGTGCCGATGCCCTGCACTGTGTGTTCTGGAAAAATTGCCCTTTGATGGGTCCACTCTCACTCTTTGGCTATCTTTTGCCCTTTCACATGCTCCTTTCTGGCCCCGTCAACGCCTACGAAGAGCATCTGGAGATGGATCGTGATGCGGAACCGGAATCGGTCCCTTCACTCGACCGTGTTCTGTTGATCCTCAACGCCATCACGACGGGCTTGTTGTACAAATTTGTCGTTGCAGAGAGCTTGCGTACTTATTTTTACGGAGCAAATGGAGAGATGACCGTTTCCAATTGGGGCGATTCTGCTATTCTGGCACTCTATGTTTTTTTCGACTTCGCCGGATATTCCCGCGTCGCTCGTGGACTCGGCTTATTGTATCGCGTGCCCACACCTGAAAATTTTTCAGCCCCCTTTTTGTCGGTATCCGTCACCGACTTCTGGACCCGGTGGCATATGTCGATGGGACAATTTGTGCGCAGGAATTTGTTCACCCCCATCCAATTGAATCTTGTACGTGCGGTAGGTATTAAAAATGCCGGATGGGTGAGCCTTGTCACCATGGTCGTTTCTTTCGGATTTGTGGGCCTTTGGCATCGCATCAGTTGGACCTGGATACTTTGGGGTGTGGCAATGGGACTGCTCATGGCATTGGAAAAACATGTACAAACTTTTGCCATGCGCAAAGGCTGGAACCGATCGCCCTGGATCGGGCACGCCCTGCCCTGGCTCGGCCCTGTTTATACCAACACAGTCTTGATAATCAGCGTCCGCTTTGTCGCTGAGGAGATTTTCTAATGAATGAAGAACGCTTTTTTTACATCAAACTCAAGACCCCGCTTTCTATCTGGCAAATCACCGGACTTCTAAGCTGGATTCTGATCAAATTGACCTTGATCGCCTCCATGATCCATCAATCCGCAGGAGAATTTATCTATGCCGGATTCTAAACCCGAATCAGGAAGCAAGATTGTCAACATCACCATCGTCCTGAGTATCGCCATTGCCTATGCGGTGATCGCTTATGCGGTCGATAAATTTTCCGGTTCAGCGGGGCCCGGACAATGGTTGAATCAAAATAAAATCATGCAAGAACACCGCGTCGAACTGCGCGAAAAAGTCGAGCGCGACCCACATTTCAAAAATGTCGATCGTGAAGCGTACATTCGGGAGATGGAACAAATCATCACCATGAAACAAAAACGCAATCTCGGCAACTGGGTTTCGTACAAATCTTTCACACCCAATGTTAGGGGCCAATACGTTCACACCAATGATTTTGGGATGCGTTCCGGTCTCAGCCTGCGTGAGATGGCTGAGAAAGCCCGCGCCAATAATCAAAAAGGAATCCGCAACGTCCTTCTGCTGGGTGGCTCGGTCGCGTTTGGTTATGGATCGACGGACGATCAACAAACCATTTCAGGATTCATGAATGAACTCTTGAAGGGGGAAAAATTTGAGGTCTTCAATCTCGCACAAGGCGGCTTCAACAGCTATATGGATTTATTCAGCCTGAGTGCGATTGGCTGGCAATTGGAACCCGATATCATCATTGCCATGGAAGGTTACGCCGATGTGTATCATCTGGCCTACGAATCGAAAGGTGGCAACCTCGCCTGGGGATTGTGGAGCGGGATAGAGCAAGAAAAAAAACCGGAATTCGCTTTGGATTTTCAGTACCACAATCTGGAAGCCATCTGCAAATTGGGAACCGGGCCGGAACGGCAGGTCATTTTAGCGTTGCAACCCTTGAGCGGTTTCGAAAATGACAGTAAAGTCGAAAATGAAAAGATCAATAAAATGTGGGGTTATTATCCGAAAATCAGGACCTTGTTTGAGACGGTATCGAAAAATAACAACGCACATTTTGTCGATCTATCCCCTCTGTTCAAAGATGAAAGTCGAGCAGACATCAACTTTTTCGACAAGGCTCATCTCACTGTCACCGGACAGAAAAAAGTCGCTCAGGCTCTGGCAACGGCGGTTATTGAGGCAGGGAGTCGTAACGAATCTTCCGAAACTGCATTCACTCAGCGGCAAAAAATAATCGCCGATATCCTGCAATGAAAGACGGCTACTTCTCGCAGATGAAGGATGCGACTTTCTCCCATACTTCTTCGACGCTGATGGGATCAAAGTAATTCATATCCGCCGGTTGGATATCGCATAAGGGCACCCCCTCCCGCATGGCACGCAGGACGACACATAGTGAGGGATCGATTTCAAACGGACCGGACTCTCCGGGACGGGTGGGGCCAAACAAGGCGACCATAGGTGTTTGCAAGGCCAGCCCTATATGCATGGGTCCGGTATCGGTCGTCACCATGAGTCCTGCTTTTTCGATGAGTGCCGAGTTGGAACGCAAACTTCGATCGTACACCGCGCAAACCCGTTCCGGGAAATGAGCGCGAACCTCTTCTATAATTCCACCTTCCCCCGGCCCTCCACCCAGCACAACCGCATGATGGCTTTCCGTCAGTATCCTGCGAGTCAATTCAATAAATCGTTGGGAAGGCCAACGTTTGTGCACCAGAGATGCTCCCATATTGACGTAAACATAGGGTGTTGTTTCTCCGATTCCTTTTTGTCTGAGGAAACTCTGTGCGTTCTTTCGATCGTCTTCATTGAGAAAAATTTCCATTGCGCTGCCATCTTCTGGAACTCCAATTTGACGCAACAATCCCAATCGGCGATGAATACCGTGTGCCTCTCCTGTAAAGCTGAGTATTTTTTCAGGATCGATCCATGAAAATCCCTGCTGCGCCCAGAATGTCGGGCAACGCAGAAGTGGGATCATACGCCTGAAATCCTTATTGACATGAAACAGCAGTCCGCAATCATAAACTCGACGCGCAAGGCTAAATGCCAACACCAACTGATGGTACCAGCGGGGTTCATAGGGATAAACATTTTCGAGATGAGGATTGCCATCGAACAGGGTCTTCCACGCAGACTGGACCAGGAGGTCAATCCCCGCTGTGGGATAGGCTTTTTTTAATGCTCGGATGGCAGGGGTTCCCCAAAGGGCATCGCCCATTCCAGTGGTGCAAACAACCAGAATTCTTTTCATGAAGTGCTGTTTCTTTGTGAACGTTGCGTCAGGGAGTGTAGTATCCATTGGCCTTGCAAATATGGCAAATGGTCTTTACGTCGTTCTCTTGGCCCAATAATTCTTTGCGTGCTGAAATGTATTTGGGACCGTTCCAGATATCGTCAAACTCTTGCTCAAACACGTTCCCCATTCGATACTGTTCTTCTGTCACCACACAACCACAAGGGAAAACATCTCCATTCCAGTTGACAAAAGTTTCCATCCAGGGCCGCTTGCAGAAAGTGATTGGATTTTTCTGGGTCTTCTTTTCGAGATCGTAAGGATTGAACTCTGGCGTTTCCGGAATCCATTGTGCGTCTTTTTCAATATTGTCGGAGGTCTTTCCCAGAATATCGTCTTTCAAATTGGTACGCATGACGCTGAAAGTGATATCGACACCTATTTCTTTGGCGATTTGTTTGGCCAATTCCATTTGATGTTCATTTTGCTTCATCACCAAAAAATTCCAAACCAGCCGGAGTGAGGTTCCCTGCCGCTTCACCTCTGCCACAATTTTCCGCATATTATTGAACACCGCATCAATGTTGCCACCCACCCGATATTTTTCGTAAACCTCCTGCGTGGCACCATCGACCGAGACGATGAGTTTATCGAGTCCCGATCCTGCAAGCGCGACGGCCTGTTCATCGGTAACATTGTTCAAATGAGAGCTGGTGATCGTGCGTATTTTATTTTCATTTGCGGTATAAGCCGCCATTTCGGGAAGGGCCTTATTGAGCAAAGGTTCGCCCCAGCTGTAGAGATTGACCGACTGCAACCATTTGGACATCTTGTCCACTACCAGCTTGAACTGATCGAGCCGCATGGTTCCTCGGTCAACGGATTGATCGCCGAGTCCCGTTGGGCAAAGCGGACATTTCAGATTGCAATGGTTGGTTGGATCGAGGGCCAGCATCTTGGGCATGGATGACAATCTGGAAAAGCCCAGGCGATAAGCTAATTTTATTTTAATGCGATTGATTCTACGACGAAGATCTAGCATGAGTTATATATGTCCCTGAACTTTTTCAAAAACTTCTTCAACAGAAATATTCTCCGGCGAGGCAAACGGTTCGCCAGAAACAATCTCTGCATAAGGGGATAAAGGACCACAACATTCAACAGGATAGCCAATATGAATGGCAACCATTTTAACATCAAAACCGGCCGCAATATGCGTCAATCCATTGTCCAGGCCAATATATAAATCAGCCCGACGAATGATGTCGGCAGAAGGTCGCAATGGAAACCCTCCTGCGTCGATTGTATCATTGAATGTGTGCGGATTGTCTTTCGATACAAAATTCACTATTTTCACATCCCGATGGGCGCGTATTTTTTTAATCAAGGCATTGAATCGATCGGCCGGCCATTCCTTCATATCTTTTTTTGACCGCGATTCAGGTGAAAGAACGATCAGAAAATCGTCATCCGTCACGCCATGTTCGTGCAAAAATTTTTCTGCCGCAAGGCTGTCCTCAAAGTCCAGAGAAATAAGAGGACGCCGCCGGGTCAGGGTGACACCGCATTTTTCTTCATAGATTTCCATGAGATGTTTGCCCTGCTTCCACCAATCTCGATCCGGGTTGTCTAATAAAAGAACCCAGTCGTGATCTTTCAACCTCTCCCGCTCAATTTTTTTACGCTGACGTGGTTTCCAGACATTGTAAAAAAAAGGGGTCTCGTAGGAATCCACGGAAGGATGACTGCGAATGACATCATAAAAAATCCCACCGCCCACTCCAAAACGAATCGTCGCGGAGGGAAATTTTTCTTTGAGGGCCACAACCGAGGGTGCGGCAAGTACAAGGTCGCCCACACCTCCAATCAAACCAATGAAGATCGAACGTGGGATTTCAGGACGAACATTGCGCGCAAAAATGCGGTTCCACAGATTTATCATATCGTTTGTAGAATCAAGAAGGGAGATATTTCAAGATGCGGTTGGGCCAATCGGCATCTACCCATTGAAAGCGCAGTTATTCTATCATTTCCAGACATTTTTGAAAAACTTCTTCCGGCTCAAAATCCATGCAGATTCTATTGGAGCAAGAGGTCAAACCGCATTCCCGACAATCCACATCTTTATAAAAAACATATTGTTTGTCGAGCTTCTCATCATGTGGACGAAAAATTTCACGCACGGCCTGACTGAACAAAACAACGGAGGGAATGCCAAAAGCGGCCGCAACATGACTCGGTGAGGAATCGTTATCGACTACCAAATGCGCCTCGTGAACAATAGCCATCATCTGCCGAACCGTCGTTTTATGGATGATCTGTAATTTTGGGGAATACTCCAGCAAAACGCTCGCCTTGGGATACTCGGCAGGCGAGCAAATGACGGCGACTTGCACGCCTTCCCGTTGTTCTAACTTCTTGATCAAATTGCCAAACTTCTCGATTTCCCAGGCACGGATATCGACGGCGGCGGTGGGATGAACCACGACCAGTTTCTTTTGGGGATCAAAACCCCGGTCCGCCAATTCCCGCCGCGCCCAATCCAACTCCTCCCGGCTGAGAAAAATTTCGAACTCGTTTGCTTCGGGCTCGATGCCAAGGGCACGCAAACAATCCAGATCGCGCTGGGTGGAAGAACGATAATGTTCAAACTGCGGCACCAGCACATTGTAATTTTTATTGCGGCCGATGTAATGATTATTGAGTTTGTGGGGAGCGTTCAACTTTTTAAGAATACGTGTCGAAAGAGCCCCGCTGTGTGTGTTGATGACCAGATCGAATTTTTCCAGATTCAGATGTCGAATCAATGCTCTCTCATCGGCTGAAGTCGGATTCTTTGGCAGACCGTATATTTCATCTATGTAGGGGCTTTTTTCAAAAACGGGTTTGGAATAATCGTAAGTCAGGGCAGAAACTTTGGCTTGCGGGACCGCCTTTTTCAAGTTCGGGAAAATCGGCAAAAGCAAAACATTGTCACCAATGTCTCTCATTTTGATGACCAGGATTTTCTGGAAGGACTCCAAATCTTCTTTGATCCATTGCCCGTGGCGCAGGTATTTTTCATGGTATTGCAAATAACCGCCAAAAACAGCAGACAGTTCGGCAACCGTCCACACGGCACCTTCAAAACCTTCCTTGAAGGCTTTTTGTTTTATCAGGGCATCGAGCAAAGTGATTGTCAAATCGGGTAACAATTTTAAAAGCATGCCCAGCGTCGATTTGTTTTTTAGAGACGGTGCCAAACGCTCGGTATTTTCCTTTGCTTTGCGATTCCAGTCTGCCCAGGCGTCCGCCAGGGTCTTTGCTCCGTAGTGAATCAGCTCGCCTTCAAAGTTCCCTTTCTCTACAACGAGATGACGCAAACCTGCTTTGCTGTGGGGCTGATACACCAGAGCGGATCGGGGATCTTTGCGTGGTTCCAATGCCCGTTTCAATCGTTTTTGCAAATAAATGGTCGTTCGCGGCAAAGAATATTGAACCGGGTGGATCGGTATGGTTTGGGTTGTTTGCAAAATAGTCTTCCGCAACAGACCGGTCACGATTTCGTTGGAGCGGACCAAAACAACCCAGGGGCTTTTCGCACATCGCAGACCGGCTTCCCAGAGAGAAACTGTGTCAGTGCCATGCGCTTCCTCTGCAACTAAAAAATGGGCTCCATGACTTTCAACCTCTTCTCTGAGGATGGAATGATTCGATCCTGATATTACTATAATAGAAGGAAACCATCGCAAGGTTTGCAAACATTGCCTGAGTTGTCTGCCATCGTCAACCAGAGCGACCAGAGCAGTCAGGGTAACATTTGGAGCAGTCATGGCTCCTCCGGAGAAGCGGTTTTTTTTGCGAGAATCAACCGGTTGAATCCGTAACCCGAAAAATTCAGCAATGGATTCACACAGGTAATAGGATTAAAGAAATTTTTCAAATCCCTTTTCAGGGCAAATCCTATCCGCCCACCCAACGATTCGGATTTGTCCCGCTTTTCAAACGTCAATGAATCCTGGCGCGCCAGAACTTCATATTCGGGAAGCAGATCAATGCCGTGCGTGTTCCATCCCCGTTCCATGGCGCATTTCACAAAAAATCCAGCACGGCAACCGACGTCCAGTAAATTCCCCTTCGTGGAAAGGATGCGTTCGATCAAATCCAATAGACTGGAATAAATTTTTTCATAAGAGCCGGCCCGACGTTTGCGTTCCTCAAAATATTCCCGGTAATAAGGGGTCCCTTTTTGAGTCCCGGTCATTTCCTCTCCATGTACCAGATGAATCGTTTCCTCATCCAGCAGGGGATGAACAAACTGAAGTCCACAATTTTCACAGACGACAACGGACGAATTTTTCCGTTCGCAAATCTTTGCGAACATTATAGCACCACAAGATTCGCAGGAGTCTGTTCTGTCTATAACAGGAGTGCTGGACATGGCTTAAGTTGATGTCTGGATACTGAAAAATAACGGTGCCATCGGATGGCAAAGGCGGCTAGTGACTCTATTACACGGATATGCTAGATTAATTTTCGTTTGCAATCAACCATCATTCCCCCGAACGAGAATTTTATTTTGTCTCATTTACATATATTACATTGCGAATCAGCCACCGGTTGGGGTGGGCAGGAAATCCGGGTATTTCAAGAGACCGGTCTGCTTCTCGAACGGGGCCATTCCGTCGATATCGTCTGTCAGCCCAACACCCCTCTTTCTCAACACTGCGAGACCCTGAAACATCCCAATTTTCGTTTTTTTAGCCGGGAAATGAAAAGTTCATTTCATCCCGCATCCCTTGCCGGGGTCTATCGCTTGCTCAAAAAGTTGCGCCCTCACATCGTTCACACCCACAGTTCCGTGGATAGCTGGCAATTCACTTTAATGAGCAAACTGTTGGGAATCCCTGTCGTGCGCAGTCGTCATGTATCGCTCCCCATTCGAGGTTATTTTCCTAATTCCTGGCTGTATTTCGCTCCAGAACGCATCATCACAAGCGGGCAGGCCATTTCGGACATCGTCACTCAAGTGCGCGGCGTAAAAAGCGAGCATGTGACTTCCGTTTCTGCGGGTGTTGACTTGAGACGATTCGACTGCAACATTTCCGGTGCTGAAATTCGCAAATCATTGGGCCTGATTGAGGGTCAACCTCTCATAGGTAAGATAGGGGTGATTCGCGGCTTCAAGGGCCACAATCAATTTCTGGACGCGATTCCCGTCGTTTTGGAGAAAATGCCCTCTGCCCGTTTTGTGATTGTTGGCGACGGTCCCGGCTTTGAAGAAATCAAAGGCAAGGTCAAAGCTAAGGGACTTAATGATTCAACGACTCTATTGGGCCATCGCAGTGATGTTCCCGAGATAATGTCCGCCTGCGACGTGCTGACTCTGGCTTCAACTTCGGGTGAAGGCACCCCGCAAGTGATCCCGCAGGCCTTTGCGATGAAAACTCCCATGGTCGCCACCCGGATCGGTTCGACACCCGACCTGCTGGACCAGGGCCAACGTGGGGTTCTGGTAGAGCCGGGTAGCGGAACCGCTTTGGCGCAGGGCATCCTGCAACAATTAGCCGATCCCGCCCTTGCATTGGAAAAAGCAGAACGCGCCTACCAATATTGCAGAGAGGCATTGACCGATGAGCTCATGATTCTGCAAACAATCAAAGTGTACGACTCTATATTAAGTTCGCGCTCACCCCACTCAAACGGTCAAAAATGAAGATCGCGGTGATCCGGCAAAAATACGTCAATTACGGCGGTGCAGAAAGTTTTGTCGCCAATTATGCCGAAGCGATGGCCGAAGAGGGCCACGAAATCCATATATTCGCAAATAAATGGACCGCATCCAAACACGCGAACATTCACATTCATCCCGTTCCCGCAATCAAGATCAACTCTTTCATTCGTTCCTTGTCCTTTGCCTGGTTTGCAGGCAGAGCCGTGCGCCGGGGTTCCTTCGATATCATCCAAAGCCACGAACGAATATTTTCACAAGACGTTTTTCGAGCGGGTGATGGTTGTCACAAGCAATGGCTGGAGTTGAGAAAAAAAAATCTTTCTCCGCTCAAACAACTGACACTGGCGTTGAGTCCTTTCCATTGGCTGATATTGCAGTTAGAGAAATCCATCTTTGAAACGTCTGCCTGCAAAAAAGTAATCGCCATTTCGGAAATGGTAAAAAATGACATCCAACGCCATTATCGAATACCCGACGAAAAAATTGTCGTCATATACAATGGGGTATCCCTGCAACGCTTTCACCCGGACAAAAAGAAATCCCAAGGGGAAGCGGTACGCCGAACATTGGGGGTCCGTCCTGAGGAAACGCTCATTCTCCATGTGGGTTCGGGATTTGAACGCAAGGGAACAGCAACACTGCTTAGGGCATTGCAAGAGCTTCCCGATTTGCCCTGGCGTCTCGCCCTGCTCGGAAAAGCAAACTGGGCTCAAAAACTACAAGGCCTGCCGCAAGCCATTCAAAACAAGATCATTCCACTCGCTCCGGTTGACGATGTTGAAAATTACTACGCTTCCGCTGACTTATTTGTCCTTCCTTCAATCTACGAACCGTTTGGCAACGCCGTACTCGAAGCTTTGGCAACAGGTTTGCCCGTCATCGTCAGCCGCACCTGTGGATCGGCCGAGATCCTGACACCTGATGAAGAGGGTATGATTCTGGAAAATCCCGAAGACTTCCACGAACTGGCTGATAAAATCAGTCGGCTCTGCGATGCAAATCTAAGAGAACTAATGGGGAGGAAGGCAAGAACTCTGGCCGAGCAGTTCACAGGAAAGCGCAACGCGCAGGAGATGCTGGCGGTTTACAAAACAATTCTGGAAGAAAAAAAATCAACAAAATAACGCCCAGGTAAGAAGAAAAAATATTCTTACCTGGGCTGGAGCGATACAGGAGGAAACTAAATTTTAAGATTCAACTGCAACGGGAAACTCAGCATCCAAACGTTCTTTTACCCACCGTGGCGTTTGCGTCTTGCCATTGGAGACCAATGTAATGCTATTCTCTGAATTATAAAATTCATCCCAAAACTTTTTACTGAGCTCTTCGCTTTCAATGGTTTTTTCCAGTTCGCCGTCCGACTTGAAAATTCTTACCTGATAAAACATGGTGCACCTCCGATTTTTTTAGACTACTGAATCTGCATCGAATAGGGAGTTTTCTACCACTTTATGAAACCTGACTATCTAATACCTATCTCTATGGTTTAGATTGTACGAAAACCTTGTTCCATATAAGCGAAGATCAAGTTACAATTTCGTCACAAAAAAAATCCGAATTCCATTCTTTTCGGTTGCAAAGAAATTCACAGGGCTGGGAAATTGAGCAGAGAAAATCAGCTGGAAAGATTTAAACTAGATGGACGGGGGGACTTGGCCATCAAAACCCTTATCAGGTCATGATGGCCAATGAAAACTTACAATAAAAAAGTAACGGCAGAATTATTTTTTCGAATGTGTGCCATCACAAAAAGGTGAGTTTGAAGTGCGCCCACAGTCACAAATCACAACCCGTTTGGCCTCGGTGATTTCTTGCGTTTTGGGTGTTTTACCAGTATTCATACGGGAGTGGGCACCATCACAATAGGGTTTGTTAGCAGACTCACCACAGGTGCAATACGTTTTCATGCCGGGGGTTTCATCTACAAACTGGGGAACATTTTCATAGGGCATAACAGAAACTCTCCTCAAAAATTTTAAAACGGATGTTTTCTTAGTCACCTCAATTGGCCTGTTTAAAATCACGAAAAACCGCTTTTTTGTCAAGTTTAAATCGTCCTTTTGCAATCGACATTGTTTTGCTATCACGTCAAGCAGGAGCTTTCGAGTGAAAGTTTTATTAACAGGTGGCACGGGGTTGGTTGGATTGGCACTGGTCAGACGCCTTGTTCACCTGGGCCACTCCGTCAACATTCTTTCCCGCCAACCCGCCAAAGCCATTGAAAAACTACCGCCCGCCTGTCGCGTCCAATTCTGGAATCCGAACGACTCTCAATACCATTTAGAAATTGAAGAAGGTACGCAAGCGATCATCCATCTCGCGGGAGAACCTGTCATTGGCGGACGCTGGACCTATGCCTTTAAAAATAAAATCAGCACATCCAGGATACTTTCGACGCGTCTACTGGTCGATGCCATCGGAAGAATGCGGACACCGCCGAAGGTATTTATTTGTGCGGGGGCCATCGGCATTTATGGAGATCGTCAGGAAGAAGAGCTGAATGAGTCTTCCTCTCCTGGTGAGGATTTTCTTGCCGGGGTCTGCAAAGATTGGGAAGCTGAAGCCGCTCGCGCGCATTCATTTGGCCCGCGCTGGGTCTCTCTAAGAATCGGACTGGTCCTTGATTTTGAAGCAACCATCATGGAACGTATGCTTCCTGCTTTTCGGCTGGGACTGGGTGCGCTTCTAGGATCAGGCAAGCAGTGGATGAGCTGGATACATCTTCAAGACCTGATCGATATCTTTCTGCACGTTCTTCAGAAAGAGGATCTCAATGGACCTGTCAATGCGGTCGCACCCGAACCGGTTCGCAACGAATCGTTTTCGAAAACTTTTGGAAACCTGCTGAATCGACCGGTTTTTTTTCGAGTTCCCGTGTGGGGACTAAGATTCCTTTTAGGTCAAAGTGCGGGACTGCTACTCGCAAGCCAAAAAGTTTCCGCACAGAAAATTTTAAGTCATGACTTCAAGTTTTCATTCCCCAACATCAAAATGGCTTTGGATGAAATTTGCGGACACCGCGAACATGTCTTGATAAGAGAACAATGGTTCGATCAAAATTTGGAAACCTGCTTTGAGTTTCTTTCCAGCATAGAAAATATAGAACGACTGGCACCGCCATCTTTCAAATTTCGCATTGTCAAAACATCCCATTCCAAACTGGACAAAGGGGTCACGCTGGACTATCGTTTGCAAGCGATGGGTCTTCCCATGCGCTGGCGTTCCGAGATCACCGAATTCAATCCTCCCTCCTTTTTTTCGGACCGGCAGGTGATTGGACCTTATGCTCTGTGGGAACACACGCATGAATTTTTTGAAATCGATGGAGGAACCTTGGCACGTGATACGGTAAAATACATTCTCCCCTTCGGGGCTATCGGCACGGCCTTGGGTCTTTTTCTGGTGCAGAAAGATCTGGATGGAATTTTTTCTTACCGTCGTGAAAAACTCGTGGAATTATTAGGTGGCCCACAACCGCACCGCCAACAAAATTAGACATTATGGGGTTCAATTCTTACGCTTTTATCTTTTTATTCCTGCCCTTTGTTTGGACGCTTTTCTATCTGATCGCCCGAACGAAGGGGCCTGCTGTGCTGTGGCTGGTCGGTGCATCGTTTGTCTTTTACGCATGGAATGATCCCCTGCTGATTTCTGTGATGGGCGTATCCTTGCTGGTGAATTACGCTTTTGCTTTGAAAATGAAGCCGGAGTCTACAGAACTTTCCACAAGCGGAAAACGTTTTTTCCTTCTGGGAGTGACTCTCAATCTCGCGCTGTTGTCGTTTTTCAAATTAGCCGCTTCTTATGGAGGGCATTATCAAATCGCCTTTGAGTCGAGTCTCCAGGTAGGCTTTCCTCTGGCTCTCTCCTTTTTAACTTTTCAGCAGATACTTTTTCTATCGGAACTGAAAAATGGAAACACAGAGAAACCACGATTTTTGAATTACTGCCTATACATGATTTTTTTCCCACAACTGCTGGCGGGCCCCCTTGTCAAACCTCAACATTTTTTTCAGCAGTTCGCCGATGATAAATTTTTCAAAATTCGATGGGATTTTATCCCTGCAGGCTTGACTCTGATCGCACTGGGTCTTTTTAAAAAAGTATCTCTTGCCGATCCCATCGCCCGTTTTGCTGACTCGGCTTTCAATGCCGCACAAGCAGGCGCAGTCCTCACAACGGGTGAAGCCTGGAGCGGCGCACTGTCTTTCAGCTTTCAAATTTACTTTGATCTCTCAGGCTACGCCGATATGGCAATGGGAATCGCGCTTCTTTTCGGCCTGCGCCTGCCATGGAATTTCAATTCTCCCTACAAAGCCGACAGTCTCATTGAGTTCTGGCGGCGTTGGCATATCACCCTGTCTCAATTTGCTCGTGATTTTATATACATCCCGCTGGGCGGCTCTAAAAACAGTTTTTTAATGCAGGGGATTTGCCTGTTAAGCGTGATGACTTTAACCGGACTTTGGCACGGTGCGGGAATCACTTTCATTGCATGGGGGATTCTGCACGGATTCTTCTTGATCGTGAATCATGCCTGGAGACGTATCTCTCCGGAAAAAGTTTCAGCAGATCAAGCCGTCTGGGTGCTATGGACAAAGCGTTTCGCAACATTTATCAGTCTTGCTCTGCTTTGGGTCGTATTTCGCGCCGAGAATATCGACACCGCTCTTTCTATGTGGAAGTCTATGGCGGGGATGCAAACTAATGTCGTAACGGGAATTAATAACATTAAAATCGGTGAAGACCGTTTGTGGTTTCTTGCCGTTCTGGTATGGTTGGCCCCGAACTCTCGTGAATGGATGGTTCGTTTTTTTTCATCCATTGACCCGACACACAGTTCCAAGGCAGAGAAATCAATATCCAGCGCAAAGTATGTCTGGCGTTGCAATGAATACTGGGCCGCATTTCTGGCAATGCTTTTTATCGTCGCGTTACTGCAACTACCCGAAAGTCGGGAATTTATTTATATCCAATTTTAGGCAATCAAGACTCTTTTAAAAACGATGAAAGACGCGACCAAATTTATTTTCGTTTTCACGCTATGTGTCCTGCAGGTATTGATTGTTATTGGCGCGTTGAACTGGTTTGTGGACCCCTACTCCATTCATCGTTCGCCGCCAGAAAATCCGCGTCAACCGGTGTGGATGTCGAAGCAATTGCGCATAGCCAAAGCTCTTTATGTGCGCAAACTCGCCCCCAAAGGAATCGTTCTAGGGGCCTCAACCGCACAGCTCGCTATCGATCCCAGCCATCCCGGCTGGGACAACGAAATCCAACCACGTTACAATCTGGCACTGCCGGGAGCGAATATGTATGAGAACCTCCGGTACTATCAGCATGCCCGTGCCAACGCCCCTTTACAGAAAGTCCTTCTGGGACTGGATTTTGTTGCCTTCAATCATTTCACCCCCTTGAGCGACGATTTCAAAGAAGGCTTGATCGCTTCTGATAAAGAAGGAAACATAAAATCATCTTTCCTTATGAAAACCGCGATGCCTCTGCTTTCGCTCAATGCCGTGACCGCCAGCCAAAAGAAATTTTTTGCACGAAGAAAAGAAACGCATTGGGCAAATGGGCTGGAAATTCCTGAAGAAACCGGCAAGCGTGATTGGCGCGAGGCTATGTTGGGATCGGCTGATGGTTATGTCACACGTCTTCTCTTGCCGCCGCCCAGCCATCGTTTTTGTCTGGAGGATTCCAGTACGCCGGGTTCTGCACTGGGACGATTAGAAACCCTCTTGCGTACAGCGGCAACTGATGGAACCGATATTCGCCTGTTCATCCAACCGTCGCACGCATTTTTGATGGAAGCTTTGCAAGCGACCGGATACTGGGACGATTACGAAATCTGGGAAAGAAAACTCGTGGCATTGATCGAAAAAATCAACACAGAAGTCTTACCAGAGAAAAAAATCCTGTTGTGGGATTTCAGTGGATACAACACCTTCACGGCCGAAGCACTGGCCAAAGACAGCACAACGGCTATGAAATGGTACTGGGACACGGGTCATTATAAAAAAGATTTGGGCGACCGGGTACAAGATCGCATCTTCGGTTTAAACCCTCCTGACAGAGAAGGGTCAGAGGATTTTGGAGTCTTGATCGATGCGAACAACATCGACTCACACCTGAAAAGCATTGCAGAAAAGCGGAGTGCCTATTTGGAAACACAGCGCGAAGACATTCAGGAATTGAAGACACGGATCAGCAACTCGACCAAGAATATCCCGTCTTACGATTGCGCCCGGCTCAGGGAAAGCCGATTTTAACTCGTTACGGAGTTGGCAATCTCTGGTTCAGAATCAGCGAACGAATCATCCCAGATAGGTAAAATCCGATTCGGGGTTGAGAGCTGACAAAGCCAGAATGATCAGTGTCAGAACAACGAGCATGATGAGGGGAATCAAAACTACTTTTTTATTTTCTTTGATGAATTCAGCAACCTTGTCAAACATAACTGCAAGCCATCCTTTCCTTTAAATTTTCTTTTGCCCGTAAAAAAAAATAGTAGCGTTTCGTCTTAAGATTCACAAGAGCACAACACCTGTCTTTTTATTTTCGTGACAGTAGCGTTTCCACGGCAGACAAAACATCATCCACCTCAATCCTGCGTTTGCATTCGGCATCGCCGTCAAAACATTCCGGCTTGCGTGTTTTTGAATTGCAGGGACTGCATTCAATTTCTTTATAAATAACGATATCCCGATCTCCAAGCGGTTTCCAGACACGGGGATTCACAACACCAAACAAAGCAATTACCGGAATTCGCAAGGCCGATGCCAGATGCATATAACCCCCGTTATGACAAACAGCAAACTGCGCGGAACGTGTGATCCAGCCCAGCTCTTGAAGCGGTGCGGTCAGAAAAACAGGAGCTGTTCCCTGTATATGCTTCAATACCTCCTGCGCCTGATCGTCTTCTCCCGGCCCACAAGTCAAAAGAGTTTTGATCCCAAAACGAGCGGGAAGTGCTTCCGCCAACTCGGCAAATTTCTTGAACTGCCATTGGTCGTATTTCCTTCGCGTTCCGCAATGAACGATTCCGTATGCCTCGCCTTTTTCGATTCCCTGATTCCGCAATAGTTGTTCGGCATTCAAACGACTGACATCATCGAAATGAATGTCTGGCATGGGCGTATCGAATTCGGCACCCATTTTTTTTATCAGGGCCACCTGGTAATCGATGGGATAGCGCGGCTTGAGGTCTGAAAAATCTATTTTTTCATTGTAGAGAAACGACCGTTTGGCATATTTGTTGCCAACGCGATATTTTGCCTGACTGACAAAACACATGACCGCTCCACGCGTTCCTTCGTGCATATCGATGGCAACATCATAGCGTCTGCAAAATAAATCCAGATAAAATTTTGCCTCTTTTAGAAAGCCGCCTTTTTCAAAACACAGTGCCTCGTTCACATCGGGATGACTTCTTACAATATCCAGAGATGCAGGCTCTACCAAAACCGTCAAATGCGAATCGGGGAAACGCTTCTTCAACGAAGCGTAAACCGATGTGTTGTAGATGACATCGCCTATGGATCTCAGTTTGATTAAAAGAATACGCGCCTTGGGCGGTATCCTTTCGGCCAGAGGTGTGTTCAATGCTTCCTCCCTGTCTTCACCGTCTCAAACATTTTCAACAAACCAGCCTCCAATATTTTAATATCGTAAAATTCCTGACAGCGTTGACGTGCCGACGCGCCTTTTCTTTGCGCCTCCTCTGGGTTGTCCAGAATGCTGTTAATCGCCGAGGCCAACTGTTTCGGGCTATCGGGATCGACCAGATAGCCACAATCGTCCAACACTTCGGAAATATCTGAGACGCGTGTTGCAACGATGGGTTTGGCCATGCTCATGGCATCGAATATTTTTGCGGGCATTTGCCCCGCCGTATCACTGGTTGCGCGTTGTGGAATGGCAATGATATCCGCCGAAGAAAGGTAACTCGGCAGTTGATCGAAAGGCACTTTGGGGAAAATTTTGATGCGTTCCCTGAATTTTTCATGACGTTTGACCCTATCATCCAATTCTTTTCCCGCCCCGATCACAACTACACAAACCAAAGGATCAGGAATATCCTCAAGCGCATCAAATAAGTCCTCAATGCCTTTATGCGCACGCGGTGTACCCAAAAACATAACAATTTTTTTAGATTCCAATCCCAGCTTTTTCTTCATTGCCAGAGCATCAAATTTTTCCGGATTGAGCGTTTGGGTGTCCCTGCAGTGATAAAACAGGGTCCCCGAAAATCGATTTTGCAAAAAACGATTGCTCACAATAATGGAATCGGCCCGCCCAACCCACTGCTCCATCAACCAGGTGTAAGGCAATCCATTGGGATTGGATAAATTAAAAGACCGACCCACCGTTCCCCAAAATCCTGAGTGGAGATAAAACCCCAGCTCCCAATCATCGATATCAACGATGAGCGGTTTTTTTTTGGAGACTATATTTTTTATCGCTCCGATTCCAAAACTGGTCGGGCGCAGTTTGCAGGCAACCACGATATCGCCGTCGATCGCCTTTATCATCTTGCCCAACGTGGGTAGAAATGCAGGGTACCGTTTCCAGGGGAAGGATTTGATGGGCAATTTTATATCCTTCATTGGCTCCCACAAACCACTCGGTTTGATGGGGCCAATCAATTCGACATCATGAACCCGGGAAACTGCTTGAGCCAATAACGCCGCCCGGCCCAACGAATTGTCAGACAGATCGAAGCATAAGAAACTGATTTTCAATGATTGCTCTCCTCCAACCGCGGTGTGAACCTTTTGTGATGTCGGTTTAATTGCTTCTCTATTTCCGTGTATAATACAGACCTGCAGTTTACCTTTTCTGGACTACGATTCGCATCTATGAGCACCAACAATTTTGTACCTTCCCTGATACTGAGAACTCCGTTATGGATATTCTTGTGGGCGACACTGTGCTTCGCGGCATTCAGCTTTCATATCGAAGCAATCCCGCCTTACCATACCGACGAAAATTTTTACGTCGAATCGGTTCGCAACATGGTCGAGACCGGAGATTATATCACGCCGGTCTATCAGGATAAAAAACGCTTTGCCAAACCCCCGCTTTACTACTGGGCCGTCGCGCTCAACTATAAAGTGTTGGGACCGGGGCATGTCTCTGCCAGGCTGGTCTCTGCCTTCATGGGTGCTCTTTGCATTGCGCTGACTTTTTTTCTGACACGCCGATTATTCGACGAGCCTACCGCCTGGCTGAGTGCTTTCATCTTACCGGGGCTCTATCTGCATTTCCAGATTTCGCGTTGGGCGATTACCGATATGATGATGGCTTTCTTCGTTCTTTCGGCGTTTTACTGTAGCCTTCGGAGCGTTGAAAATACCAGAGTTCGCATAGGCTGGCTCTATTTATTTTACTTTTCCATCAGCCTTGGTTTTCTGACTAAAGGTCCACCTGCGGTGCTGATACCCGCATCTTCTCTGATTCTCTATCGCTTCTTCCAAAAAGAGAAAATCCCGTTGCGCGAGTTTAGAATTTTGTCGGGTCTTGTCCTGATACTGGCCATGAATCTGCCATGGTTTTTAACGATGTGGCTATTGCATGGCGATGAATTCAAAAATCACATTCTCGGTGCGGAGATCAAAAATCGCGTCATCCACGACCTGCCCTTTTCATTTTATTATTTCGGCGTTCTCATTCGTTACAATCTGCCGTGGTCCCTGTTTTTCATTTCCGCATTGCTTTACTGGTCAGGGTGGAAACAAAAGGAGGGCTTTAAAAATTTAAAATTATCCCCGTGGAAAAAAATACGATTCGTCGCGGGCTCTCTTCGCGAGAATCCATCCCTGCTTTTTTGTCTGACCTGGGTATTCGCACCTATCATCGTGTTCACCCTGTTCCGGATAGAACACAGCCGCTATCTTCTACCCGTTGCACCCGCCATGGCGGCTTTGCTGGCTCACTTTTTTATCGAACTCAACGCCAACCCCAACGGATTGAAGTCGATCTTATTCAAAATCCCTTTTTACACAACGCTGGGAATTTATGGGCTAATCGCAATTGCGTCTGCTCTCGCTCTTTGCCTTGTGTACCCATTGTCACCGGTGCCTTTGTCCGTACTTCTATTGCCCATCCTGTTATTGCCGGGCACGACCCTGCTGTTTTATGGGTACCGTGCAGGGAAATCATTGCGTGTGATTATTGCGACCGGAATCTTACAAGTCCTGCTTTTAACTCTTGTCAGTGGCTCGGTTCAGACCTATTTCAACCGTTCTCCAATGCAAGTATTCGCTGATAAAATTTTGGAAGTAGGATCAGGAAAAGAAGAGTTGGCTCTTTTTCAAGGCTCCAGTCATCGCGCTCGTCTGGGAATCATGACGGCCCAAAGTGCTTATAATTTTGAGGAGATAAAGGAACTCATCCATTTCATCCAAACACCCGGTCAGAAATTTATTGTCATGAAAGAAAAGGACTGGCAAACAAATTTCCAGAATTTGCCATTGCGAAAGATTGCAGAAGATCAACTTTGGCAAAGCAAAAAACAGGACAAAGGTTTGATCGGCAAAATATTAAGCGACGGTATCCTCCAGCATAGGGACGATCTGCTGGAAACTCATGTTCTTTTTTCCACTTTCTAACCCGCAAGTACAACGAAATCCGGTTTACATTGATTCAGACTCTGCCCTTATCTCACGGGCGGGAAATCACCTTCTGAAAAATCGTACCGAACATTTTTTCTATTTTCAGCCGAGGTGAAATAGGCATAAGTTTTTTCGGCCTGAATCAAATAGAATTTTCCGGGGAAAAGCTCTTCCATTTTTCGCCATTGAAACGTTGCTGTAAGCCAGGTGGATCTAGGATCTTTTTCAATGGCCTCAAACAATTGTTCCGGCTCCTGAAGGGGATAGTCCAGATTTCTCCCGGAATAAAAAATAACCGACTGCTTCGGATTCCACTTCGAAAGTTTATAAGAGCCCACCTTTCCATCCGGGGGAACGTTCAAATTGATGATGGAAGCCAGCTTGCGGACTTCAACACTGCTGGGTTTCAACGAAACTTTAACTTCCAGCGGTGTCGCATTGATAACAATGGCGGTCACCATGATCGTTCCAATGCTTACATACAATAACTTTTGCCTGAATTTTTCACTCGTCCAGTCAGAAATCGACTTGGCTGTGACAATCGCGAGGGCGGGGAAAATCATAAACAGATATCGCAGGGTTTGATTGGCACTGTAGCTCATGATGCAGATAACCACCGTCGGCCATAAAAACAGAAACAAGGTGGCTGAATCTTTTTCTTTGAACGCTCGACGGCCAAAAACAACCATGGCCACCGCTGTGAAAGGTACCCAGGGCCAATAGTTTCTCCCAAAATCGCGGAAATATCCCAGGAAATATAAAGGGTCGCTCTCTGTGGCATTTTGACTGACACCAAATAAAGTCATATGCGCACGCAGAAAATGTCCTTCTATAAAATCATTTCCAAATTTTAAATAGTTCACCAGAAACCAAAGCGAACCCAGAATCACCGCCAGCAACCATCCTGCCCAATAACGCCGATTGAACAGGCCTCTCCAACCATCCCGGGCCAAGATAAAGAAAAAGCCTATCACCAACGGGAAAAAGCCTAAAATACTTTTCGTCCAGACTCCAAAGGCTGTGAACACAGCATAAAGGATATAAAACCTGCCGTCTTTTTGCGCTTTCCAGAAACAGTACATGGCCGCTGTTACGCAAAAGGCCAATGGAACGTCTAACATGGCTCGACGGGCACCATCGATATACATTCCGGGAAAGATCAATATGAATGCGGCAAAAAAAGCAATCCAATCGTCTTTATAAATTTCTTTGGCCAATGAACGGGTCATCAGAACGGTAGCCATTCCCATGAGTGCCGGGAAAAATGTTGCGGCATAGGTCGAAACACCAAATACCTTGTACGCCAAACCCGTGAGCCAAAATACGAAGGGTGGATTTTCAAATGAGGGGCCATCCATGTAAGTAACAACCCATAAGCTGTTGGAATCAAATATTTGCTTGGCCTTCAAAGCATAATAAGCATCGTCAAAATTGGAGAGACCTCCGTCCAATTGACGCCCAAAAAAAATCAAAATCATTGAGTAAACTAAAAAAACCAATTGAAATTTTCTATCGTTCAGCATTTGTTTCCTTTGCGAGCACACTTATTCTTGATTTGATATTTTCAAAACACCTTCGGCCTACTGAGAAGTTATTGAGTCGGGTATCTCGTTGTAAAGTCCTCGCCAGTCATTCAGACGAATTTTGAGCAATCCCAGGAACATATAAGCCGGATCGATCCAGATACGGACCCGGGAGGCCTCGACATGGTGCCATTCTACCGGGATTTCCCTGATCGTCATTCCATATTTTTGCGCGATGAATAACAGTTCGACATCAAAACTGAATCGTTCAATCGTCATCTTTGAAAAAATTGATTGAAACTTTTCGCGTTCAAAACATTTAAACCCACATTGTGTGTCAATGAGCCCTTTTACAGTCAAAAACTGAACCAATGTATTGAAGAAACGCCCCATGCCCTGACGATACCATTTTTGCCTGACAACAACGTTTGATTCAGCAAGTGAACGTGAGCCAATCGCTATATCCGCACCCTGTTCCAATGCATCGAACAATTTCTCAATTTCTTTCAGTGGAGTGGAAAGGTCGGCATCCGAAATTAAAACCCGGTTTCCCTGTGCCGATGCAACCCCTGTTCTCACCGCATAACCTTTTCCGCGATTTGATTTCAGACGAATGACCCGGCATTCCGAATCGTCGAAATATTTCCCAGGAACATCCGCAGTGCCGTCGATACTGCCATCATCTACAATCAACAATTCCCATGAGTAGTTTTGTAGCTTCAAAAATTCTCTCAAAACCGGCAGGGTTTTTTGGAAACGGATGGCTTCATTGTAGGCAGGAACCACAAGGGAAAGAAAGGGAGCCACGGTCATAAGCAGGGAGCGTCAAATTGATGTGTGAAAGGGTCAATGACTGATGCGAAAGGAACAGCAGGGGTTCCGTTCTCTATAGGATACGAATCCAATTCTTATAACAATCGGTTGAGCTCTTGCCTTTCCTCCTGCGAACGTTCTGACGGAAACAAGATACCAAATGTTTCCAAACGCCAGACCAACAGGTCCAATCCTTTTAATAGATAAAACCAGTGGAAAGCGGCATAGATCAAACTTTTTCTTCTGATCCCGCTACGACATAGAACAAAGTCACTCAGTTCGCGTCGCGAGCGTCTGATCAACGGCCAATTCGCGCGTTCTCTGAAAATACCGATCAGTCGAAAGAAATTTAACACTCGTATCTGCATAAAAAACAATGAAAAATTTAAAGGTATGACCTGGCATTAAAACGAACATTTAATTTTTATAAAATCGCCTATATACTATAGCAACGACTCATGTAAGTAAAGATACCCGTTTGCCGATAAAGCACGTAATTCTATCTCACCACAAACAACTAAATAATGACGCATAAGAAATTAGATCAGGATGCACGTCATCTGATTGAACCCGATGACAAATTTGTTGCATGGCATTTTGCTTATCTCGCCAAAATGGTGGCAGTCGATAGCCGAAGCTTTGGCGTTGCCGAGTTTGAGGGAGACCGCAAAGTTCCTAGCGATATGAAAGAAATCCTCGCTCTGGCAGAGGATTATTTACGACAGATTGGCTTTACCTCGATAAAAATCAATCAAAATACATCGGGATCGGCGCATCCCTTTCCCCTTTTGTTGGCGCAAGGTCCTTTGGACCCCGAAAAACCCACCATCCTTTTTTACGCGCATCTGGACAAACAACCCTATATGGATGATGGAAATTTCCTGAAATGGGATGGAGTCCCCCCCACTGAGTTGACTTGGAACGCCGATCGAACCCGTGCCTACGGGCGCGGTGCCGCGGATGATCTGAGTGGTGTCATCTCTATTGGCATGAGCGTTCACGCTCTGTTGAAAACTCTCGAGGCCGAGGGGAACGAAGATCCGTTTTCAAAAATGCCCTGCAATATAAAAATAATGTACGAAACCGAGGAGGAATGCGGATCACACTCCCTCTCCCTTCAAATCAAACAAAACCCCGATTTTTTCAAAGAAATAGACTGCGTCATCATCACCGACGTGGTCAATCCTGCCACCGGTGTCCCTGGTCTCACCGCTTCGTTGCGCGGCATCCTCCAATCCGAAATCGAATTGGAAAAGGTAGATCCTTCAAACCCAGAGGATCCTCAAACGGTACTCTACAAAATACTGGCAAGCCTTATTCATGAGAACCATTCCCTTGCCGTCGACGCAATTGCCCAAGCCGACATCCCTCTGACCGACGAGGAAAGAGACGGGTTGCGTCAGGTACCCATGACCGTCAACGACTTGCGAGACATGGCCGGCATCTTGCCAGCAATTGCAATGACCGTTCCCGACGACAAGGAATCGGTTCTCGCCGCTCAATTACGCAAATCATTCGCAAACGTTCGTCCCGGACATCGCGTCACAGGAAGCGTTGTTTTGGGTCAGGCAGGCGTTCGCATCAAATTCAAAGGCTCTCCGATTGAACAAAATCTGGAGCAGGGTCTGAGAAGTTTGATCGAAGAAAAGAATACATTCCACTTGCAGGTCCAGTTTGAAAAAATTTCGCAAAATACAGGGCAGGCCGAATTCGATCTCATCATGACCGCATCCAGCAAAGACCCCCATTCAGGAGTCACCGGCGGCCCTTTTCCCATTGCCGAATTGCAAATCGCCAAAATGGTCGAAAGCATCGCAAACCATTACGGCTCACTGAACATTGAAACGCGCTCATTAAATCTTTCGCAAAAGGATCAAGGCCGGTTGTTCGACTCATCCATTGCTAAAGCAATTGTGGAAATTCGGATCGCCGCAGGGAACCTTCATGAAGAAGCACAAGATCATTTAAAAAAGCATTTACTCGCACATGCGCCCGAAGGATTTCAACTCAGAATCAAAAGCGATAAAGGGGCAAACCCCTGGCGAACAGAAATATCAGACCCGATTTTCCAACAGATTCTGAAATCTCTCGAAGTTGGTTATCACACAAAGCCATGTCTATATGGGTGTGGAGGGAGCATTCCCTTTGTTCCCAAGCTCATGGAAGCACTCGGCCCCATACCCCCTCTGTGTCTGGGGGCTTACGATACCGAATCTCGGATGCATGAGCCGGGTGAAAGCTTATCCATTCCAGATCTTTTAGGGTGTACCCGCACCATTATAAATTTCATAACTGAACTGGACAAAATAGATAAGTGATATAAAATGGTTACACAAGAACTGAACCTGAATTTTGACCGATTATGAGCAATGAAATAGAAAATCAATACCGCCCCATCGACCTTGAGTTTTTGAGAAATGGTGGGGAGGATTTTGACATATTCACCAAAACAAAAGAGTTTGGCACGACGAAATTCATCCGCTTCGCCAGTTCTGCCCCAGAACATCAAGACCGCATCAGACGGATGGTAGAGTCGGGTGATCACGAAATAAGCTTCTACATCAAAGAAGAGGATTTATTCAAATACTATCGCCATGCAACTCATTCCTTGCGTGACTTTGTCTCAGATGCATCTGTTCCTGTCGAAAAAAAAGCTGAAAAGGTGTACGAAGTATCCAAGGGAGTGATGAAGGAATTCTTCGACTACAATGCATCAGGAAAAATTCTGGAATCCTCTGAAGAAGTCATGGGAATGATGGAAGAGTGCATGTCCACAACCAATTTTGGCTTTAAGGGCATCGCAACTTTGACAAGCAAGGATTATTACACTCACACTCATAGTGTAAACGTTGGACTCTATTGCATGACTCTCGGAGTAAAAATAAAAATGCCGCGAGAAGAAATCAAAGCCCTCGGGCTGGGAGGGATGTTACACGATGTCGGCAAGAGCCAAATTGACAGTGAGCTCATTAACAAAAATGGCAAATTGAGCGATGCAGAATTTGAGGCAATGAAGTCCCACGCACCCATAGGCGAAAAAATTCTTGCAGATATGCAATGCTATGGCAGTAAAGTGGTTTGCATGGCGGGACAACATCACGAAAAATTCGCCGGCGGCGGCTATCCGCTCGGTCTTCGAGGAGAAGAGATTTCTGTGTACGCCCGAATCTGTAAAATAATGGACGTTTACGATGCACTTACCACACGACGCTCCTACAAACTTGCAATGCGTCCGTTCGATACACTGGCACTCATGACCAAACAGATGGCCGGCGATTTTGATCCCAAACTCATGCATCTGTTCATCAAACATATGGGGCCTGAACTTTAACTGATTTTAGAACCCTGGAACCTCTTCATCCCCTCACAAAAGCCTCTTCAATCGACTGCAATCATAGAATAAAAGACTTGAATTTTAGTAGGCTGAAAACTATTGATCTCGTGTAATATATAAAATGAAGATTTGACCCCTTATAATTCTTCTGATCAAAGCCCGCGAATTCATAGAATAAGTGCAATTCCTTTGGTAAGACTAGAGGTAAGATTGATTTGCCAAAAAATCATACCCTCATCCAAAGGAACCGCACCTATGAGACATTATAAACAATTAAACAAGAATGAGAGATTTTATATCTGGAATGCCTTACGTTCAGGCCAGACTCAACAACAAGTAGCCGAGGTGCTTGGGCGTCATCCGTCAACGATTGGTCGTGAAATCAAGCGTAACAAATACCCACAGGCTAAAATTTATACCTTTCACTGGGCACTCGAAATTCTCAAGTGGCGTAAACGTCGTGTTACGGCGACCAAGTAC
>Ga0210019_1000649_pt1 | contig 42868 bp, 46 predicted proteins | sample CryGeyCG2114_020_2_FD_183969 | JGI IMG/M metagenome (GOLD analysis project Ga0210019, IMG submission 183969) | Groundwater microbial communities from aquifer - Crystal Geyser CG11_big_fil_rev_8/21/14_0.20 (SPAdes) (version 2) | ecosystem: Environmental > Aquatic > Deep subsurface > Groundwater ...
GGGGATGGATGGTTTTGTAGGGGCGGGGTCCATCCCGCCCGCGCGTGTGGGAACCGTTGGGGCGGACCGCCACAGGGGGCGACCCTTACTGTGCTAACGGAGTTGGAGTCGGGGTTGGTTCAATCTGTGCACTTGTTGTTTCAAGATCTTTTTGTGCTTGTTCATAGCTTGGACTTGCGGGGTCAATGAGTCGAAGCGTAGTTTCAAGCTCAGACTTAGCAAGATCATATCGCTCAGCTGCATTGTATACAGCCGCCAAGTTGTAGTGAGCATTGGCATAGTCAGACTTAAGACTAATGGCTTTCAGAAGTGCAGCTTCTGACCTGGCAAGATTGTCTTGTTTTGTGGTTGGCGTAGTGGGGACATCGTCACCTGGAGCCTCTCCCGTTGTTCCTTCGTCAGAGGTCGAAACAGCAAGCGTCAAATACAATCCACCAAGGTCAACATAGAGTCGAGGATCATTTGGTGCAAGACTAATTGCGTTTTGATATGCCTGGAGCGACCACTGATCTGCACCTGTTGCAACACCAAGCAAGTTACGATATACGTTTGCGCGGACTTGCCAATTTGATGCGCTTGCAGGATCCAAGATTTCGGTAATAATGCGGACTTGACGTATTGCCTCATCAATAAGGGTTACGATATCATTTCGATCGGTATCCGTAAGAGTTTCACCCTGCGACTGTGCAATAAGGTTTGCGAATGAAATGTTGGTATCGGCAAAACTCCTGTGGTATGCATCACGACGACCGTTAAGATTGATCGCAGCTGTTTGTTGGTTATAAATATCCACAGGCGTTGCATTCTGTCCTATCATACGAAGCGAGCTAGCATAGGCAAAGTTGCTTCTTACATCTTGTACGGTGAAGAACATAACGACGCTTGCAATGATCAAGAGCGGAACTCCCACTATCCACGGCAACAATTGACTTGGCTCACCCTGTCTATCTTTGTCTCCACGAATTGCCGCAAAACTTAGCTCAACCTCATCAACCATTCCACCCTCAGGCTGTGTGAGTTTTTCAGTCAACATCCACAAAACAAGTAACATGAAAAGTAAGATGCTGGTACTTACCGTTGAGGATGTGAAAAAGTAGAGAAATACAATACTAATAACACCTAGAATTGATGCGTTTTTAGTATGTGTCATAAATGATTCAACCTTGAGTGAAACAGAAGACGTCAAGGATGTTCGTGCGGCAAACATCGCGCGCACTACGAAGAACAAAAATGCAACGAGTCCTATTACCCCGGTAGTGGTAAGAAGTGTCATGTATTCGCTTCCTGAACGATCAAAAATAACACTCCAAAATTCTGTCTGGTTTATTGCAGCAGGTCGATAGGCATTGTAAGCGGCTGAGAATGAGGACAATCCTGTTCCAAACCAAGGGTAATCGCGGATAGCTGACGAGGCAACTCTCCATGAAGTTGAAAACGAAAGCTGTGCAGGACTTGATCCATGGGCAGGAACACCGGGAATATAGTGACCGAGCCACAAAACTAGTGCAAAAGCAATTGCACCAGACATAAGGCCATACGTAGCTACCGAAAAAATCTTTTTATCTTTCAAAGCGCGCAATGCCAGAGGGATAGTAAAGAAAAGGGACACGAGAAACAATATGATTGTCGAGTCCACACTACCAGCAAGAGAAAATCCATCAATGGTCAACGACGAGAGAAATAGGTTGGTTGTGTCATTAAAGACAGTATCAAAGACATTGAAATACCCTAGTATGGCAACTAAAGCAACAATAAAAGAAGATGTCATAAAGGCAAAAACCATAAGCCTCACCGTTGCAATTTGACGGACGCTGGTAACGATCACGTAGAAGAATGCCACGAGTGCACATAACTCTACAATGGTCCAATGCCAGCTATTAAACGTCCCAAAAAGTGAATTGGTCATAGACACCGAGTAAAAGGTTGAAAAAGCAAAAGAAGCCAATAAAAGAACAAAGGCTATATCAAAAGGTGTTTTGGATATAACAACTTTTTTCTGTATTAACGAACGGACTAACCATAACACCAGCAGAACAAAAGAACCAAAAATCAACAGATACAGTTTATTGTATTCACTAAATTCAGTTGTAAATGGCAATACGTACAAAGGAAGAAGAAAAAAGAAGATAACAGCTGTCCACGAGATACCCCGTGAAAGATACTGTCCGATGTTTTTACTCGACTCCATTTGTTAACAATATGTCCTAGCACTACTGCTGTCAAGAAGCAGTCTCTTACGGGAAAACAGGTACAAAACCCCTACATGAAAATAAAAGAACGACGAGATTGGATAAACCTCAAGACACATCTTACTCAGCCGAGGCCTTGAGTACCGCATCGATTGTTGTATATGATCCGTTACGATACACCGTCAAAGATACCGAATCTCCAACCTTGTGACGAAGTATTATAGATGAAAGACTGGTATCTTCAGAAATCGCTTGTCCATCTATCTGTGTGATTACATCATTCACCTTCAACCCAGCCTCATCTGCTGCACTACCAGAAACTACCTGCCGAACAAGTGCACCTTCAGGAAATTCTGAGTTCCTCGCAAAATCAGGCGTAATAATTGCATAACTCACCCCTAATAATGGGCGCTGACGTACCGTACCTGACTTGAAATCGGTAATGAGCTGAGTAAGCGTGTTGCTCGGAATCGCAAAACCGATATTTTCACTTCCCACGCTCATTGCTACATTAACCCCAATAACTTGACCGTCGAGATTTAACAAAGGTCCACCAGAATTGCCAGGATTGAGAGCCGCATCAGTCTGTATGACACCATCCAACTCTTCTTGAAACTGACCTAGCCCACCCGATGTAACGATCCCCCTACCTACCCCCGATACAACACCTTTTGTTACCGTGTTGCTAAATCTGCCAAGCGCATTCCCTATTGCAATAACTGTTTGGCCTACCTGTAAACTTGATGAATCCCCCATTTCTAAGGGAGCAAGTGAAAGATTTTCAACCGTTAATACCGAAAGATCATTAATGGGGTCGCGAAAAATACTAGTTACCGCGTGTCGTTCACCCGTTGCATCTACAACAGAATACGTTGACTGGGTATCACTCACCACATGTTTATTGGTAATGATAATGGTATCCCCCACATAAAAGCCAGTTCCGATAGATGCTTCTTGCTGTGTTAACCCATTAAAAACATCAAACGCGATCGATGTTTCAACAACCGAGACTACTGAATCCTTGACCTTTTTAACCACATCAATTGTTGCCGACTCTTCAGAAACCACCCGAAGAGTTTCATTAACTGACGGTTTTGTTATTATGCCAAAGCCACCCGAGAACACTCCTGAAACCTTAGATATAACCTCATCATAATGCTGCCATATAGGAGCACTTCCTATCACAAGCGCAATCACTACCACCAAGCCGACAAATAGTTTCGTCTGTTTTGATCGATTCATAACGTCTTGATACCTTCTTAGTACGCAACTCTCTTACAATTATTTCACAAGATCAAATGCAGCTTTTAGTTGTGCATCTTCACGAGAATCGCTTTCGGTAAAAGGTCCAGAGGCTGCATCCGAACTAATCTCAACGTCCGGATACAGTCCTTCGCCATGAATATTTTGATCGTTTGGCAACAACCATCGTGCGGTAGTTATATGAATTCCTGCCCCACCATCTAGCTCAATTGCCTCCTGAACAGTACCTTTTCCAAACGACTTCATACCAACAAGTTGTGCGCGCCCTCGCGCCTGAAGTGCACCGGCAAGAATTTCAGAAGCACTGGCCGAACCCTCATCAATTAAAACTACAACCGGGATGGTGCAGAGCTGACATGTGTGATCCACCGTAAATTCTTCGACTGAATCTTTGGTCTGGCGTTTTACAACGACACCATCTTTAAAAAAGTCAGAACCCAAATAGATTGCTGCACTCAACAAACCTCCAGGATTATTACGAACATCAAGCACAACTGCACTCGCACCTGAAAATTTTGCCTCACTTACCACGTTATTCCATGTTTCGATCGTATCGGACCCAAAGCGCATCACTCTAATATGTGCAACCGACGTTTCTGCTCCATTCTCATCTTTTACCCAACTTAATCGCACGGCAGGAATCGTTATGGTCTTTCGCTCAACTGTTATCTCAAATGAATCCAGACTTTGAGATGGTCGAACAAGCAGCAACACCACATTCGTGCCCGCTTCCCCTCGAATAGCCTGTACTGCCTTTTGTACACTCCACCCATTTGTTGACTCTCCGTCAACACCAACAATAAGATCACCAGACCGCACACCAGCCTCCTGCGCTGGAGAACTATCCAAAGGGGCAATAATTGCGAGCTGTTCATCTTTATACCCTAACTGGGCACCGATCCCGTCATACAAACCTTCTAATGAATCCTTAAAGCTTATGTTTTCATCGGGGGTAAAATACGAAGTATATGGGTCGCCAACGGCCTGAACCATTCCTGAGATTGCACCATTAACAAGATCCGTTCCCGATACTTTTCCTGCATCAAGATAATTGTCTTGGATGAGTTGAAGCGCCTCCCAAAACAAATTCATATCAACCGTACGATCAACGTCTTTGTTTTCACTATTCACAAGCGTAAAAGGCGTATTGGTAGCAAACGACGGAACCACAGCTTGGGGCACAAAATCTCGTGCTACAAATCCAAAACTCGCAAAGAAAACTATGAATACTAACGTACGCACATACCCACCAGACGACTTGGACTGCGATGCTTTTGTTGGTACTTTTATACCAAAAGATGTAGTTTGATCTGACATAATAACTATTGTTCAAGAAGTATTTCAACGTTGTCGACATCAGTTTCCACTTGTTTTTCCCCTGGAAACTCAACGCCAATAATTCTTGACTCCTCGTTAACAGATTTAACTATACCACGATAGGAATAATACTCATTGCCCAACATGCGCACCGTTTGTCCTTCACGAACGACTTCATATTGAGTCCACGGCAGTGCATCTTTCATGTCTTGATTAAGGGCCTTGCTCCCCGGTAATATCAACACGCTGTCTTTTGGTTCGTAAAATACGTGTTCGTGCTCAGACTGCTTTAAGATTTCATAAATCCTCGATGGAATTTCTGTAGAACCAAAGCCATCAAGTGCTAAAAGAGAGATCCCTACATCCTCATACCTACCTTTACTGCCCGTAAGATGGAGAAATTCTTCATAGTCAACGCCCCCCGTTACTACAGCCTGAACGCCTATGGACAATGCCTTGTAGAGGGCTTCAGTCGTTATCCCACTTCCACCAAAGATTATTTTATTTTCAAATTCATCGCGTAACTGATCTGATTGAATAGGAATATCTCGATACCCCACCTCCAAAAGACCCCCCTCACGATGAACTCCAAAACTTGCAACACTATGGATCGCATTAATATGGGCCGCAATCTTAATAGATTCGCTCGGAATAATCTGCGAAATTTTTCCAAACACACCCGCGATCAAACGAACCTCCAATGGCAAATACTGAATGGTGATGCGGGATGTAAGTGGCTCGTAATCAACAAAAACCCCATTAATCGGACTCTTAAAAACTTTTTCACGCAGACCAAAAAGCTCTTTTCTTTTTGCAATAACCTCCCCCTTATATATCCGCGTTCCGATAGTTTTTACCAACGTATCTTCAACGCTATGTATGTCAACTTTAAACAATTCTGAAAGATTGAATGTCCGAAACCCTGCACGTTCCCAACCCGTTGCAATTATCGTCTCGGGGCTCACGTCATCTCCTACAGCAACGCGGACCTCACTTTGCTTTAGCAACAACCGTTCAAATTGGTAATGTATATGTTGCTGGAAAGGTCGACGAGCATACGCGATCATAATAACGCCTCCCATTTCTTATACTGAGACACGTACGAAGGGTGAGTAAAATATCGCTGTATTGGACGTCCTCTCATGTCAAGAAGAACTCCCAACTTTCCACCACGAATATCAAGATCAGAAGAATACCCTTTAATCGACACATCCGAATCCACGGAAAATTGCAACTCACCTGACTGCTCAGCTGAAACGGGAACTACAACAAATTCACCAGAAAAAACCGTCAAAACCATGGGCTCGCTTAGCCCGAAATCAAGAGTAACCTCTCCCAACTCTTCAAACCAATTACGGTTATGGCTTAGTGTAACCACCGTTCCGCTCAACTCAAACCCAAGTTGGCTCAAATCAAAAAATGCCTCTTTCTGCACAAACGATAACGTTGACAGAATCGAGTGAGGATCAAAAACAATCTGCCACACACCATCAAGACCAAGTCCATCAATCAAGGGTAATAAAAACTTATTACTCTCTAATCCTTGCGTAAGAAATTCGCCTGAAACAATAATACTGTTAACGGCGTGTTGGGTAGAATGCAATCCAGTATTGTGTGCTGTTAAGGGAACTTCACTACCAACAAGACTTGTCAGTAAGTAGAGTAAGGCGCTAAGCGACGCTTGAACATCTTGTCCTATCGGAACGTTTGGATATAGCATTCTTCTTCCTAGAGTGTTAAAAAGCGCTGTTTTATTTGCTACTCCCGTACTGGTAAACCACGACGTTATCTTTTCTACACCGCCAGATAACAAAGCGTCACCTATCCCCTTTCCGCACCCAACCTCAATGCGCTTTGAAAGACGATTCCTGCCAAACGTACTGTACGAAACATATGTTTCGCTTGAATCAAATCGAAGCCCAATTGATGTTCCAAAGCTTGACAAAAAATCAGTTGCTTGCGAAACGGCCGTCAACCGATCCCCTACTACCTCACATTTTTCAAACCCGCCTTCAAAATACCTCTTCATAGAACGCACCATATCTTCTGGTGACGAAGAAACAAGCATACGATGATGACTTACCAAACTCGCTTCGGCACCATTCATCTCAAACACATTGCCGTGAACATATTGATTCCCAATTTCGATTGTCAGTGTCCGCATATTACTATTCATACCCTTAGAGTATACCCATTGTATCTATCTCACGGAAAGGAGGGAAGTGGTATCACGATATCTATCCTAACGTAGACTAAATAAAGTATTGTTCAGGAAATAGAGAATAGAGATTCTAACGGATGAGCGCCATTTGCCGTGAGCGTTTAACGTTAACTGACAATTTTCTCTGACATGCAGCACAAACCCCGGTGATATGCTTTGGTAAGATTCTTCCTCGTGGTGTAAGAAAATACTCGAGCATCTTTGGATCTTTGTAGTCTGGTTCTACGTCATGTTCACAAAACCAACAATGCATTCCAGAGATTGCATCATTAATTTTTTTTGTGGTAGATTGCTTTTTTTGTTTTTTTACTGCCATAGAAAAACCTTCCTGTGCATTATACCTTAGGCCCAAAGCATGTCAATCAACACCCACCGCATCGATTAAAATGGAATCTCATCCGTGGGGACTTTTTCCGACTGATCCTTTGAGGAACCTTCTTCAACTGCAACTGGCGCAGTTACGGCTGGCTCATCAACTGAACGAGGAGTGTCTGGGTTTCGGGCTGAAAGCACAATCATTTCTTCCGCAACAATCTCTGTTCGATACATTTTTTTGCTTGACTCAGCATCAACCCAATCTCTCGTTTGCAAACGACCTTCGATATACACCTTTGCTCCTTTTGTAAGCAACTGATTACAAAGCTCTGCTAAGCGCGCCCACGCAACAATATTGTGAAACTCTGCAGCTTCAACAGTTTCTTGTTTATCCGAGGGAGTATATTCGCGATTTGTAGCAACACCGAATGTAACTATTGCAGTTCCACTTGCTGTATACCTAAGCTCGGGATCACGTGTCAAATTCCCGATAATCATTGCTTTGTTTAGAGATCTTACTGCCATAACTTGTTTACTTTCGTTTTTATTTCTTCCCTAATCCAATTAACGTAAATCGCATCAGCTCATCAAGTATCCGTAACTCTTGTGACGCTGCCTGAATTGTCTTTGGTGATTGAGAACTTACTACAAAAAGTACATATCTACCTTGTTTTTGCTTTTTTATTGGATATGCTAATGTTCGCAAACCCCAGATTGATTCTTGCGTAACCTCTAACTCATGGTCGGCAAAAATCTTTTTGACGCCAGAAAGCGCATCCTTCTCTTCAAGATCAGGACGCAAAATTAATAGTAGTTCGTACTCTCTTACCATATCTACAAAATTATATCACACCTCCATCCCCTTGACCACCCGTGCTGAGTACGCTACGATAAACTCATGTTGTCCACAACAGCCGAAAACGTACTCCTTGTTCTTTCCCACCAACACCTGGTAAAACGTATTACGTCCCTCGTTTTCACCCCCTATGAAGCCCTTTACGCAACACTTTCTCCAACTATCTATCATGACAGTTCAATACGACACGCGGTTACCGAACTTGAATCACAAAAACACATAGAAAAAATTACACGCGATGGGAAAAAGTACATAACCCTAACTGAAAAAGGCATTAATTTCACAAAATCTCACTGGGCATTTCTTACCGAAAAACGCACCATTGACGGTAGCTTGTGGTACCTGACGGTATTTGATATTCCAGAAGCAAAACGAACCCTAAGAGATGAGCTTAGAAAAACCCTTACCACACTTGGATTTCAGTCATGGCAACGATCATGTTATATATTACCCGCAGGAACCCATTCAAAACAAACTATTCTCTCCACACTGGGACACGAAAAATGGAACGGTTTGATATCTGTTGTTACGGTAAATTCAATCTTACTCGGCCAGGACGCCGAAACGTTACTTGCCAATCTGTGGAAAAAGCCAAAAGAATTGAGTTTCGAAACACTTGTTGAAACATCCCAAAAAGCACGCGACCAAATCCAAAAAAAAGCAGCCAATATATTTCAAAAAAATGCTGCAACGATCAAACTTCAGGATAATCTTGGCGTACTGTTTTCTCTCATCGAATCGTGCAAAACAAATCCATTGTCGATTAGCAACCCGGTTGAATCCCTCTCACTGTTGCACCTTATATGCGAAACGCTTCAAACGACAGAATAATCAAATGCGCGGGGTTAGTAAACTCCCCTACCTTCAAGCGCTCTTTTTAATGTCAGTGGATCGGCATACTCAACGTCTGCACCTGTTGGAAGCCCGCGAGCAATTCTCGTTATCTTTACGTTTGTTATTCCGGGGTGATCGGTGATTTTTTGTTTTACATACAAGGCAGTCGTTTCCCCTTCTGTTGAGGGATTTGTTGCTAGAATAACTTCAATTGGTTCGTCACTACGTGACAATGTATTGAGTCGATTCATAAGATCTGCTATATGCAGTTCCTCCTCGTGAATACCTCGAATTGGGTCAATAACTCCACCCAAAACAAAATACACTCCGGTAAATGAACCTGCTTTTTCAAGCGCGATAACGTCAAGTGGGTCTTCAACAACCATCACATACCGTGGATTCCGCGTAGAATCTTCACAAATACTACAACGCTCATCTTCGGAAATATTAAAACACTGCTCGCACAACCGTGCCTTTGTTGCAAGAGTTGCAATAGCAGACGAAAGGTCCAACACATCTTGTTTTGGCATTCGAATACAGTAATATGCCAATCGTTCCGCCGACCGTGGCCCAATGCCTGGAAGCCGAGAAAGACGTTCGATTACTTGTTCAAGATAGGAAGGTAGTTTCATTCAGGGACACCTAACGGTCTATTTACATACCAGGAAGATTTATTCCAAGATCACCCATTTGACCTCGCATTCGTTTTGACATAGCCTTTTTTGATTCTTTGAGAGCCTCGTTCACTGCCTTAAGAATGGTCTGATCATCAGCCCCATTAGAATTGAGAGAAAGAATATCTTGATTTGCAGAAACCTTGATAACAACCCCCTTGTGAGTTACCTCTAAAATTTCACTCGCAAGCTGGTTCTCAATATCTTTTGCTTTTTTACGCAACTCATTAATCTGTTTTACTTGATCAAACATCTTGATTCCTATTATAACCTATTCAATCATCTGTCCTCCAAACACCTCATGGGCTTGCGATAGTAGGGCATCGGGTGACATGACATCGATGGAAGGTGGGGCACATGAAGGTGAATAGCTTACCTCTTTTTTTGTCTGGTCGGTAAGCACACACGACAATGCTATTTTTTTTCCATAGACCTGCTGCGCGGCATCCTCGATAATGGCACAGATTTCAGCTGTTTCAACTTTTGATTTGTGAAATGCAAATGAAAACGCAACTACCATCACACCATCGTCGACTGAGACTAGCCGGGCAGATTTTAACAAAGCTTCTGCTGTTTTGTTTTTTTCTTTTACCAATAGCAACATATGGTTCCACGATGAATCTTCAGATTGTACAGGCTGAACATTGGAAGTTTCGTTGTTGGAAAATTCTGACGGTGTCTCGATGTGAGTATCATCTTTATGTTCGCTCGCAGTTGTTGCATTGCGGATAATATTCATTACACTTGCAACGAGTACCGTAAGAGGATTTGAAACCTGGTTCATGAGTTTTTGTGCCTCAAGTAGTTCCCATAGCGTATCAAGTTGGGCCGAACATTCACCATCAACACCAGAAACACTATCAGACATACACTCCAACACCTTAACTTGAACACGCTCAACTAATTTGCTCGTAATATGCACCACATTACCTCCCTCCTGCGAGTACGCATGTATCTTATTGTAAAAGCTCTTTGCGTCATTTTGTTCAATATCTTTTAACAGATCATCAGCAAAGTCTTGACCCACAATACCTACCCTTTTTTCTATATCACTCGGGCTTACTTCACCCTTGATACAAAGTCCTATAACCTTTTCTAAAAGAACAAGTGCGTCACGGTACGCCCCATCTGCATGCGCTGCAAGTAACGTTGCCGAATCTGGATGTAACCGTACACCTTCTCGCTTCGAATACTCGATAATAAATTGAGCAAGTTGCTCAGTTGTTGCTTTTTTGAATGGAAGATGCATACATCGAGACAAAATTGTTTGCGGAACTTTATGCGGCTCTGTTGTGCACAGAATAAAAAATGCATGAGCAGGAGGCTCTTCCAATGTTTTTAGTAAAGCGTTAAAGGCTTCATTGGTTAACATGTGAACCTCATCGAGAATATACATTTTGCGCTCACTGCCAGTAGGCTGGAATGAAACAGACTCTCTTAGATTTCGAACGTCATCAATCCCTCGATGACTTGCCGCATCTATTTCAGACACATCAACTCCACTAACACCAAGCTCACGGGACATAATCCTCGCAACAGTCGTTTTACCACTCCCCCGCGGGCCTGAAAATAAATACGCATGGGACACTTTTTGGTGTTTGATCGACTGAATTAATACCGTTTTTACGTGATCCTGTCCATACACATCATCAAACGATTGGGGGCGATATTTACGATACAAAACCTCATCCATGGAGTTAGTATATCAGGTAAAAAACGATACGCAGATAAAGAAGGTTTTTACGTTACCGTCTGGATAGATTTCCACATCGCATCGCACATTTTTGTTATGTGCGCCTCATCGATGTCGGTGAGTTTTGATAATACAAACTCACTTTGATCAACTCCCTGAGGCACGCTCCCAATACCAACTCTCATGCGCCAAAAACCTTTAGTTCCAAACGAAGAAATAATACTCTCAACACCATGATGACCATTTGCATTCCGATTAAACTGTAACCGGTAATCCCCTACGTCAAATGCAATATCATCGTGAACAACACACACCTGCTCGGGGGCAACACCATACTTTTCAACCAAACGTCGTACCGAACTACCGCAAACGTTCATAAAACCTGAATTTTGACTCACAACGATCTCTTCTTGTGTCGGAAATGTAGACACCACAAAACGACCAACGTTATGCCGCGTATGCTCGTATGTTTCTCCATCGTTACCCAACCCAACAATTAGTTTAATCATAATAAGTGCGGAAGAAAAATTAACAGTCCAATAAGAATCGCTCCGATTGACGTAACAAAAACTGCTGCCGCTGCAACATCTTTGCCAACCTTTACATTATGGTGGTGCTCTTTTGCCATATAGTCAAGCGTTGTTTCAATCGACGTATTAAGAAGTTCAGCAACTAAAACGATAAATATCACGGATAAAACAATAATCCATTCAATTTTTTCAAGTTTAACGATCAGTCCCAAAAGCAGCGTACATAACGCGAAAATGGTCTGAAAAGTAAAACTGGCATGATTTCTGACCACATAAGAAAGCCCATCGATCGCATATCCTATCGAACGGATATAGGCAGCTGGACGTAACGATGGTTTAGCCATGAGGTTTTTCCTCCTTACTGGTTGATATAGCTAGTCCAAAACAGACTGTCGCATCGTGCGACCAGTCTGCCCCTATATGACTAGCTTTGTAAGTTACCGAATATGACATTCTGTTTTGAGTTAACTATATCTCAGCTATCACACTATCTTCAACTGCAGTCATGGCCGCTTTATGCTGCCTAGTATCATCGTCATAGCCAACGAGGTGTAAAACTCCATGGGCAATCACCCGAGCAAGTTCTTGTTCATAGGTTACACCATACGTTTTCGCATTGCGCAAAACTTCATCTTGATTTACTACAATCTCACCGGTATAGGTTGTATCGTTTACGTCTTCATTCATAGGAAATGAAATAACATCTGTTGTCACATCCTGACCAAAAACCTCTTTGTTAAGGGATTTCATAGCAGCATCCCTTGTGAGAACAAAGCTTATGTACTCTGTTCTATGAAGATTGGCGCTCATATGACTTGATCTGTTGGATACGTTCTTTTTCCTCACGCTGTCTTCGTTTGCTCGGTTTCTCAAAATATTGGTTATATTTTACTTGATCAATAACTTTTGCTTTCATAACTTCATAGTTAAAACGCCTAAGCATTTGATCAACCGATTCCCCTTGTCGAACAGCAACGCGAACATTTACCGAACGACTGGAGTCGTCTTGGGTAACATCTTGTTGATTTGCATCAAGAGTTTTTACAAACGCTGGTGCAGTATCTGTATCCATATCTGAACTTTGTTTTGATTGTTTATTATTTTTATTTGCCTGTCTTGGCACATTAAACACCTCCTAAATTGTGCTTTCATGTAGGCAAAAAGTGCCTACACGATTATCTGCCATTATACGTCGTCATGTGAAATGAAGCAAGTAGTGAGAATTTATGCCTGTGCACAGGTATAATTCTTTTTGACATTGCCACTAGAATTAAGTAAGAGGTACACGAGGTAACCCACATACTGTATATGACGAAAAAAAAACCAGCCGAAACAAAAAGAACAAAAAAGAAAACGTCGGAAAAACCTACAAAGCAGGGTTATAAAAATCTTGTCATAGTTGAGTCTCCGACCAAAACTGCATCTATCGCTCGATATCTTGGAGACGACTATGCGGTGGTAAGCTCAAAAGGCCACATCATTGACCTACCCAAAAGCGAGATTGGCATTGACACGAAAAACAATTACAAACCTGACTACACGCCCATGCATGGGAAAAAAAGTGTCATTACCTCATTAAAAAAGGATGCAAAATCTGCACAAACAATTTTTCTCGCAACTGACTTGGATCGAGAAGGTGAAGCAATTGCCTGGCATATTGCGAGTGCGCTTGATGCATTAGATGAAAAAGGACGGCTTAAAAAGGACGCACCTATTAAACGGGTTGTTTTTGCTGAAATCACCAAAGAAGCCATAACAGAGGCTTTTAATAATCCACGCGAATTAGACTATGACCTTATTGACGCATATCAGGCCAGGCGTGTTCTTGATCGACTCGTTGGCTACACGTTAAGCCCACTTCTGTGGAAAAAAATCCAGTACGGACTCTCGGCAGGACGTGTTCAATCAGTCGCAGTACGACTTGTGTGTGAGCGAGAACACGAGCGCGATGAATTTAACCAGACTCCCTACTTTAGGATAATTGCCTCCCTTACTAATAACGATCAACCGTTTAATGCAGAACTGTCCGAAATTGACGGCAATAAAATTGAAACCAAAGAAACGATTACCTTATTTACCGGAACGTATAATTTTTCTCGCACAATATTGACCACACAAGCTGACGCCGAAAAACACCTCACAACGTTACGGACGTACCACTCACTCCTTGCGTCAGCAGTTGAATCAAAAACCACAACAAAATCTCCGCAGGCACCTTTTACGACAGCTTCGTTGCAACGCGCCGCCCAAACGTATCTGTATATGACTGCAAAATCTACCATGCGCAACGCACAAGCATTATATGAACAAGGACACATTACCTACCATCGAACGGACTCAACACATCTTTCTGAGGTATTTATTACTGACGCACGTGCATGTATTGAAAAGACATATGGTGCTGAATATGTACCCAAAGAACACAACGTCTATACAGATAAAAAGAAGCGAACCCAAGAAGCACACGAGGCGATTCGACCAACGCACGTTGAGGGTTGGGAACAAACGCGTGAAACAATTTTTAAAACGTTAGGAGAAAAAGAAGCATCTCTTTTTGAGCTTATTACGCGGCGTGCGCTTGCCTCGCAGGCAGCGAATGCAATCTACCAAAACACCACCATTACCCTTACCCCACCTGAACATCCAAAAACCTACACCTTCAACGCAAAAGGCTCTATCATCACATTTCCGGGCTTTCTGTCTATTACTAAATCCATGGGTGAGGATACAATTCTTCCTCCAATAACTCAAGGACAACAAGTTACAGTAAGCGAATTTATATCGACTGAACACAAAACGTCTCCCCCGCCCCGCTATACCGAAGCATCTCTCATTAAAGCGCTGGAAGATCACGGCATCGGCAGACCAAGTACCTATGCGCCAACTATCGATACTATTCAAAATCGGCAATACGCCCTTAAAGAAAACAACGCCTTTGTGCCAGAAGATTTTGGAATCGCGGTAAACCATCTGTTAGTGGATCATTTTCCAATCGTTACCGACCTTGACTTTACCGCTGAAATGGAACAAAAGCTTGACGATGTAGCAGAAGGAAAAGTTGCATGGCAAAAAGTTATCGGGGATTTTTACGAACCGTTTGAAAAACGAGTACACGAGGCAGAAGAAACCATACAACGAGATGATTATAAAGTGCTCAAAGAACTTACCGAAACATGTCCAGAATGCGGCAAAAACTTGCAGCTCAAACTGGGAAAGTACGGAAAGTTTTACTCGTGCTCACATTTTCCTGACTGTAAGTTTGCCAAACCATTTTTGGAGTTAATTGGTATGAAATGTCCTACCTGCAAAGACGGCGAAGCGATTGTACGACGAACACGATTCGGAAAAAAATTCTTTGGGTGCAGCAATTACCCCACCTGTACGTGGGCAGAATGGAAAGACCCCCGAACACCACAAGACGAGAAACAACAAACATCCGTAAAAGAAGATCAAACGCCCGAGCAAAACACGCCCTAAATATTTATTTCGCATGTTATAATCACTCTGATGTCACACCCGTCACTACCAACGCTTGAAGAGATGCTCGAAGCTGGAGCCCATTTTGGTCACCAAACCAATAAGTGGCACCCTGCAATGAAGAAGTTTATTTTTGACGTACGGGAAGGTATCCATATTATTAATCTTGAAGACACATACCAACGTCTTGACGCCGCTCTTGAATACATCTCACAGCACGCAGGCGGGGACAAAAAGGGAGGCATCGTTTTTATTGGTACCAAAAGACAGGCAGCCCCAGTTGTACAAGAAAAAGCTAAAGCAGCGGGAGTTCATTACGTGATTAACCGCTGGCCTGGTGGACTCATCACCAACTATAAAGAGATTAAAAAGGCTATCGCTCACTACAACGAATTGGGTGAATACATGAATGACCGAGACGAGTTTGAAAAAAACTCAACACGCGATCGTTTTGCAATATCAAAAGAACGAACTAAGTTAGGCGAAATATTTGAAGGAATCTCAACGCTTACTGATGCGCCATCACTCCTGGTAATTGTTGACCCTCGACGCGAAAAAACAGCACTTAATGAGGCGCGACTAAAACACATTCCAACCATTGGAATTGTAGACACCAACACCAATCCTGGACTTGTTGACTTCCCCATTCCTGCAAACGATGACGCACTCAAAAGCATCGAATTAATTATGGAAGCAATATGTAGCGCAATTATTCTTGCAAATGACACGGAATCGACGAATGATGATACAGTCAAAAAACCTAAAAAAGCAAAAAAGACCGCGACTAAATCAAAAAAGGATTAGTAGTTACTACCACTAGCATTATGGATATTGAAACAATAAAATCTCTCCGCGAAGAAACAGGTGCTGGAATCATGGACGTTAAGAAAGCATTAGCACAGACCAACGGAAACCGTGAAGAAGCATTACACATCTTGTCTCAAAAAGGCCTCGCAAAAGCAGAAAAACGTGCAGATCGTGAAGCAACAGAGGGAATTATCTACTCGTATATACATCTTGGTGGAAGTGTGGGCGTACTGATTGAACTAAATTGCGAAACGAGTTTTGTTGCTAAAACAGAAGAATTTTCACTTCTTGCACGGGAAATTTGTTTGCAAATTGCCTCAATGAAACCAGAACATGTTGAGGAACTTTTGGAGCAGGATTACGTTAGAGATACGAGCAAAAAAGTATCTGATCTTATTGCCACACTAACTGCAAAAACTGGAGAAAAAATATCTTTAAAAAACTTCACCCGTTACGGGTTAGGAGAATAATTCCTCCCTACCATCCTCCCCAATAGATAACATTTGCAAAGAGTCTTCCCGAAAACCTGTATCTCAAAACACACTTTATCCTTGTACAAAGGCAAACTAAACATTCGATGTTTAGGTGTATTTCACTCATCGATCCTGTCTCTCAAAAGACAAAGAAGTAATTATTAACTACTTATCCAAACAGGATCTAAGCGCTGAGGACATCGATTATGTGATCTGTACACATGGTGATGCCGATCATACGAGTAACAACAACCTCTTTCCCAATGCAAAGCTCGTTTTGGGTAGCTATATCATAATGATATAATATTTTTACTATGATAGATACGATGCTTTCAGATGCCCAAAAAAAGTTTGAGTCAACTAAAAGCTATCTCACTCAAGAACTTGCGATCATGCGAACTTCACAGGTTTCGCCAGCACTTATTCAAGACGTAGAAGTTCCGGCATACGGTGGAACATATCCCCTCAAAGAACTTGGCGCCATTTCACTTTCGGATGTAAGCACGTTAGTCGTTCAAGTTTGGGATCAAAGCGTTATCGATGGCATTGCAAAAGCACTCACAGAAGCACAACTCGGCTCCCCTCCTTCGGTTGACGGCACCATAATACGAATATCAATACCCTCAATGTCAAAAGAGCAACGAGAGAACATGGTAAAAGTGGTCAAACAAAAATCAGAGGAAGCAAAGATCGCGGTGAGAAACATTCGACAGGAAAAGAACAAGTCCTTTGATGAGATGGAAGAAAACGGAAAAATATCAGAAGACGAAAATGCACGAGCCAAAAAAGACCTTCAGCAAATGGTGGATGATTGCACTAAAGAAATTGATACTCTTCGAGACACTAAAACCGATGCCCTTCTTTTGTAGATCAGTTTTTTACGTAGGATACAATTAATCCCATGACCATGATTATTACCTCACTACTCGTTCTCTCGTTTATTATCATTGTCCACGAGTTTGGACATCTTGTTGCCGCAAAATTAACCGGCATGAAAGTCGAGGAATTTGCACTCGGGCTTGGACCAAAACTAATAACGCTTTATAACGACGGCGAAACAACCTACGTGGTTAATATGTTGCCCATTGGTGGATATGTGAAAATCTATGGCGAGAACGCTATTCCAACCGAACAAACAGAAAGATCGTTTGGACAAAAACCAGTGTGGGCTCGCGCAATTGTTCTAGCAGCGGGCATTTTTATGAATTATGTCCTTGCACTTTTTCTTATCGGTGGACTACTCACTTTTGCCGGAGAACCCGTTACCACTATCACCTTACCCATTACATCGGTATCCGAAACCTCTCCTTTTATCGAACAAGGCATCACCAGTAACGCGATTATCACGGGGTATCTCGATGATCAGGGAAACAAAAAACAGATTACAAATAGTGCAGAATTTATTGAATTTATAAAAGATCACGCCGGTACCAACGTGACCGTAACAATGCTAAAAGATGGCGACTCGATAATATCACCCGAAACATTAGTAACAATCGTCCCTCGAATATCACCTCCCGAAGGAGAAGGAGCACTCGGGATAGGCATACAAGAGAGCTACACCGTATCTTATCAGGATGTTGCCGCCCTATCTATTGTTCCGCGCACGTTTAGCGTCACGCATTCATTGCTAGGTGCCATGACCAAAGGACTCGGCGACATGGTTTCTAATCTATTTACAAAAGGAACGGTTCCCTCTGACATTGCAGGCCCCGTTGGAATTGCAAAACTTACGGGCGAAGCAGCAAAACAAGGACTTGCATCGCTCACCCAATTCATGGCACTAATCTCCCTGAATTTGGCTGTAATAAACCTAATCCCCTTCCCAGCACTTGATGGCGGACGATTGTTTTTTCTGGTGATCGAATTTGTTACGCGCAAAAAAGTCCCCGCTAACATTGAGGGGTGGATTCACGTTATTGGACTTTTTATACTCCTCGGACTCGTTGCCGTTATTTCGTTTTTTGATATCAAACGGTTCTTCTAGGGTTTTACCCTATGGTAAACTTTGACCATGGTGGAAGACCTAGGCGAACTAATCGCCGTTATTCGATTGCATCATACTGATGGATTTGGAAATGCTGGTTTACTATCAGCGTTTGGCGATAGCAATGATCCTCAAAAAATTGTTGCCAACTTTAATGCCTATTCAAAAACTCCCCTTTCTTTCTCCGAAAAGGACGCACTAAAAATTGTTGAGACCATCACCAAACTACACATCGGTGTTATTCCCTACTATGACAACGACTACCCTCCCCAATTACGCGAGATTCACTCCCCACCTGCAATGTTATACACCAGAGGTGATCCAACGATTCTCTCAGAAAAATACTCACTCGCTGTTGTGGGAACACGAAAATACACCTCGTATGGAAAAAATGTGTGCTCAATTCTTTTGCCTGACATTGCGCGTAACCGTATTCCCATTATTTCAGGAATGGCACTCGGCATTGACGGATTTGCCCACGAACAAGCACTCAAATACCACTGTCCAACCGTTGCCGTACTGGGAAGCGGAGTAAACGTTATCACCCCCATACAACATACCCACCTGTACGAGCAAATCGTGGAACACGGATGTGTTGTTTCTGAATTTCCCGTTAACTTACCTGCCGCAAAATACACATTTTCACAACGCAACCGAATTGTTGCAGGCCTTGCAAACTCGCTCCTTGTTATTGAGGCAGGAGAGCAATCAGGAACGATGATTACGACAAACTTTGCCCTTGAGCAAGGAAAGGATGTATGCGTTGTTCCTGGACCAATTACGTCGTCTTCCTCACAAGGAACAAACCGCCTTCTTAAACTTGGTGCCACTGCTATCACTTCACCACAGGATCTGCTTGATCAATTCTTTCTTTCGAGTGCTACTCAATCAACCCAAAAAGTAGAAAACCCCACCCACCAACATATTCTCGATGAGATACATCGTGGATGCAACACACTTGAGGCAATTCAAGAAAAGACATTGATTCAAACACAAGAGTTACTTCTTGCCATTTCGGAACTTGAACTTTGTGGAATGATAACTCGCGAAGGTGATTCCCGGGTATCACTGACGTAATCCCTCTATTTTTTGTACTCACCAAAATACCAATCAGTAAACTCGCGCGCAACCTCAGCTGCAAACTGAGAGCTATCTCCCGATTCGAGCATAAAAACAAAACTTATCTGAGGATTCTCAACAGGTGCAAAACCGGTAACCCACGCATGTGTTGCATACTGACCTTTTGCATCCAGAAGGCCAAATTCTGCCGTTCCCGTTTTAGCACCAACCACAACTGCCCCTCCCCTAAATTGGTATACTATTCCCTCAGACACCGCTTTGATCATTCCGTTTCTGACAATCCGTAAGCTATCCAACGAAACTGGCTTTTTCATGGGAACAATATCACGGGGTTCTTCATCATTCGTTTGAGCCAATACATGAAGCGGCATGGTAGCTGAATCCGTTGCAACGATATTTGTTTCCTGTAGAACCTGAATCGGCGTTGCGAGTAAATCACCTTGCCCAATACTCAGATGGTACGTATTTCCTAAATACCAGTCTTCGCCACGCTGTTTTTCTTTCCACTCTGGATCAGGAACCAGGCCTGGATTCTCACCGGGGAGGTCAATATTCGTGAGAGAACCAAATCCAAACGCTCTAAGTGCAGAAACAACACCGTCAACACCCAAACCATTAACCTCACACGCTACACCACCACTTCCACATTCAGGAGGATACCCGCCCCCGACTTTATAAAAAAATATATCTGAGCTGTTTGCAATAGCGGTGGCAACATCCATCAAACCATGAGGCCCTCGTCCCCACGCGTACGTCCAGTCAGGAAACTCCCAACCTCCAACCGTGATAATTTGTGGCGAGCCCGAAATACGTGTATCAGGCTTTACAGTGCCTCTTTCGAGTGCCATCGCCCCTAGTGCCATTTTTACGGTTGAGCCTGGTGAATACAAACCAGATATCGCACGATTGATGAGAAGCGAACGAGAATCAGACAGTATCTCAACAATTGCGGCATTATCAACTGACTCAAAGACGTTATTGTCATACGTTGGCATACTCACCATTGCATACACTTCTCCGGTTTGCACATCTGAAACAATTGCACTACCTCCCCACGCTCCAACTTCACTTATTTTCTTTTCCAAAAGCTCAAACAATTTCTTCTGAACAACCGATTCGATACTTACGGTAATTCCACCACCTGGTATTGGCTGAGAGACAGATATGGAAGTATGGGTTTTCCCTGAAGCCTCAACCTCAATGGCAGACTTTCCCATGACGCCCCGTAACACCTCTTCATATTCAAGCTCAATACCTGTTTTACCGATCGAGCTTCCGTAGGTATACACGCCGTCGCCACCTTCTTGAAACTGGGTATCAGAGATTATCCCGGTATATCCCAAAATAGCCGAAAATTCTTTTCCCAACGGATACTCTCTCAGTGAACTTTTAAGAATGCTTACTCCTGGCAAAAATTCTTGCTGAGACTGCACGACCAATTGTTGTTCGTGGGTAATAACCGGAATAATCACGGTCACCTGATAAGGACTCGCTTTTGCTTGGTCAAATCCATGTAGTAAATCCTCTTCTGATACACCAGTGATTGAGGATAGTTTTACCACAACGCTCCCACGCTCAGCTGATGGGATTTCATTGTAAAGCACCGCCACTGAAAAAGATGGCTTATTGCGAGCTAACACCACACCGCTACGGTCATAAATAACTCCACGATCGGCAGGGATATATTGCGTATACACACGATTTCTATCTGACCTCACGGTGTACTCTTCTCCTTTTATGACCTGAAGAAAAAACATTCGGTACAACAACATGAGAACTATAACCCCCATGAGTCCCCACAAAACGTATAATCTCCACCACACAATATCTGAGCTCGATTGAAACACCGAGGACATGCCGGTTAAACCGTCCTTCCAGCTTTCTGCGGTGTCAGATGCTTTTCGGCTCAACTTACTCTGGCTACCTACTGATGATTCAAAAATCCCATCAGACAGTTCCGTCATAGCAGACCTCCAAGTCGAATGATAACTAGATATATTAAGATTGATACGAGTAGACTTACAAAACGTGCTACGACTTTGTTTGGAATACCATAGGTTTCAATAAGGTGAATGGACAAAAGAGAACATGCACTCGCAAAGGTAAAAAGGCCAAAGTGACTCGTAGCCATTCCGTCAAGAAGAAAACCTCCCACAACAACCATGACAAGTAAATGTCGATGAGCAATGAGATGATACGAAAGCCACACTGCAATGATAAATATCGGAACGATTATGCCATTAATCATGAGAAATGGCGCCCAAGCTACTTGAGCTATGCTTAACAATACGAGTACTAGAGTGCCAATATATCGTTTCATGGATGTTGAATAAACACACTTTTTATGGCAGAAAGTTCCCAATTTGTATTAAGCAACGCTGACTTAAAAATCTCCGTACCTGTTGATTCAACTTCCTCAACAACACCCAGAACCAACCCTGAGGGAAAAAGCCCTCCTTCACCTGAAGAAACAACAATGTCCCCTTTTTGTACCGTGTCAGCCTGCAATATTTCACTTAATACAAGTCGGGAATTAAATTTTCCTACCACAAGACCATTGGTTACCGCGCTCCCCTCTGCCTGTATATACGCAGGAATTTTGCTGTTGACCGAAACGATTGGAATCACATACGCTTGAGATGGCAAAACCTGAACAACTCTGCCGATTAGTTTGTCGTCAACAATTGCAATATCCCCAATGACCACTGAATCATCGCCACCCTTATCAACAATAAGAACTATATCATTTCCATATTCTTGAATTCCCATACTTCTGGCTAATATTTTTGGTGAAGTCCTCACTCCCGCAACGCCAAGTTCGCGCCGCAAAATTTGATTCTCTCGTTCAAGTTCAGAAAATCTCACCAATTGAGCGCGCATCGCATCGTTATTTTGTAACAACAGTATGTTCTCTTTATGAACATAGGGAAGTGAAACAACGAATGTTGAGGCGTCAGTAATCGTATACCCAACAGTATACAAACCAAAACTAACCGGTGCCGTTATACGCTGAATTCCATTTCGTAATGGGTCAAGTCCAAACACCCGATCAAATGCGATAAGTGTTACTGAAAATAGAAATACAAATAGGTACCATCTCTTCATCGTACTATTATAGCCTGTCTTACGTAACGTAAAAATCATTCCCTGCTATAATCGTTGTGAACGATGACTTTCTCACAAATTTCTAACAACATATGGCGATCAATTGCGCACGACGTAGCTATTGATCTTGGAACGGCCAACACACTTGTTCATGTTGCAGGAAAAGGAATTGTAATGCGCGAACCTTCAACGGTAGCAATCCATAAAAAAACAAAGGCAGTTCTATCTGTTGGAACCGAGGCTAAAAAAATGATTGGCAAAACGCCCGCATCGATAATTGCCATTCGCCCTTTACGGGATGGGGTTATCTCTGACTTTGACGTAGCCGAAGCAATGCTTAAATATTTTATTCGCAAAGTGCATAAATCACGGTCATTGTTTGATATCAAAATTCCCCGTCCTCGAGTTGCAATCGGCATCCCATCAGGAGTTACCGAAGTCGAACGTAAAGCAGTTGTTGATGCAGCAATTCGCGGCGGAGCACGAAAAGTCTTTCTTATTGAAGAACCAATGGCAGCGGCAATTGGCGCAAATTTGCCCGTAGAAGAAGCAACGGGAAGTATGGTCGTTGATATTGGGGGCGGAACATCTGAAGTTGCAGTCGTAAGTTTGGGTGGAATCGTGACCAGTCGGTCAGTTCGTGTTGCAGGAGACGAATTCGATGAAGCAATTATTGAATGGGTCAAGCATAACCATAACGTTTTAATTGGCGAAAAAACTGCCGAAGAAGTAAAAATGGCCATAGGATCAGCACTTCCCCAAGAAGAGACCGAACCTCTCTCGTACAACATTCGCGGTCGCGATTTACGCACGGGACTGCCAAAACAAGTAACCCTCACCGAAAACGATTTAGTCCAAGCTATACAAGTACCCTTAACCATGATCATCGACAACATTAAAGACACCATCGAAGAAACGCCTCCCGAAATATTATCAGACCTTTATCACTCAGGTATGATACTTACCGGTGGCGGAGCACTTATTCGCAGACTTGATAAAAGAATTGCAAACGAGACAAAAATGCCGGTGTTTATTGATTCCGATCCACTTACAACAGTTGTCCGAGGATGCGGAAAAGCACTTGAACATATAGAACTTCTCAACAAGGTAACCGTAATGTAGTTTAGGTAACAAAAAACAGTATGTTAGAGAACCAGAACACACCAATTCCTATGTTATTTTTTGGGTCAGACTATTACTCAACCATTGCCTTATCTCTTTTGCTCGAAAACAACATGCATATTGTCGGAATCGTAACGGGAACTTCAGATGCATCGCTTCCGTTTTCGTATCAAAGTGTTACAGATATTGCAAAAAAGCATCACATCCCTTACCTTACCGTTTCAAATAAACGAGATCTTATCGAACATGAACCAACCATATCCTCTTGGCAAGCACTTGTTGGGTTTGTAGCGTCTTTCGGAACAATAATCCCACAATCAACCTACTGCCTTCCATCGTGGGGAACATTTAACCTTCACCCTTCATTACTTCCCTCATTTCGTGGACCTAGCCCTTTAGAACAAACAATACTTAGCGGCGTTGAGTCTTCTGGTGTTACGGTCATAAAGATAAATAACGGCGTCGACACGGGAAATATTATTTCGCAAAAACCCTTACCGGTACTACCTACTGATACAACCCTTTCACTGGCTAACCGTTTGTACCGTGAGGGAATAGATCAATTTATTTCACTGCTTAACACAACTTTCGATGGCAAGTTTATTGAAACTGAGCAGGACGATACAAAAGCAACGTACACAACCAGATATCACAAAGAAGACGCCCAGATTGATTGGAACCTTCCCGTCCAGCAGATAGACAGAATGATCCGTGCTTACTATCCCAAACCGCTTGCATGGACTACCGTTTCTGAACTAATTCTTCAGTACAATCCCACGGTGACTGTTCGCGAAAACTGGACCCAAAAGCGTATTCAAATACTCGAGGCCACCTACATAAGTGGCACTCTAAAGCCTAAAACTGTCGTGATTGAAGGAAAAACTCCCATACCATGGGAGGCATTTTTGAACGGATACGTGGGCACAATACATACCCGGTACGCAAGTCATAATTCGCCCATGCAATAGGCAATTTTCGCCTTATTATCACGTACCTTGCTAAACCAACAAAAACCATTAATTGACCAATTCTCATAAGTACATTATAGTAATTATGGTCATGCGTAGAACGCATAGCACTCTTACATCCTGCTGCAACCGTGGACAATATGTTCGTAAGATTTTGTCCGTCATTTGTAACACTTTAGGAGAACAACATTTCGGTGTTCCTTGGAACTCCGGTGAGTTCACCCACCTCGTTTTACGGGGCAAAACACGAACATCAAGCTCTTGGTGACAATAGCTTTTTCGATGTAGCAGGACGGCTTTATCATCTCAAAACCCACTCACTCAGTGGGTTTTTTGGTTATCCTTGGAGATTTCGACCGAATACGTTACAATCATCCCCGTAGTATACCGATACGGAAGGAGTACGTAGAAAGTTGAGATGTTAAAGTGGAGTTTTGTACCCAAAACTCCCAAGATATAACACGTAAGAAGGAAGTTGCGACTTTCAAATGGAGTTTTGTACCCAAAACTCCCAAAATAAAACTCGTAGAGTTTTATTAGGCCGCCTTAGCTCAGATGGTTAGAGCGACGGTTTTGTAAACCGTAGGTCCGGAGTTCGACTCTCCGAGGCGGCTCCAGATACCCAAAACGGCTCCAGATAAAAGTATGGGCCACATGACACCCCCCACATACATCATGCACGAAGATAAACGAGAACAACTACGTCAAGTAACCCAAAAAGCTTATCACGCCTACTACTCTTGCATTAATGCTAGCCAACCAATTCTTGATATATACAATACTCTTCTTGAAGAGTACGAAAAAATTTCACCCATTATTATTACGTATGAATCGCCTGTTATACAAAATGCTTTGGCGATGTACTCGAATATATTATTGGTAACAAACCACTTGCCCACTCCCCATCTTGTAGACATTCGAGATGAACGTTTTCTCGAAGAACTTGGTCTTTATCCAAATATGAGAATTCACGAGTGGTATGACCCAAATGAATTTAGATACTACCCCTTAGTGAAAGTGCTTGCCGCTACGCATACACACCATGTTATAACCGGAACAAAGCCAGACTTATTAGGAAAAATTGCAACCCTGAGAAACGATATTAAAGTTCCTCTAGGGCCTTTATCTGGACGTACGGCGTATGTCATTAAGGAAATAAAAACATATATTGAAACCACCAATAAAAATGCATTTATTATATTTCCAGAAGGACGTGATACCGAAGGCTTTTTGGACCAATATCATTATTATATGTTCGATCTCAAAAAAGGCTTTGCTGCCATTGCAAAAGAGTTGAATCTTCCTATTCTTCCCATTTCCGGTGCATTCAACTACGAAACGTTTGAACAACACCTATTCATTCACAACATCATAACTCCCAAAGAAGTTAGTCATTCCACTATTGAAGAACTGTTTCAACAGATGAAAAAATCCTTTACATACGGTATTCCCAAAGCCCTGCCACGTGTAAAAGTAACTTGGATTTCGGAGCAATAGCAAACCACTGATAGGTACTTTAACTACTTCAGGAAGTTGATCCAGTCTTCTGCGCTTAATGTTACCCCCCTACCTGCCCACGATTATTCAATTTCATCCGTATCACTAGTCGGACGCAACTTCTGATCCCACACCCCATCATTCACAAACTTGATACTTCCTTTAAAAAGTTCAACCCATTTCGATGCATGCAACGTACTCGGTCTATCTTTTGGCGTAAACCCTATCTCTCTGCCAAGCTCCTGCAACCGCTTACGACTAATCAGCGTAGATAGGTTTTGATCTATTCTTTTACCGCCCATAAATCCCTGCTGGATAAAGCTTTTGTACTGATCTTCCTGATTCGCGCTAAGTAGCATCTCTGAGCGTTTTTGTATTCGGAGTAACACCGATTCTACTCGAGGTTTTGGTGTAAAGTCAGACGTATTAAACCGATGCACAATTGATAGTTTAAACCACGGATAGTACAAACACTGAAACATACTGGTTTTAATCACCCCACACCACCTCAAGGCATGCTGCTTTCTAACAACCAGATAGGTGTCGGTCGGCGGGCTTACCGAATCGAGCAACCTTCGTACAAGCTCACCCTCTATCGCAAACGGAATATTCCCAAACACTTTATAACTTTCTTGAGGAAGTGGTAACTTAAGTCCATCACCCAACACAAGCAACACGTTTGGTGTTGTATTGAAGCGGTTTTCAAGTACATCGAATAGTCGTGGATCTTTCTCGATTGCAATCACCTGCTCAACTTTTTGACTAAGCAGCTCGGTGATTACCCCCTTTCCAGCCCCTATCTCAATTACCGTATCAGAATGACAAAGCGATGACTGGTTAATAAGCTGCGGAATAAGTGCGCTGTCATATAAAAACACTTGTGATAGCTTTTTATTTTGGAGTAGTTGCTTCATGATGAGAGTTGTATCCTCCTTTCAATCCCTATTGATTCAAGAAAGGCGGCATCGTGAGATATAACGAGTAAGCACCCTTTATAGTTTTGTAAAGCACTCTCGAGTTGCTCAATCGAGTCGATATCAAGATTATTTGTTGGCTCATCTAACATCAGCACGTGCGGCTGGTTAACGCCACCAAGAATAAGCGCTAGAGCCGCTTTTATCCGTTCTCCTCCACTTAGTTCTGATCCCTTTTTAAACACATCACTCTCGGTAAATAAAAATCGTCCAAGATACTCACGAATGCGCGAGCGTGAAAAGCCTTTATGAAGTTTCTCAAAGTTTTGCACCAACGATAGGTTCGGATCGATAATCTGTGTATGTTGATCAAGATACGAAACCCTGTTAGCACCAACAGAGATCAATCCTGACGTAGGCGTTATCTCTCCTGTAATTAATCGCACAAGCGTTGTTTTTCCCGAGCCATTGTTACCCTCAACGGCAATTTTTTCTGGTCCATAGACAGAAAGATTCATATCACTAATAATGTTCTTGGTATCGGATGAATACGTAAAATCTACATCAACCATCTCAATCATCATCTTTCCACGGGGAACGTGGGTATGCTCCAAATCAAGCTTTATGACATTTTTCTTTTGTACAGATAGCAGTAACTCCTCAACGCGTGTTTTTGAACTCTCAACTCTGTCGCCATGAACATCTTTTAGCTTTCCGGTAGATTCTTCTGCTTTTCGTTGTCGATGTCCCCTCATCTGCTTTGACATTCCGGTATCATAGGATCGAGCACGCGATTTATTTTTCATCTGCTGACGTTTCTCAAGGATGCTACGTTGAGTATGCACATTCCGCGTAAGCTCCTGTCTGGCTGAGCTTATACTACGATCAAGCGCTTGTTGTTGGACAGCCTTTTGCTCAACATAAAAATCATAGTTACCACCGTATTCGGTAATACCTGTTGGTTGTAATTCAATAATGTGATCGACGTTTTGCAGTAACTCTCGGTCGTGACTTACCACTAATATACCTTTCTTGTACCCTTGCACAAATGAATAGAGAAAACCTCGACCAGATCGATCAAGATTATTGGTTGGTTCATCGAGGATAAGAAGATCAGGACCACGTGATAGCAGTACCGACAAAAATATTTTCATCTGCTCTCCGCCACTGAATGTGCTCACAGCTCGAGACATATTAATGCTACCTAGTCCAAATCTTCCCAAAAATGAGCGCATCAGTCCCTCGTCTTTTGGATTAACTCTGTTTTGTATAAGCGTTTGGACAGATATTTCATCACCAAACCCCGACTGTGGAAGATACGCCACCGTTCCAAAGCGATCAACGGAACCTGAGGACGGAAAAACTACACCTGCAATAATACGTAGAAGTGTCGATTTACCGACGCCATTTGCTCCTACTAAGCCTATTTTTTCTGAGTGAATGCTTAAAAAGATTGAGGGAACAAGGGTTACCCCACCTGAAGTTACAACAGATACGTCACGTACGATAACAATAGGTTTTGTTGTATTAGATTGTTGTTTAAGCACGTGATTGTCATATGTGTTACTCCATAAATATATCTATGAATGCTTCGTATTATACCACCATGTGCGGTATAAATTCTTCTAACCGCTGAGCTATGTACGAATATCCGGCCTCATTAAGATGAATTCCATCCCCTCGGGTGACAAACTGTTTGTATTTATCATCCGCGATCCATTCGTCCCACAGATCTAAACAGGAAACGTTATTGTTTTTAGCGATCTCTCGCATTTTATGCATGTACGTTTCAACCTCCGAGCGTATGTAATACCCCAGATGTTTTTGATCATAAGTTTTACGCGGATTGCCCTCTTCGGTAATCGGATACTGAAGAATAAAAAGTATTTGTGACCGACCATCAATGTAAGTAATTATCGACCCCAAATTTTTTTCAAACTGCTCAAGCGAAACTTGTGGCGGCAATTCAACCCCACCAACACGAAAAGCATCGTTTACCCCGATCTGAAAAACTGATAAATCTGGCCATCTGCTATCAAATTCTATTGGAAACCGCTGACAAAGCTTTGAAGATGTCTCGCCAGGAATACCAAGATTGTAGACTAACCCACCTTCATATTCGTACTCATGATCAAACCAGTGCCTAAACCTTCCCACGTATCCGCCCTCAGTGTCGGCCGTTCCATACACTGAGGATGAACCCCAAAATGCAATCCGTTTAAACGCCATGTTTATATTGTAACAAAAAATGGAAACACATAGTAATCCTAGTTTGTTCTAGGATAGCTATCGTAATCTTGCTATAATGACAATTGCAACCGGGGGTCGCATAGCGGTCAATTGCTCGAGGCTGTAAACCTCGCGGGTCTATCCCTACGTAGGTTCGATTCCTACCCCCCGGACCATTGAAATGCGGTAGCATTTCTTGGGAGTTTGCATAACAAACTCCATGAACGTCACGATACAAAATCTTGGCAGTTTACACTGTAAACTGCACTTGGCTGTCTGATTACCCACAAAACACAACTCGTTGATATCTTTACCCTTCTGCAGAAGTAAACTAAACATTCGATGTTTAGTTGAATTCATACTTAAGATTCTTGCATCTCACGTTGTACAAGCTCCGCTGCCGCACGAATCTCCTGAGACGACATGTGTGTTGAACCAAAGGGTTCAGTATACAAACGAGTATCCAAATACGCGGTTAATGCTTGTATGCAGGTAACAGTAGCCAACGCTTCAGTCGATTCAAGAATTGAGTTTGCCTCAAATATCTCCGGTGACAGAGAAATACCCCCCTCACGTAAGAAATTCACAAATAGAGGCCAATAATCATCCGATAATAACGCTGCAACCCTTTGACTAGATCTTCTGACGGAGTTATCGTTTTCTTCTTGCGACCTCCCTGGCAAACTCCACACATTGGTATTAACAATAGGATCTGGCATCATTTCGTCGTTAAACATAACATTGTGTTGAATGTAAACCCGTTTTTCTCCCTCGCAGAATAATATAGCTGATAGCATATTTAGGGAGGATTGGGTATTCCCATCTTCTAAAGGATGTATCATCCGCATAATCGCAGAAAAGGTCGTTGCAACACGGAGTTTTTGCTCATACGTAGGAATGGCGGGAAGCTCGTCCCAGATAGCAGAAAAACGACTGTTGAGAAGGTCCAACAACTGAGGCACGTCCTCAAAGTGAGGCGCACAACCTCCACCTCCATTCACCTCAACATTTGTTTTACGAATACCTGTGCGAAATAGTATCTCTCCTTCTTCAGAGGGAGAATTATTATCAGGAACGTTTTGTTCCTCTTGCGCGGGAGGATAAGTTTCAGCACCAAACACATCTTCCTGTAATGCAACTATCAATTCACCTAACGCTGGTTCTTTATGATCAGTAAAACCCACATAGTTATATAAAGTTTCCTCTAGTTCAAACTGTCGCTGTCTTCTTTCTTTAAGGGATTGCATTCTCGTTTCATTTTGTACATAGAGCAAACCTTCTGGCCCAAAAAGACTCCGTCTATCACTTACGTTAGGTGTACCATCCATGGCGTACTCCTTAAAAACTGAACCCTGACTTAAAAATACACCTGACCCTTCAACCATCTCTTCTGCGTATAAGACCTTTTCGTCTGGTGCATACCCTAACTCATTTAGTCGAATGAGTCCAAGGAGAAAGCCAAAATCTATCACCTGTTGCATGTGTTCAGAAACAAATTGCACACAAGCTTCGTAAGCTTCATCCCCTCCGTCTACGGGACCCATTTTGGTATCAACAACAACGGGAACGCGAGGGAAATACTCTGCGATTGAGCCCAATAACCAATTTAGTCCACCCTCATCAGCAAATATAAAATCAATCTGATAAAGCGAAGCCGTTCTTCCATTAACTAACAAACCTCCCGATCCTGCCTTCTGTTCATCATGTTCCACCCCTCGCATAATGTTTTTAATGGCCTTTACTTTTCCTTCAGCTCCCAGCTCGTATCGACGTGAAAGTACCCCAAGGGTTTCGTTTTCTACAACAGGAACAATACCTAATTCCTGTGCAGAAGTTACATTTGAAATATGACTATCCTCACGACGTGCATTCACACCAACTCCAAACCGTTGCGTCACATATCTACGATCAACAGGATTTTTCGGTTTGTCCATAGGATACAGAAATTATACCAAAACGATTATCGACAGTTAGTCTAGCGTGGCCAAGTAAAAGCCTACCTGGCCACGCATTCGTCGAAATCACAACATCAAAATTATAACCGTTAGCTTGACCGCTGGTACGAGAAGTATTGCCGCACCAACAATAAGCACGTGCCCAACCCACCGCATCCACAACCGCGGACGAGGCGTGGTGGCAATAATCTCCGCAACCAAGCCCAAAACTAACAACCCTGTCACCCCAAAGAGTTGGCCCATGAAGGGCTCCTCCGGAAGGATGGCATACCCAACCACCCACAGATAATCTCCTAGTAGAGTGGTGCTGACCACCATAATCCCGCTCAACATCACCAATCCACCCAAAACCGCAAATTGCTTACGCATTTTTATCCTTCCTTTTGAGAATATACAGTAATGACGACGCGACTTATATTATACCAGACCTATAGGATTTTACAAACTGTCACCCATCATAATGAAATTGCTTCACTGTAGACCTCATCAAAACATCCCTACGTAGGTTCGATTCCCACCCCCCGGACCAGTACCGTAAAAAATGAAAATAGATTTAACACAAGAACAATTCAGACAGTTGATTGAACTCAGCAGCATTGGAAGTAGTGTCTTTGGTATTCTTGGATATTCAATCGAAAAAAACGACTATAAAAAACGTTCTGTCGAAATGGAAGAGCTCGAAACCCACCTGTTGCAATACGCAAACGATTTTGATTGCTCGGATCTTACGGATAAAGATGGTGAAGAAATTTATGTAAAAGAAGCCTATTATGAAGAAACCATTCTCCCAACCCTAGATGATTATGACGACCTAATTCTTCATGATAACCTTGCGAACAAGTTAGCGAAGCGTGACTTTGTAAACACTCATACCCCAGACGAAATAGAGAAAATAGCTAACGAGCACAATGGGTATCTAGGAGTACAACTCTACGACTATGAAAAGAAATATTGGGATGAGTTTGAGAATCATGATTTTGAAAGATTGAAAATAGACGAAATATCTGAATAAAAATGGTGCGTTCGATTGTAAAAGATTAGATATTCACCTTCTTCAAAAGCAAACTAACCATTCGATGTTTAGACGAAAATTTGCCATATTGCCACACCAATGATAAACTGTCCTTATGGAAATGCAAAAAACAACGATTAGACTCCCCAAAAAGCTCTTGGTAACTACAAAGAAACAAGCACTTGAGGAAGGACTCTCACTTCAAGAACTCATTGCTCAAAGTATTCGCTTGAGGCTTGACCACAAGGATTTGATGATAAAAGCCAACGAACCAAACCAAGGTCGTCAACATGCCACGGACTTAATGAAACTTGCTAAAAAGCTCACCGAAGCCAATACAACTGGCCCGTCAGATTTAGCCAGCAATATCGACCCCTATCTTTATGGCAACAAGTAAGAAAAAGGCCATCCGTAATGTTTTCTTTAACACTAGTTTTTACGTTGGCTTAAACAATCCTTCTGATTCGCTACACACACGTGCTACAAAAATCCTTAGAAAACTTGGCACATTTGACCACAATAGCTTTACGAGCAATTTTGTTTTTCTTGAAGCAATTACCGTAATATCGCAAAAAATTGGCCGAAATATCGCAATAGATTTTTATGAAAAAGCAATCCAAAGTGTTAGAGAAATAAAAATAGATCTAGAACTTGAAGAACGAACATGGAGCATATTCAAATCGATCCAAAACAAAGATGTAAGCTACGTTGACTGTTCAATTCTCGCTGTTATTGAAGAATTTAGAATTGACACACTCGTGACCTTCGATAAACATTTCGACAAATTTCAAAAAGACTTTTCCTTTCAACTTCTTGGTTTGGAGTAATTGAGAAAAGACATAGCGCTTCAACCTGCAAATTCGAACACTGGATGTTCGGATTTAATAGCAATTCTAATCGTAGTTAGGGTATTGCTCTGGGTCTTCGCCGTGAGATTCGAATATCTTGTAATAAGAATCCGGTACATGATAGACTTTTTCTGAATCATCAAGAAACTCGAGTTTAAACCGCCAACCATCACCATAGTCAAATAGAAACAAAAATGTATCATCTTCTTTGTATAAATCAGATACCATAAAAAACCTTTTAACTCCTTGTGCCCCAGGGGTATGTTCAACATCTGGCATGTCTGAAAAAAGTTCGAATATTTTTGTTGAACGATAGTGATCATCAATATTATTGTAAAAACCAAAGGCATGATCAAAGTCAAAGTGGAAAGCCTTTACAATAATTCTAGCAAATCTGTATAGCGTCAGATTAGATGCCACGTCAAGTATTTTATAGTTACCTGGGTTATCAAGATTCGTCACTTTTTGTTTTATCAGAGGTATCCCCTTAAACATACCTAATATTATACAGGTATCTTTTGAAAAACACCCCCATTGGGGTGAGAATTTGTCATGGTAAATTCTTGGTTTTGGGGAATAACGAAAAAATATTATAACCGATTTAATACATCATAATTCTGTAAAAAAATCGCGTTTTTACCTTCTGCAAAAGCAAACTAAACATTCGATGTTTGGGCGGGCAAAACGCTGTAATGACTACAGGCCCAACACCTTCAGGTAAATGGTCTGATTCTATATAGGGAAGGTATTGCTCACTATTTATCTCACACGGATTAGTTTTCGAAAATTCTTTTATTAGAGGCGGCTCAGATCTAATGGGGAATGATTCTCCTCTTCGCATTGTAAGATCGATTATAGCGTAAATAGCGTTAAAAAATATTCCTGACTATTTTAGCTATCTCCTGTTGCTTTTTCTTAGTGACCTTACCGGTGTGTTAGCTCAAAATAGAAATTTTGTGAAATGGTAGCGCTATTGAGTATTGAAAAGAGGAGATGATCTCACACGAAAGTATTTGATTTGGAACTATAGCTCTTGAAGAAATGTTTCTTTATCTTGAATAATTGAATTCACCTCATCTATAGAAAAATAGGAAGGGTCGAATGATTCGTCGCCCCACCAGTCACTCAATTGTTTATATTCTGGATGTTTTTTATTTTTCATAACCTTAATAAAATGATCAAAACCAGGATAGCCCCCTACGTCTTCAGGCGGTGCCGCATTCTCTCCATTAACGCAAACTGGGTACGGAGCGTTTTCATCAAGTTTCTTTTCTTCTCTCACTTTTACAGTCATTTCCCAATTGTCACCAAAATCATAGATAAATTGAAATTGGGTCAATCCGTCTTTGGCGATATCACCAAAGGTATATCTTGTCCATTCAAGTAACTTTGGTGGGGGATCTATAGATCGATCTCCATAACTTTTATTATGTACCCTAATTTCTGATAAATGATACCCGCACCAACCCATACACGAATATAGGACTACGGCAACTTCATGTAATTTCATATCATCTCTTATCCACAATCTTCTCCAGATTCGTGGAGTCCAATGATTGAGAGAAATAGTAAGTGAGTAAATTTTTGTTTTTTTCAATTTAGGATTCATACTGTATTGTGTTTTATAACCAATGTTCCTCTGAGATTTTAGTGAACGTTATTCTTCATCTTTATTCATGTCTAAACTTTCTTGCATATAACGATACACCATTGAAATAATTTCACGAATATCATTGTTAGCATTTTGATACATGAGGTTATCAAATGCGACATCTTTTAGTTTTCGAATTGGGTCGCTAATAAGTGCATGAATAAACGACTGCGTGGCACCACTAACCCCATAAAAATCCAAAACAACTTCATCTCCTTTTGATAACGCAGGCATGATTATTTCAACTCTTATTTTTTTTGCGATATCTTTATTTTCAGCAAAATCGTTAACTATTTTGCCCATTTTAATGGTTTTTTTCATATAAATTTTGGTGTCATATATTTAGCTCGTTTACGCTCACGTATTGACTTATCGTATATATCACCAATATTTGATAATAAATAATTAAACTCTGGAGTTTCATCGAGTGAAAGATCTACCGCTACCAATGTACCTTGGAAACGTGGTACCGTATTTGTTTCGCTGTGTGGATCTCTATTTGGATCAGCATATAATCTCGGCAATCCTTTTATTCGTTTTTTATGTTTTAACAGAGTATATTGAGCACTACCACTGTATATTACAAAATAATTACGTGTGATTTTGGCAATAGATTTAATAAAAAATAATCCAGCCCCCGCGTTCTCAGAAGTACCACCTTCTCTTCGAGTTGTACCAGTAATTCCAGGTACCAACGCCAGTTTTATTGCATCAATATCATTTTTAGGATGCCAATATGTATTGATACTTTTCCAAATACCTATCCCTGTATCACAAATGCCAATACTTACTCGATTAGTCTTTTTATAATATTGAGCGGCAACGATTGCTCCATCCTTTGCAAATGAATGTTCAAGCACATTTCTCACGAGCTCACCGATTATATATTTAACCACAATGGCGTTTTCTTCTGACAAATGCAACAGAGGGATAACGTCAGTAATAAAACGGGATTGATCTGCTGAAGTCTTAATGATTTTTATTGGAACAAATCGCCCAGCTTCTTCTTTTTTATGATAAATGAATGGTGAGGGTGTTTTAGTTAGCTCATAAAGTCCCATTCTATCTAGGTATCTTCCCGTTTCGGGAACCTTACCTATAATTTCTGTATTCTTTTTGCCTGCCTGGATGGCCAACGCCGCTGCTACAACAAGATTTGCAGGGTGTACCGTAACCCATTTATCGTGGGTTGATATTACTAATTTGTCAGGATTTGATAAATCAAGAGACCTTGCAAAACTCTTAAAATTGCGTAAATTACCTTGATTTGATAAAAAGATCTTCACGTTAACTGTTTTACCCGTTGGATGCCTTATTGTCAATAAGCACTCTACGGGTATATTTTACCCGTTGGGTGCCTTGATTTCTCAGACTCTTAATTCTTAAGGTTTAAATAATCAGTCCGACGTATAAAACTCTGTAATCAAAATCACGCTTTTGCCTTCTGTTAAAGCAAATTAAACATTCGATGTTTAAAAAATATTTCTGACTTTTTTAGCTATCTCCTGTTGCTTTTGCTTAGTGACCTTACCGGCAATATCTTTAATAATAGTGGCATCGGCAGTGAATAATTTGTCAGGTCTCACAAAACTTACGACAGGAAGCCTTCCTTTAGAGAAATCTGATGATTCAAGCCGAATCGCGCTTTTACTTGAGTAAGGCTTTGAGGTGATCTGACATAGAATCAAATTGTCAAATTCGACACAAGCAAGAACCATGGCTGGACGCACCTTCTACGGTTCCTACTGTAAATTTTTCCATGCAATATCCTCTTCTGGATTCATCCAATCTGTAATAAGTGCCTGCTCTGACAATAATACATCTTTTGTCCGTTTATTCTTTGGAGCAGGGACTATTCTTATTTCGCCCTTTTTTACCAAAAGCTCAACCTCTCCTTCAAGAGCACTTTCATTAAGAAGTGGTTTGGGAATACGTATCCCTCGTGAATTGCCAATTTGTATCAGTGAAGTAATCATACGTAATTACATTGTACTTACTTTATCTTACGGTGCCAAGGTGTTTGTGGTTTTTTAGGACAGAAGTATTCACAATGAAACTGAATTACGAAATCGTTTACAAAAACGCACCCAAAAATACTGGACCGAATTTGAAGATGCTGGAAATACGACTGTTGTAGAAGTGCAAAATAATTATGACCAAAACTCAATCGACCGCGCAATCCTTGCCATTTCACCACTCATTGAGAAATATGGCCATGTGCAACATGTCAACATCCAGAGTTGATTTTGCTTGCCCTAAAAAGCCCGTTGGACTGAGATACCCCCTACGTGACAAAGTTCAAATAATTCTCGGTGTTAATTTCAGTATACGTTGCTTCAGAATATGTCTGTAGCCATAATTTAGGTACCTTACTGCGAACGTTTTTCCATTTGAACTCAAAACCATTGAGCTTTCCACCATTTTCTTCAACTAAGTCAATTTCCTTTTGGTCGTATGTTCTCCAGAAGTAATAGTTTGTATGGAAATCTTGATAACTATGCTTTTTTCTGCGCTCAACCATCAAAAAATTTTCCCATAATTGTCCAATGTCATTACGGTCTGCAATCTCATTAAAGTTATTAATAACCGCGTTACGTATGCCGATGTCAAAAAAGTAATACTTCGACCTCTTGCTCACTTCCTTTCTGAGATTCCGCGAAAACCCACCTAATGAAAAAATTACAAATGATTTTTCTAACAAATCTAAATAATTTAAAACAGTTTTTACGTCAATATTTAAATTATTGGCTAATTCATTAGCAGACACCTCTGAACCAATTTGGAATGCAACAAGTTTCAAAAGTTTATACATCTTTGCGGAGTTTTTTATGCGATCAAATTCTAGAATGTCTTTCATCAGATACGAATACGCTAACGTGTTTAATATTTCTTCTTTTTCAGAGTGTATTTGGGTTGAAATTACTTCAGGATATCCTCCGTAAATTAAATACTCTGGTAAGTCATTGGTGATTTCTGATGGTGCAGAATCGTAGAGTAATTCCACCTGTGCAACTGGAAACAATGTAGCAATACTTTTTCGACCCGTAAGGGACTCACCCGTTTGGTTTGCTAGCTCAAAACTTGAAGATCCAGTTGCAATAAAAAACTTGTCGGGATATCTATCAACCATTAGTTTAAGAACGGTACCGATGTTTGGAATTTTTTGCGCTTCATCAATAACAACCAATTGTTTGTTACCAACATGATTATCTGTACTCTGGTATGTACACTGAGATAGTTGGCTTACTATCTGAAAGTTATCACCTGTATCATATCGATACGTAAGATCGGTTTCGTCTAAGAATCTTTTAACTAGTGTTGTTTTGCCAACTTGACGAGCACCGTAGATAATCAATACCTTGCCCGGCTTTATAAGTTTTTGTATTTCCAACTCTCTTTTGATCATAATATAAGTGTAGATGAGCTTACTGATTCTGTCAATTCATGGAGTATAACTCCATAAATTCACCCGAAATTGTGGGGTATTGCTACGTGTTTTACACGAAAACCAGATTGTCATAAAATCTGCTGAGCACAAAAAAAGGGGCGAGGATGGCATTTCTGCCAACCCCGCCCCAGTACTACTCACACCCCCACTGCTTCAAACAATCCTCACAAAACCACCCGTCTTGGCGTGGCTGTGCTGGATTGACTCCACACAGTTGGCAGTTTTTTCGAATGGCAACACGTGCTGTATGCTGCCACTCGTACCACACGGGCTGGTACAGGTTTCCAGGTACCAAATTGTACACCTGAAAAACCCGCCGCCCCTCCTCCTGAGAGAAGGGGTATTTACCCGAGTGGTCAAACCACCCCCCGCCGTAACGGATCACGTTTTCGATCACGGTCGTGATCGGGGAGAGTTGGGGCAGATCTCCTGAGCGGACGAACCAGGAGAACTCCCCTAGGTCATCATCCTCAGGGATAGGACCCGCCCAGACTCCGACAGTCTTCCCTCTTGCAAACAGAGGGCGAACAACTTTCGGAAGGGTTCGATACTTCATGAAACACCTCCCCGAACCTCTTCTAGGGTCACCCCCCGATTCTTGAGGACAGCGTCCCGAAGACGGTTTTCGAACCCCTCGGCTGAGAAATCTCCCGTCCGAGGACCGTTTCCGTACACCCGACGTTCTTCACCCTCCGACAGACAGATGCCGAAACGATTGAATGCCAACATTGCGATGGCATGCATCGCAATGGCGGGGGTCTCCCCCCCCTTTGCCCACTCCATGATCTGGGCAAAGCTCTGCGGGTGCTGCCCGTCGAAACTGGCGATGACGAGAAGGTCTGCATCTCGGTCACGAGACACATACTCTTCGACATCGGCCAGAACGACGTCACGGCACTCCAGCAGTTCCTCAACCTTCTCGAGCTCGGCCCACAAAAAGCGGCCAAACCCGGTCTCGGTTGAGTTACCCTCAAGCTCACCTCGCCCATTTAGAAGCGCGGCGAGCCGGGCGCGCTCGTCTTCCAGAATCTGGTAGGGTTGTGAGACGTTAAACTGCAGCTGCCCCTCGTAGCGGTCAAAAGACCGCCCAGAGTACCGACAGACGAACGGCCCCTTAAACGGGACCAGCTCATACTTTCGGTACTTCCCTTGCCAGCCCTCAACTTGGCGAAGCGTCCAAAAGGGCGTCCCGCCATCCGGCATGGTATGACGAAACATCTTCGGCTTCCCATGCATTTCGCCGCCCTGTCCAAGGACCGACACCCAAAACCAGGTGTTCAGTTCCTGGATGGCCACGACCTTGTTGAAGGACGCTACGAAGTGGTTCGTGAGAACCTTATCCAGGAACATGCCAACCGGCATGGGTTCCTGACACTCGTCCGTCCACTCCCCACCCCAGGCGTTAATTTGGCCGCCGCCAAGGGTGTAATCGCCGTTGAAGGCGTGGCAAACCACCATCGGTTTACCGTTGATCCACTGAAAACTCACTGTTGCGATATTTGTTCGGTCAATCATTTTTTTCTCCTTTGAATGAGAAATCTTCTTGGGATGGTAAGAGTTATTGCTCTTACGTGCCCCTACCGAGATTGGCTCGGCTGCCCGGTTTCTGTCCGGGACTTTTCACTCCAACATAGGAGCTGAAACCTTACGGGTTCTTACTTCGGTTACTTTTACCTTTAGTAACAAGTCGCGTTTGTACTCAGGTCGCTCACCTGTAAAACAAATTTCCTGACAGTAATAGCTCCTCTCGGCACTTTCCCCACATACCGGTGAGGACGGTCAATGCGCTTCTGTAGGGCGCAGTTGAATAAAAATAACACCTCGTATCTACGATCTGCCTACACAGACCTACGCGAGATGCTTACTACCTTGTTAAAGAACACGTACATTATAACCTATAGTGAGACACTTGTCAAGTAGCAATACACATATCGTCATCACAGAACGACGCATAAAACACGGTACACCGACGCAAACCAAAAATGTCCTTGACACCATGTCAACTTGTTTGACATACTAAGGCCATGGAGATACTCGACGACATTCTATCTCAAGCAGGGCTTTCGGACATCGAAGCCACCACGTACTCAACCCTTTTATCTCACGGTTCAATGAGCATTCTTGAACTCTCTCAAAAATCAAACATCACCCGCACAAACCTGTACAACATTCTCACCTCACTCGAAGAAAAAGGACTGGTTGAACAAGACCCTCACGCAAAGTCAGCTCACTACATACCCAAACCGCCGCGTGAAGTTAAAAAACTTCTTGAACTCAAAGAAAAACATTTATTCATGGCAAAAAACACGTTTGACCTACTTATAGGCAATTTACAATCACAGTACAACCTTATAAGTAACAAACCAACCATCTCGTATCTTGAAGGAATTGACGGTCTAGCACATGTGTATCAAGACATACTGGATACGAGTAAAGATATCTTACTTTTTAGATCCACCCACGATGACAAGCGAAACGATGTTGATACTCTCATACAAAAACAAATCACCCAGCAAGTAAAACGCGGAATTAAAGCCAGAGTTATTGGACCTCCCGAAGATGACGCCAAAGAGCTTTACACTAAACTAGATACCATTCGACTGGTAGAAGAACGGTTTATAACAAACTTCCCTTTTGAACTTCCTGCACAGATCCTCATCTACCACTCCAAAGTTGCAACCGTCACCATTCGCGACGACATTATCGTTACGCTCATAGACAACCCTGCAATCGCTGAGACCTTCACGGTACTGTTTAATTTTGTGTGGGAATACGCAACACCCGAACACAATAAACTGGTTGAATCGTGGAACATCAAAAACGCTTGAGATTCATTGATTCCCTTTATCCAAACCGTTTACTCAATGCTTCACTCACCGACCTTGCCGTTTGCACAAAATGATCCACTGCTTCTGGTTTAAACGAACCTTCAGTATGCCCACCCTCAGACCCTGGGAGCGCACTTAAAAGCCTTCCAATCCTAGCTGATGGATACTCACCACTCACTTTTTGTGCAGGACCAGTCCCCAGATCAAGTGACACCACAGGCTTTTTTTGCACATCACCGATCTCTTCACCGTAATCACTTACATCGATACTTACACGCAATGCCTCTCCATCATCAAACTGAACAACTGCACCAACACGCGCCTCACCTCCTGGCCTATTACCAACCCTCTCCGTTGATTGTGGACGAACAGTTATAACAACCCGAGAACTACTATCCTTGTGTTGTAAAATCCACGTAGTTCGCGCATCCGTAATCAACTCACCTGGATTCACCTGTGACGTTTCAGCCTGACGCTGTGGCTTTTCCACTAGACCAAAGGCCTCAACGGGTGATCCAAGATCCGCCAAAACCTCAAATCCACGAGTAACCGTCTCCATACTTTTGAAAAGATCCTGCATATCTACATCTTTTGCTTCTCCCCGGACAACAAGAAGTGCTACACGAAGATACTCTGCAGTTTTACGGACCAACGCCTCATGAAGCTGAGCAGCAAACGGATAATCATCTTGACCCTGAAACGACTCAAGAAGCGGCCGAAGCGCAAAAACTTGTGTTTCCAGACGATGTAACCGCTCAAACAACTCTTGTTGCTGCTCCCCCGGAAACATATGCTCATTGGTAAACGCAAAAAGCTCGTCTGATTTTTCACCATAATCAAGAGCCAAAAACACATGAAGACCCAACTCGCCATAATGTGACAGGTATTTTTGAAGCCTTACTTTTTCATCAACCGTAGCGTTAGCATAATACGAAAAATAGAGCCCCTGCTCATACAAACTAAGCACCGAAAGAGAAATGCCAGTCGCACGATACGTTACTTCCATAAGCTCATCGTACGATGTTACAAACCCTTTGCACAAACTAATTCGCCTATCTAAGGCCTCGTGGTCTTCATCAGATTTTGGTAGAAAAATCTCATCTGCCCAAACCGCTTTAATCTCAACGGTAGGTTGATACACGTTAATTGGCGAAGAGATACCAACCAACGTTCCCGACTCATCAAAAAACCCAAGCGCACCTTTAGGGTCAATTCGCCTGGCGTGACTAATGACTGCAGTAGATAATTCTTGGGGAACAGTAATTTCAAATGCGTGACCTAGATATCTCATCTCACTACCCTCCACTTCAACCGAACCAAGCTCATTTAAGACTTCAACCGCCATGCGTCGTTTCAACACATCCGGGTCGGTAAGGTTTGCCAACAACGCAGGAAGAGCAATGTCAACACCAATCTGCTCGAACAAATCAACATAGTCACCCAAAAACCCTTGCGAACGAAACTCCATGGCTTTGCATAAAAATTGGGCAAAGTGCGCCTTATCGATACCCTCGTTAGCCTCTAACAACTGCCGAACACCCGTAAGCAAAGCCTCATGCACCGGCCAATACTCAT
>Ga0210019_1000650_pt1 | contig 42863 bp, 42 predicted proteins | sample CryGeyCG2114_020_2_FD_183969 | JGI IMG/M metagenome (GOLD analysis project Ga0210019, IMG submission 183969) | Groundwater microbial communities from aquifer - Crystal Geyser CG11_big_fil_rev_8/21/14_0.20 (SPAdes) (version 2) | ecosystem: Environmental > Aquatic > Deep subsurface > Groundwater ...
CACTGTTGGATGTAGCAGCAACTGTGTTTGGAGAAAATATCGGGATTGAGTGGGAGCCAGTTGATGGTGCAAGCTCGTATAGTGTGATTTATAGTACAATTTCTGAAGATGATGCTGCAGACCCAACCAGCGAGACAAATGTTGTATCTTCAACAACAGACACTTTTAAAACATTAGAATTGGAACCGTCCACTACTTACTATTGGTTAGTAGATGCTTTTGATGAAACTGGAGAAACTGTCGTGGCGGCTTCGGCGACAGAAGAAACAGCTACTACTGAGAGTATTTCATCGCAAAAGGCTAGTCGACCTAAAATTCTTAAAAAACAGAGAAAGTCGAAAAAACTGACCATTAAATGGGACGCGCCTGCAGCGATCGCTTACGTCAGTAAGTACAAGATGCAGGTATATAAGAAATCAGCATCCAAATGGAAAAAGATTCGTACGTATAAATCGATTGACAGCTCAAAGGTTAAAAAAGTTGCAAAAAAGCTCAAGAGTAGCACCAAGTATAAAATCAGGATGAAGGTTGTGTATGACACAGAGGATGTTTCGGCATGGAGTAAGTATAGTGTGGTCCGCCAAACTAAACCATAAAGGAAGCCCCTGCGGGGACTTTTTTTCTGGTGATTCTGTGCTACCATGTTCGGAGTACGTTTTATAATCTGGAGTCATGAGTGTGAAAAAATCATCAAAATCAAAACAGGCCATTATTATTGGTGGTGGTCCAGCTGGTTTAACCGCTGCCTATGAGCTGCTACAGCGCACGGATTTAAAGCCGGTAATTTTGGAAATGGGGGATTGGGTTGGTGGAATTTCTGCAACCATTGATTATAAGGGGAATAAAATTGATTTAGGTGGACATCGCTTTTTTAGCAAGTCCGATAGAGTGATGAAGTGGTGGCTAAATTTAATGCCGCTTCAAAAATTAGATACAGCAGAAGCTCAAACCATTACATATCAGGGGAGTCATCGTGCTTTATCAACGGGTGAGGGGCCAGATCCTGAAAAAGTAGAGCGAGTTATGTTGCTTAGAAAAAGAAAATCACGCATTTATTTTTTACGTCAGTTTTTTGATTATCCACTATCTTTGAACTGGCAGACAATTCGTCAGTTAGGTTTTTTGAGAATGGCAAAAATTGGCATCAGTTACATTCGCTATGATATTTTTCCAATACGTCCAGAAAAGACACTAGAAGATTTTTTTACAAATAGATTTGGTCGTGAGCTTTACCTGACCTTTTTTAAATCTTATACGGAAAAAGTTTGGGGTAAAAAATGTGATGAGCTCAGTGCTGAGTGGGGAGCGCAACGAGTAAAAGGTTTGTCGATTCGTAAAGCAGTTTGGCAGGCTGTTAAAGATATTTTTGCTCGGGATAATTCGTTAGGACAAAAGGGGCGTGAGACTTCTTTGATAGAGCAATTTTTATATCCAAAATATGGTCCGGGACAGATGTGGGATGTGGCAGCTGAGGAGATTAAGAAACAGGGGGGTGAAATATTAATGGGCTGGAAAGTTGATAAGCTTGAGTTAGAAAATCACAAGATTGTAAAAGTTGAGACAGTTAATGTAAAAACTGGGGAGCGCCAGTCGTTTGATCCGGAGATTGTATTTTCTACGATGCCAATTACTGAATTATTTTCAGCTATGGGTGAGTCGTTGTCGCCAGAGGAAAAGGCGGCAGGTGACGGATTGAACTACAGAGATTTTTTTATTGTGGGACTTTTGCTAAAAGATTTTTCAAGGATAGACAAGGATGGTCGTAAGCAAGCTTTAGACGATAACTGGTTATACATTCAAGAGCCTGATGTAGAGGTTGGGCGTATCCAGATATTTAACAATTGGAGCCCCTGGTTGGTGGCAGAGTCAAAAACAACAGCCTGGATTGGGATGGAATATTTTTGTAATGATGTTGACCCGTTATGGAATACGCCTAATGATAAAATGATAGAATTTGCTAAGAAGGAATTAGCCGCATTGGACTTGGCTAAGGTTGATGATGTTATTGATGGCACGGTTATTAGGGTGCCAAAAGCTTACCCAGTGTATGATGAGGCTTATGGTGATTTCGGGCGTGTTATAGAAGTGTTGGATTCTATTTTGAACATATATTGCATTGGCCGCAATGGAATGCATAAATATAATAACCAAGATCACTCCATGTTAACGGCCATGATTGCGGTTGATAACATAGTGTCTGGTCGAACTGATCACAGTAATGTGTGGGAAGTAAACACCGAGCAGGAGTATCATGAAGAGAAATAGCATTAAGGTTGGTGGTGTCAGGCTTGAATGGGTGCTGCTGGGTGCTTATGTTGTCATGTTGGCCACCTTGTTGTTTTTTCACGAGCAATGGTTTGATGAGGCGCAGGCTTGGATGATAGCGCAGTTTGCTTCCTTACCAACTTTATTTAGTTTGTCTGCATACGAAGGGTCACCCGTGTTGTGGCACCTGTTGCTAATGCCATTTGCAAAGAGTGACTTACCTTACCAGGCTGAGCAAGTTGTTCATGGTTTACTTGCGGTAAGCTCAGTTGGATTATTTCTTTTTTTCGCGCCCATTTCTAATCGGTATAAGGTTTTATATATTTTTGGCTACTTTTCATTATATGAATATGGGGTAGTGGCGCGGAGTTATGTTTTAATTCCATTTTTCTTATATATAATTGCATCTCTTTATAAGAAGAGAATGACTTCACCATGGCTAGTCTGGCTGCCGATTGCCTTACTAGCTCAGACGAGTGTCTTTGGTTTGTGGATGGCAGGAGTTTTATCCGTTTGGTTAATAGTGGACAGATTACGCGCCCGAAAGTTGCGGTCATTGCAATTCTGGCTCGGAGCCTCTGCAACTGCCTTATCTGGCTTGGTGGTGGCATGGTTGTTGCTGCCACCGGCCGATTTAATTGTATCTTTGTCGGAGTGGGACTTTACCTTTATATTTTGGGACCGTGTACGTGCTTTAATCCTCATTGCTGTAGGTGGTTTTAGTCCATTTCCGGTGTGGGGTGAGCATTTTTGGAATAATCCTTGGTGGACAAATCGTGTCATAGCTTTTATAGGATTGTCGGCGGCAACGATTAGTGCAGTAATAATTTATCAAAGAAACAGATTGATCGGTTGGCTGTATTTGTCGTTGGGTGGCGGCCTGGTAGTGATTTTGTTGTTGAAAAATATTAAGACAATGAGGCACTTCGGATTATTATTTGTGGCTTTTTTATTTTGTTACTGGCTGACAAACTTACCCGAGTATCGACCAAAGTTTGTTAATCGTTTTCATTCAATTGGACTATTGAGCTTGTTTCTTCTGCAAATTCCAATGACTGTAATTGCGATTCCAAATGAAGTCATCCGTCCCTTTTCAAGCGCAAAGTTGATGGCTGATTTTTTGCAAAATGAATTAGTCATTGATGATAATACGGTTCTTTTGGGCAATGATCTAAAGTTAATATCTGTTCTGCCCTACTTAGATAAGTCGGACCGACAATTTTATTTTTTGGGCACCGAAGAATGGACGCATTATGCAATCTGGAACAGCGAGTTGTTTTATAATTTAACTATGAGCGAAGCATTGACTATTGAACGTGCTCAAAAGGCTACTACATTAATTGGGGACAAGCGATATTTTATGGTCGTGCCGACGTGGGGGCAAGATTATCCACTTATGGAAAAGACTTTTACTCGCCGAGCTATTTTTCCAGACGCTCTTTTCCCGGGTAATGGATTTATTATCTACGATGCCTCGTGCTTAGTTGATTCGTCGTGTTATAAATAAATCATGTTTATAAGCCGAGTCTCTGAAAAACATAAATTGGTTGTTATTTTTTTAATATACGCTGTTGTTATAGCGGTTGGTCTATTTTTTCACGAGATTTGGCTGGACGAATCACAAGCCTGGTTGATTGCACGAGATGCATCGCTGCTGGACTTATTTAAGTTAGCTGGGTATGAGGGCTCTCCCGTATTGTGGCACTTGCTACTCATGCCATTTGCTAAACTAGGCCTGCCAATTGCGTCAATGCAGGTTTTGCAATTTATAATTATTTTAACGGCCGCTGGGTTGCTGTTAAAGTACGCACCATTTCCTTGGTGGATGAAGGCGCTGATTCTGGCTTCGTATCCGATGTTTTATGAGTATGCCATTATTTCTCGGAGCTATGGGCTCGGTGTCTTACTGATCTTTGCTGTTTTGTCAGCTTGGCCTAATAGGCAGAGTAAGGTATGGCAATTAGCTCTGCTGATAACATTACTGGCTCAGGTGCATATCTTTGGATTATGGTTGGCGATATGTTTTGTAGTTTACTGGTTAGTTGATGCTAGGAAAATGAATGGCCGCGTATTAGCAGGTAATTTATTTTTGATAGCCTTACCAATTTTATCCATAGGCCTTGCCGTGGCAATGCTGTGGCCGCCTACTGACTTATCACATTCGATTGCGCCATTTGATTTTATTTTTGAATGGGGAGATTTGGAACAGCTGAAGTTTGTAATTACAGGTGCCTTTTTCCCGATACCTGATCCGGGCGGAAGGTTTTGGAATAATGTATGGTGGAGTAATCAAGCGGTTTTTTCAATTGGACTGTTTAGTTTTGTGGTTTCTTATTTGTCGTTTTATGTTGGACGATCAAAGCTCATCACTTTATATAGTGTCATGAGCTCAGGGATGATAATTTTATTTCTAACAAAACACTTACAGGCTAGTCGCTATCTGGTAATTTTAGTAATAATATTAATTGCCTGTTACTGGTTGGCTGAACTTGAGAAGTCTAAGAGCAGCAAGTCGGACCTTGGCCTGTCACGGGCAATGGTTAGCGTGGTGCTTATTTTACAAATACCGATGGCGGGAATTGCGCTCACCACAGATTTGTTTGGCATGTTTTCTCCATCACAACAGGCTGCGAAAGTTTTACGTTCTGATCCAGATTATGTTGAGGTATTATTAATGAGTTTTCCATCTCAGTATGGAGTTAGCTTGCTGCCCTTTATTGACGACGCGCATAAGACTGTATATGGAGTGGAATATGAAAGAGATGTGAGCTATATGGTTTGGAATACTGAACAATCGTATGGTTATGACTTGGGAGCTGACGTGGCTATACAAAGAATTGAAGATGTAGTAGCTGAAAGAAAACCCAAGCTAGCTATTTTGGCTGTGGCATATGATAAAGATGAATTATGGCGGCCGCTGCTTAAAAAGTATGCAATATATGGCGATTTTTCAGACGCCCTATTGAACCACGAACAGTTGTTGTTAATAGATGTAACGGCACCAAAATAACCGCAGATTAGCTGAAATAGGCTAAATTCTGTATACTATTGCCTATATGTCTACATCAATCAAAGCGCTTACAATCGACCTTAAGGAGGATGGCTGGGAAAAATCCCGGGGGTTTATTAAAAGAGAAATACCAAAGCCAACACTTAATGAGTCAGCAGATCCAGCCGACAGTGCTTCTGTCATAGTAAAAGTTCACTACGCTGGTTTATGTGGATCAGATCGGGGTATTTGGAATAGAGCCGCTTTTTCGGATATGTTTAAGGAGTCTCTGGCTAGCGAGGGAAAGTCATTGCGGGTGCTCGGGCACGAGTTTGTTGGTGAGGTGGTTGAAGCAGGTTCAAAAGTAGAGGCGCTATACGGTATTTCCGTTGGTAACCCAGTGTCAGGTGATTCGCACGTAACCTGTGGCAAATGTTTTCAGTGTCGCATGGGTGAGGCTGAAGTCTGCCAAGACCAATCAATTTTGGGAATTAGCATCGATGGCATTTACGCGGAGTACGTTAAGGTGCCAGCAAAAAATCTGTGGGTAGTAGATTACGAGAGAGTGAGGCCAGAAATTTGTGCAATGTATGACCCGTTTGGAAACGCCGTACATGCTTTGTCAAAGACAGATGTAAGGGGAGCTCGAGTAGCTGTCTTTGGTTGTGGCCAGATTGGTTTGTTTTCAGTATTGCTAGCAAGGCACTTTGGTGCTGCTAAGGTGATTGGAATCGATGTCAATCCTGACAATCTAAAAATGGCTGAAGCATTGGGAGCGCACGAAACTATCTTGGTTAAGCCAGAAAAAAAAGAACACGATTACGATGTTGACCAAGCGGTGATTGACCAGGTGATGAAATTAACTTACGGCAAGGGAGTTGATGTTAGTATGGAAATGGCTGGATTTAACTCATCGGTTAATAATTGCATTGCAGCTACTCGGTTTGGAGGAGATGTTATCTTGTTTGGAATAAAAGATGGTGATTTTGTTGTGCCAAATTTTTCACGGATGGTGGTAAAAGGAATCACCATGCACAATGTCATTGGTCGTCAGATTTTTAAAACTTGGCAGATCGCACAGCGAGTTTTGTCTGACGAGACAAATGGTGTGCAGGATAAAATGTGGAATGTAATTATGAAGGGTGGCCAGGAAACAATTATTCCTCTGTCAGAATTTTCTGCAGAGCTTCTTGAAGAACGAATGCGCGCTTACCCAAAGTTAGTCTTTGATATTCAAAAATAGATTTTATGTATAATTCCCTAAAGAAAGTTGTAGAGAATGAATTGCAAGGAATTCATGAGGCTGGTTTATGGAAAGAGCACCGAACTCTTCAGGGAAGGCAGGGAACCACGGTAGTGGCAGACGGCAAGGAGTTGATTAATTTTTGTGCCAACAATTATTTGGGTTTGTCTGGAAAACAAGAGCTGGTTGATATGGCTTGCCAGGCGCTGGGTGAGTATGGCTACGGAACCTCTTCAGTAAGATTTATCTGTGGCACACAGTCTATCCATACTCAGCTTGAAGAGAAGTTGGCTGAGTGGATGGGCTTTGAAGATTCGATCACTTTTACTAGTTGCTGGAACGCTAACGAGGCTGTTTTTGCGGCGCTGTTAACTGATGAAGACGCTATTTTAACTGATCAGTTAAATCATGCCAGCATTATTGATGGTATTAGATTGTGCAAGGCGGAGCGTTATATTTTTAATCATATGGACATGGCCGATCTTGAGGCCAAGTTGCAAGAGGCTCAGGGTAAGCGATTAAGGTGCATTGTGACGGACGGAGTATTTAGTATGGATGGAGACGTTGCCCCACTCAAAAAGATTTGTGATTTAGCAGACAAGTATGATGCATACGTGGTGGTAGATGATTCTCACGCTACTGGATTTATGGGTGAGACTGGGCGAGGATCGATTGAGTCTGAAGGCGTGCTGGATCGTGTCGACATTGTCACTACAACTTTTGGCAAGGCTTTAGGTGGTGCGATTGGGGGAGCCATTATCGGCCCAAAGGAAGTAATTGAGCTGTTACATCAGCGGGCACGAACAACGCTTTTTACCAACTCTCTTCCACCAGTTGTGGCAGCCACAACCATAAAGGTTTTGGAATATATTGATGAACATCCAGAATTACGTGAAAAACTGTGGGAAAATACAAATTATTTTCGTGAGAAGATGGTGGCGATTGGATATAATGTGCCAGAGTCTGTGCATCCAATAGTTCCGGTGATCATAGGTGAAGGCTCTGCAGCCAGCAGTATGGCACGTGATATGTTAGATGAGGGGATTTATGTAATTGGGTTTAGTTATCCAGTTGTGCCAATTGAGTCAGCTCGTATTAGGGTGCAGATTTCGGCAGAGCACAGCATCGATCAAATTGATCTGTTGATTACTGCCTTTGAAAAGCTTGGTAAGAAGTACGAGATTATATAAATTTGTGAGTGAGTCGAATCGACATCGACTGTTATTTTTGATGGTGCTGCTATTAGCAATATTTTTTCGATTTTGGGACTTAAGTGTTGTGCCGCCAGGCTTGTACAATGATGAGGCTGTGAATGGAAATGATGCTATCAGTGCGTTAGAGGAGTCAGATTACAGGGTGTACTATGACACTAATTTTGGGCGTGAGGGTTTACATGTCGCGATAGTTAGTGTGGCATTTAGGTTGTTTGGAGTTGGAGTTCTACAGCTACGATCAGTCGGAGCCCTGGCTGGAGTAATGACAGTGGTTGGCTTATATTTTCTCGGAAAGGAGATGGTTGGTCGTAATGTTGGTCTGCTGGCTAGTTTTTTTCTAGCAGTTTCATTTTGGCACGTGATGTTTAGTCGTATAGCCTATCGCGGTATTTTAACTCCGCTGGCTTTGGTCTGGTCAATGTTTTTTTTGATGCGTGCACTCAAAACCAAATCACCATGGCACTTTTTGGTGTTTGGCGTATCTTTTGGTTTAGGTATGTACACATACATATCGTTTAGAGCGGCTGTCGGGATCGTATTTTTTGTGTCGGTGGCGTGGTTAGTTGAGCGGTATCGGGAATCTGGCGCCTGGAATGTTCGTAAATGGTTTGGACGAGAGGGCTGGTGGGGTTGGTTGGTGGCTTTCATTTGTGGAGGGTTAGTAACTATGCCTCTGGTGGTGTATTTTATGCAAAATCCGGCGGAGGCAGTCAGAAGAGCTGGGCCAATTTCTGTGTTTGCGGCAGATCAGCCAACCTTTGCTTTGTTGGATAGTTTTTTGAAGACCATTGGAATGTTCAACATTGCAGGCTCGCCACTTTGGCGCCATAATATTGCAGACCAACCGATGTTATTGTTTCCAGTTGGAGTTTTATTTCTGATTGGATTAATTGTAAATCTACACTCGTCTTGGAGTAGCCTGTCTAAGGTCCATCGGGTATTACTGTATTCTTGGTTGGCGTTTATGTTGAGTCCAACAATTTTTTCTAATGAAAATACTCCCCACGGCCTTAGGGCAATTGGTGTAGTCCCGGTAGTATATTTATTTGCAGCTCTGGGCGCTGCGTGGTTATGGAAATTTATTTCAACTCATCTACGTCTCCCAAGGTGGACCCTGATAATTATTGCTGTGGCATTCGTGACGTTACTGACTGGAGCGCAAGCTTATAAATACTTTTACGTGTGGGTTCGAAATCCTAATGTTGAGTATGATTATATTCAACATCATGTAAAGCTGGCGGATGAAATAAAATCTAGTAAAGAACAATACTATATTGTGGTTGATTTATCAGGGTATATTATAGACGGATATCCAGTGAGTTTACAGTCACTACTTTTCTTATTGCACGATGTCCCTAATGTTCAATATATATATCCAAGTCAAGTTAAAACCATTGCGGACGGTAGAGTTGTATCACTTGAAGATATGGAGATAAAGGCCTTTAATAGGTTACAGGCAGATTTATCTGAATCGGGTGAAGGTAATACAAATGATGCTGATTAGCAATCGGTAGCACTTGCATTTTTGGTCATCATCCGTTAGGGTTTGATCACGTTTGACGATTTTGATGGTGATAATGTCCGTATATAATGGAGAGATGGCTGAGCTGGTCGAAGGCGCCGCACTCGAAATGCGGTAGGTCCGAAAGGGTCTCGAGGGTTCGAATCCCTCTCTCTCCGCCAAGTTTAATTACGTGAACCTTTTGATTTTTATGCCTTGTTTGGTAGAGCCAGCGGTCGAGTATAAGGAAAGTGTACTAGCTTCTTTTAGAGAGTATGCTGATAACGGTATTAAAGATAAGTATGAAAATCAGGCACTCGCAGCTATTGATTTTCAGCAGTTTGTTCTGCAGTTACAACGCCACGCCAATACTATACCCGAACGGCCAGGTGTGATCCCAGAGTCTTTTTATTGGCTAATAGATGACTCCGGGGAGCACGTTGGTGATATATCAGTTAGACATTTTCTCAGTGAAAGATTGGTCAGAGAAGGTGGACATGTTAGTTATCTGGTTCGTCCAACGGCCAGAAATAATGGTTATGGAACTACAATGTTAAAATTAGTTAGGGAAAAGGCTAAACTGTTGGGACTGGCTCGATTGCTAGTTTGTTGTGATGAAAATAACACCCCGTCGGTCCGGATAATAGAACAGTGTGGAGGCAAGTTGGCTGATAAGATTGTAGTTGATGAAAATGATGCCTCAGTATTACGATATTGGTTAAGTGTATAGTAATGTTGGAGCTTATTGAGCCATCAGTAAAATACCAGGCCAGTTTTTTAGACGCCTTGTCTGAGTATCGGTCTTTGGGTGAACCGCATCACGCGTATGATGATTTAGCGGAAGACAACTTTCAGAATTTTTTATTTCGCTTGGAGCAGGATTCAAGGGGCGAGTTCATCGCAGAAGGAAAGGTTCCTCAGTCCTTTTTTTGGCTAGTAGACAGTGGTCTCTATATAGGAAGAGTAGCTATTAGGCACAAACTGAATGACAAGTTGAGACGTGTGGGTGGGCACATCGGCTACACGATTAGACCATCGGAGCGTCAAAAGGGTTATGGTAAAAAAATTCTTAAAATGGCTCTCCCTAAGGCGAGGGGCTTGGGGTTAGTTAGAGCGCTGGTGACTTGTGATGAAACTAACGTAGCTTCGCGCAAGATTATTGAAAGTTGTGGAGGTGTGCTGGAAGATGCTATGGTGATTGCAAATACAGGCAAAGCAAAGCTTAGATTCTGGATAGATTTGAATGATGTTATATGAATATGAACAATAAGACGGTTTTTATTACGGGGGCATCCTCGGGCATTGGATTGGCGACGGCTGATTTATTTTGGAAAGCTGGTTGGAATGTGGTGGCTACTATGAGATCACCGGAGCGGGCGGGTGAGCTGCTAGACCGTGAGCGTACATATGTCCTGGCATTGGATGTTACAGACAGAGAGTCTATTAATCAGGCTGTTGCGAAGTCAATTCAGCGGTTTGGGAAAATAGATGTTCTGATTAACAATGCAGGATATGGTTTGGTTGGTCCATTTGAACCGATGCCAGCAGAGAAAATAGAAAAGCAATTTAATACCAATGTGCTTGGTTTGATGTCCGTAACTCAGTCACTACTGCCGCATTTCCGAGGGCAAAAGGCCGGTGTGATTGTAAATATATCGTCGATTGGTGGGCGGGTTACTTTTCCTCTATATAGCGTCTACCACGGAACCAAGTGGGCCGTGGAGGGTTTTACGGAATCCTTATCATTCGAATTAAGACCACAGAATATAAAAGTGCGCTTGGTTGAACCTGGGGCAATTAAAACTGATTTTTATGGACGCTCCATGGACATGATTGATACTGGTGGAATTAAAGATTATGATCGGATTATTGCAACGGCTATGCCGAGAATGCAGTCGTCTGGCAAAAACGGAGCTTCACCAGCTGATGTTGCTAAAGTAATTTACAGGTCAGCTACAGCCAAGGGTTGGAAACTCAGGTATCCAGCGGCTGGGAATGCTCCTGCTATGCTGTGGTTGAGGCGGTTGATTCCAGTTTCATGGTTTATGATGGCGGTGCGGTGGAGTCTTTTACGATAATTTTTATGGGAGAATTTCAAGGAGACAAAAAAGTAGGGAAAAGTTGGCTATACCCAGTTGAGCAATGGTTTTTAAGCTGGGCGGTATCGCGAGTACCAAAACAGATTGAGACATATCACCTAACGATGGCTACGTTGGTGTGGAGTTTTTTGATTTTGATATTTTGTTACTTAGCCCAGTTCAATGTAGCTTGGTTGTGGGCAATGAGCGCTTGCGTTCTTGGTCAGTATGTCACCGATTTGCTAGACGGTGCGGTTGGTAGATTTCGTAATACAGGACTCGTTCGGTGGGGTTATTATATGGACCACTTGCTAGATTATGTATTTTTGTGTGCTATCTTGATCGGATATTCCTTTTTTGCCCCAGATGATTTCAAGTTTATGTTCTTTTTTATTCTGGCCATCTGTGCTGGTTATATGGTTCATTCATATTTAGATTTTGGGGCAACTGGTCGTTTTAAAATAGCGCATTACGGAATCGGACCTTCAGAGATTCGTATACTATTCATTGTAATCAACACCCTCTTTATACTATTTGGTAAGACTTATATTCGTTTTACATTACCAGCCGCACTGATTGTTGTATCAATTGGTTTAGTCATAGTGGTTTGGCGAGCACATAAAGCGATTTGGAAAATTGACATGGATAATAAGCGCGTGGTGGACGATGACGAGAGTCATTGATATAATGTTGAGCATAATTTATCTTAAGTAAAGAGATGCCTATGAGCACACGATCTATATTGAAACTGTCATTATTAATGACTGGTTTAGTCATTGCTACGACAGGCTGTACGACTGCCTCTACTACAAATACACCTACATCTGCTGGTGTGAACAATGTTAATGCAGCCGTGGTCACAGAAGTTGACGATGAGGATTTAGACGAGACTATGGATAGTGAGGTTGGTGATGAAGATGAGGCTGAGACAGGCGTGTCGGTTACGAACACGGAAACTGAAGATGACGATACAGAAGAGGTTGCTGACGAAGTGGCCCCCGCAGTAACTGCTAGTGTTAAGTCATTTACAATAACTGCCTCCCAGTTTGAATTTTCTCCTTCTACCATTACTGTTAATGAGGGAGATACCGTTAAACTTACAGTAACAAGCGAAGATACTACTCACGGAATTTCTATTCCGGAATTTGGAGTTAGTAAGACAATTGAAAATGGAGATACTGTAACTGTAGAATTCGTTGCTGATCAAGCTGGAACCTTTTCATTTTTCTGTAGTGTGTTTTGCGGATCTGGACACGGCAGCATGAAAGGAACTTTGGTGGTAAATTAGTCGGTGTAAAAACAGCCCACCGTGGGCTGTTTTTTATTACATGAAGTGACAAGGGCATTTGTGGATCATCTGGCAGCTATTGACAAAGTGCTTAAAATAGAGTAGAATTCACTGTTTATGAAATCATTTCTACCACGAAAAGAACGTCTGACTCGCCAGGAATCAGCAGAAGCGTCTCCACGAGCGTTTTCGTTGGATACGGTCAAAGCCATGGCGCGCCCTGATTCTGTAATGAGCAGGAGTCGGTGGCTAGCCACGGCAGCCGCAGCCTTAGCGTTAACGGTGAGCGAGCCAGTTCAGGCAAATGAGGCTGTAGGACCAGTAATGGTAGAGCAAGCTGGTATCTCACCAGAGGCTGGAGCGGAAGATGCTAGTAAGCGGTTGAAAGAAGCTTTTGCAGCAGTTGGAGAACAGTTGGATGATCCACTCTTTAGGAACATGCCGGAGGCGAAGAGAGTTCGGGCTGTTGAGTTACTGAGTAAATTCCCGGTGGAGCGCTCCGCAGCAATTATGGCAGAATTGAGCGGTGTGTCAGAGGAGGAAATATTAAATGGATCAGCTCTCGAGCGTGTCGTGGTTTATTCTCCAACGTGGTTAGATAAAAACCAGAGTAGTTTGGCTCAATTAGCTGGATACACTAGCGTTTCCCCAGAGTCATTGGAGCAGTGGAAAGGAGCGGCTGGTTTTACGACGGGTAATGGAAAGTTGATTGGTATCAATTTGGATCTGCTTGTTAATATTTTACACGACGGTGAGTTTAGTGAAGGTGTGGCCGAAGTAGCTATGCACGAATTTGTGCATGCGTTGGTGTATGATTCTGTTTATGATGAAAGATTTACAGATCTTGATAGATTAGCGCACGAAGGAGGAGTGCAGGTGTTTGCACTGGAGATTATTAAGAGATTAAATCCAAAAGTTAAATTGCTTGATACTGGTTATGATACAGGCGTAAAACAGGCAGGCTACTTGATTGCTAATGAGCTTGGTAGTGAATTTATGTTCAATAGCATAGTAACAGATGATCATGCTGCACTGGCAGGTTCTTGGAATAATAAATTTGGAGAACAATCTTGGGAAAAGGCTATGGCGTTTGAATTTGGAACTGAAGATGTAAACACAGTGCGTGATTTGTATCCTTTATTTGGTCTAATGGATCAAATGGGACCGGCGGCGGCTAGCGCTAGTGCTGAAGTTAACCGTTCTATGGCAAATAGTCGAGTGTTACCACTCTTTGATGATCAATCAGGCAACCTTGAGGCTTTATATATTAGAGACGATAGAATGGAATACGGAGTCGTTAGTGGTTTGACCAGAGTTGCATTTGAACTCCCCAATGGACATCCGATGATTTTGGTGATGTATCTACCCGAAGAACAGGAGTCGTTAACAGCTAGTGGTACATTGTTTATGGGACATGAAGTTGCGGTAGCTATGTCGGCGCCAATAAAAACACAAATGCCCTTAGTAGGAGCTGTGAGTGACGCTGACTTATTGATATTGTTAGACCATAGACTTGAAAGGAAAGTGGAAGATATTAAAGCTGCTTCAATTTCCAATGAACAGGAAGTTGGTGAGTAAAAAATAAATAAAAATTAGAGCACTCCTAACACTGGGCTAGCGTATTTTATTTTGCAAGCCAGGTTTTGTATTCCGCTTCTGCCTCATCAGCCGTGGTTGCTAGATGGATGCGCTTACCGTCTTTAATTAGATGAGTTAGCATGCCAACGAAGAAACGCATGGATGGAGTCATGCCGTAAAATACTGTAATGCCATTTTGCTCATGACTGAGTATTTTCTTATAAAGCTCAACAGCTTCATCAGATGGTAGCTCACTATCATCGGCTCTTGAGACATCTATTACGCCACAAAATGATATACCGGGGTGATTGGCCTGGACCCAAGCTGTGGTGTGATCGTGTAGAAAAGTTGTTTCAGTTGTAGATTCTTCAGCACTGGCAGTAGCTTTGCCAAAGTGTACGTGGATGAGTCTGTCTTCAACAAAAATTATAATCCAGGTATCGGTTGGTTCGAAATAAAAAAATTCCTCAGGTGCATGAGAGGCGCAGCGGGCGCATTCGAATGGCAGGGATTTTTTGATCATACTAGAGCGATACTTTACTCTAGAAATAAGGCATTAGCAAGAATGCATTGATTATATGTTAACACCTTCGCTTTTTAGTAGTTTTATCTTTTTAGCGCTGCCTCTGTTGTAGCCACCGGTTGTTCCGTCTGCTTTGACAACACGATGGCAGGGAATTGATTTGTTCCAGTTGTGGCTCATGATGTTCCCGACAGCTCTGGCGGCTTTTGGGCTACCGGCCATTTTGGCAACTTCACCATAGGTCATAACTTTTCCCCGTGGAATTTTTTTGACGATAGCCAAAACTTTTTGGGTAAAGGGTAGACTATTAGTTTTGGATGGAGTCTTAAGCACGGTCTTAGATCGAGTTTCTCGGTGGGAGACTCGCAGACACTTGAATTTGATTAGAGGAGTCTGGTGGTACTAGAATTGGCGCTCCTGTCGCATCAAAATAAATCCGCTTGGCTGTTGCAATGGCGTGTAGAGCTAGTAGGTGAACATAACTTTCTATTTTATCTATTTTACGTTCGTTTTGCAGCACTAAAGAAATTGTTTCAGTTGCCTCAGATGATAGCTCTATCGGCTGGCTAGGGTGCAGCAGTCGTTGCAAGGCAGCTACGGATAATAAATGGATGGCATCATGCAGGTTAAGACTGTCTGGCCTTAAAAACTTTTTTTCATCTTCTAAGAATGTTTCAAGAAATTTTCTGACTTTATCATTTGGCCCCTGGGGCAGGCCCAATAATAATAGTACCGTCATTGGTTCCATTAGGGCTTGGTTGGGGTATATTTTTTTTTCTGATCTTAAACGAGAAGCAAAGTCCGACATTAAACGAAATTGCTTTAGGGGCTCTCTCTTTCCGTCACTTGTTAAAAGGCGGACGGCTACAGATGCGTAAATTCTAACATTAATTTCATTGCTATCGGCTGAGGCGCTGTCGAAGAGGTATTGGTGCATGGCCGAAAATGCCTCTAGTTTTGGTACGGCGTCATTGTCTAGTAAGTGTAGCCATAGCGCAGCTTTGCTCCAATGTCCGACTCTTTCACTGGAAGGTACATCTTCAATTTTACGTTGCACTAATGATAGTTCAGCCAGAGCCAGCGCTTTATCATCTTCGGTCAGCTGAAAAATTTCAGGAGTAGGCTCAGGCTCGCGGGCTAGCTCTGAGGCACGAGTGCGGTTTGGGAATGGTGTACCTCTTTCTCTACGCATATATTTATATGGCTATATAATTTTTTACCTCTTCAATAAGTTTATCTACTCGTAGAGTGAGGTCAGATTCTTTTTCTGGAGCAATCTCACCATTGTCGTCAAATAGTTCTTTAACGTGTGAAACGTAAACAGGTTGGTTAACGTGATGTAGGCCGAGAGTATTCCAAACGGGCAGCAGCGATTCAACTACTCTAGCCCCACCTAAACCACCGGAAGAAACGGCAACTACTCCAATTGGCTTGCCTTGGTATTCATCTTTAGCCTTGTCGAGTAGTATTTTAAGTTCACCTGGGTAGCTATGGTTATACTCTGGCACAACAAGTATGAAACCGTCAGCGGTGGTAACAACTTCCTGCCATTTTGTGACGAGCTCGTGGTCTTCCCAAGAGGAGACAGTAACTGGAGTGGCGAAGTCATTCACATCTATAAATGGGGAATCAAGTCCCTGCTTGGATGTGCGTGTTAGAACAAATCTAGCAACTTTTTCTGATTCTCGGGCAACGCGTCCAGTACCTAGAATTATTGGAATATTCACTTATATATTGACTATTTATTATGTAAACATCCTAATCTATCCTAGTAAAGAGAGCAATGTGCTAGGATGTAATGAGTAACTATAAAAACATTAGTTCATATATATGATTCCTGTAATTGGGTCGGTGGCTCCAGATTTTTCACTGCTTGATCAGACAGAAAAAAAACACTCGCTTGAGATGCACCGAGGCAAGTATGTGCTTTTGTATTTTTATCCTAATGATATGACTCCTGGTTGTACTCTTGAAGCGAAGTGTTTTAGAGATTTAATGCAGGACCTGCAGGATGCTGGTGTAGAGATTCTTGGTATCAGTGAAGATGGAGTTAAGTCGCACCAAAAATTTGCGGCTAAGCATGATTTAAATTTTCCACTCTTGGCGGACGAAGGAGGTTTAGTTTGCGATCTATACGGAGTTAAAGCGGAGAAAAAATTATTTGGCAAAAGCTTTATAGGTATCAGGCGAGAAAGTTTTTTGATTGATTCTGAAGGGGTCATAGTTAAGCACTATGAAAAGGTAAATCCTGAAGAACACCCTCAAGAGGTGTTGGCTGATGTCCAGAATTTTAAAAATGATCGTTAAGTAGAGTTGCCAAGTTGATTAGGGCGCTGGATTTTGATTTTGAGTTTTTCTCCCGATCCAAAAAATATTAGAAGCAAGGCGGTCCCAAAAAAAGGTAAATGCCCCATGACTTCAGATGGCCCTAAGATTATAGTGGTGCTGACAAAAAAGAACGACAGCGCTAGCGTGTTGATTCGAGTTATTGTTCCCATGATGAGAATGATGCCAAAGACTACCTCTGTCATACCCGCGCTAATAACAAAAAGTTGGTCATTAAACCAATTCATGCCCAGCATGGGCATAAAATTCAAATTATGCTTTGCCAGAAAAGCGTAGGCGAGGGCGGGGTGTAGTAATTTCTCTGTAAACGCTAAAATAATTAAACTGGCTCCAGTGGTAACGCGAAGTATGGGAATTGCCCAGACGTTGGCTTGGGGAAGTTTTTTTATTTTCACGTTGTCGTGAAAGGCAAGATAGAGGGCGATGCCTATGACGAATATATTTTCAAAAACTTCTACACCAGGGTTAAGTATGGCGCTGCCAAGATAGGTTATCAGCAAAAGACCACCTGCTAGAGGATGAAGCTTGCGCAGAAAAACGGTTAGACCAGTTATAAACTGAACGAATAGTAAAAGATTTTCCGGAAGTGAGGTGACCTGAAAATTTGGTGATAGTAAAAATCCTTGATAGCTATTGATGATTAACCAGGTTGCGATTAGCAGGTAAAACAGTCTATTGATCATTGGTTTCCAAGACTCCATTTTTTGTTGGAGCAATGAGGGCAAGGCTGTTATTTTTCTGTCCAGTAAAATTGATATTGACGCTAAGCCAATAACAATTACTACCCATATCAAAATAGCTGGATTGGCTAGAGATAAATAAACCGTCTCGTGAGCGAGGATATCATCAGAGTCGACAAACCATTTGACGTGAGCGCTGGCGGTTAACGGCTCTAGGGCTAGGAGGAGTGTTAAAAATCCAAATAATTTGTATTTTACAGTGTTTGTCATGTATTAAGTATACATTATTTTACTTAAAAAAAAGAGACCAACTGCCTTGTTCTTACTGAGAGGCAGTGGTCTGTGAGCCTGGCTCCGTTTAGTCCCGGAGCATGCCAATGGCCCGCAGCTCCCGAAGAACGAAGTCTCCAGCGAGGATGTCCTCGTCCTGGTGACCATCCGCCAAGCCGAGACGGGCACTGATCTCCGGGTGGCAGCGCAGCGAGACATCGCTACGGAGGGCGCCGAAGACGGTGCAGCTTGTGCGCCAGAAGGGCTCACTGCTGCTGAGTTCTTTGGCCTGTGCCAGTCTAACCAGAGCTGGGGTGACCAGAACTTCGTGCAGCCCGGCCAGGATGCGGCCGCCGGTCACGCGCTGGAGCTGCATGCCAGCCTGGAGCAGCACGCAGTTGGGCGGTGCTTTCACGAGAAAGGCACTGAGGTCGCGAGTCCAGGCGCGCAGTCCTGGCCCGTTGGCCGGCAAGTGCCCGCTGATCCAGTTCAGATCTTCGTGGGCAGCCGCGATGACCGCTTGGTCGCCCTCGAAGCGAATGAGCTCACTGACGTTGGTGCCGGTTGGAGCCAGCAGGTGCTGTCCGTACCGAGTCATGCTGAGTAGGGTCTCGGGCTTGCCTGTGTACTCCAGAGAGATCAGGCTGGTGGCGAGGTTGATGGCGCTCAGGATCAGAGCACCGACTTCCGTTGTGACAGTCGCCCAGTCTGCCTCGAAGCCAACTGGGATCACGGGGGGCGTGTTGAGAACCGGGAAGCCGGTATCGTAGGTCGGTCGCTCTCCGAAGCGGTGGAAGAATCGCCAGTAGGGGTTGGCATTTTCGCGCCGGCCCGGCTGGTTTTCGGTGGGCATGCCTGAGAATCGGAAGCTGTTGTCCCGTGCGGTCTCGGTATAGGGTGGCATGACGCCGACCTGGTGACCGATCTCGGGACGGGCGTCCCACCGCTTGATCTCGCTGGGCTGTCGCCAGTAGCGGAGGATCATCTCCAGCCACCGGTTCCGAATGGGTCCGATGTCAGAATCCATCTCCACCCAGACGAGGCCGAAGTGCTCGAGGGCGAACACCATGAGCTCACGTTCTTTGTTCCGGTCTGCCTGACCTCCGTGCAGGGCCCGGTCCATGTTGACGATGGGGATGTCGGTTCCGTCGGTGCTTGCAGTCGGCATTGTGACCTCCTTGTGGTTATGCCGGGTTGTTGGATCACTCAGGCAGTTTAGGCTGAGTAAAGCGACCTTACCACCACATTTTTTTGATGGCAAGGGTAATTTATTAGATAAAAAAAAGAGACCAAGCACTCCTCCAGGCTTAGTCTTCCTCCTTGTCACCGGCCCACGACTCACTGCGTAGAACGTGCTGGATAAATCCACCAATCACGTCCATGGCCCAAGGGTTTTGGAGAGCTCCCCAGTGACCGATGTGCGGAAGTGTTTCAGCCCAGGAGCCGCGCGAGAGCCTATTTCGAGGCAGTCGGCAGAACCTGCGCGGATTGACTTCATCATAGATGGCGCAGAAGAACTTCAGGATGGTTTCGTGCTTCTCCAAGTCACGAAACATGGTGACCGTCTGTTGAACCCCTAGACAGCCATGTCCGTCTTGGTCGATGATTAGTTCCTGTGCCCCGCCGTTTTCGCCGAACCGACCCAGGGGTGAGCCACGCACCGGAGCTTGGATGCCGATCACGAGTTTCACTGGACAGTCATGTGCACGCCTGAGATTGTCTGCGAGCCATCCGGCTTGGACTCCACCCAGACTGTGACCGATTAGGATGACCGGCGCTCCGTTCTTTTCGGCTAGACTCGCCAGTTCGACTAGGCGTTCCTGGTTGGCCGTCAGTGTGTCTTGCCGGCAGGCGCTGTTGCCACCTTTTCCGATTTTGAGGAAGGTGACGTGGCAACCTTGCTTGAGTAGCCGATGAGCCAGGCCAATACCCGTTTCAGGTACGTCTGTGTAGCCTGGAATGAAGAGGACGTTGGCTACGACCGGTCCGGGAGTCAGGTGCGTAGCCTGGAGTTTGCCGTGAACGATCCACCAGTGAACGCGCTGGCCTTGGTTGATCAGTCGACTCAGGGAGCGGGTCAGACTCCAGGTGATGATTAGGCGGATTAGCCCAATCAACTCAATGATGCCAACTGTTTCTAGCGTTACCCGCAGGATATTGCGCATCAGCTTGAGCAGGCTCAAGAGCAGTCTGGCGCCTTTCCGTACAGCCTCCTGAAGGAGGCGCAGGTTAATGTGCATGTTACGCCTCCAGAGTTTGGGCTAGTTGTTGTAGAAGAGCGTTGCGCCACTAACTTAGATGACTTAGGCCACCTTTGTCAATTTTATAGTCGGAGGCCGGTCAATCTGTTACAATGCACCAGTCTAGTAATTATTGCTTGTCCCATGATTGAGGTGAAGAAGGAAGGAATTTTGTTAGAGGCAACTGACAACGAATTTGAAAATCAAGCCGTGCTTAATCCCACAACTATTCAGGTGGGTAATGAGGTGCATTTGTTTTATCGTGCAGTGAAACAAGTAAATTATTCTAGCATTGGATACGCCAAGCTAGATGGCCCGCTGACAGTTGTAGAAAGATCAGCCACACCCGTCCTTGTTCCATCAACTGAGCACGATTCGCATGGCGTGGAGGATCCGCGAGTTATAGAATTCGAAGGGCGGTATTATATGTTCTACACCGCATACGATGGCAAGAATGCTCTTATTGGCATGGCTACGAGCGATGATTTGAAAACATGGAAAAAAGAAGGGATTGTTTCGCCTAGGATGACTTACCACGAGGCTGAGGAATATTTTCAAGAGGCTGGAGTTAAAGAGGCTTACTTTTTGTTTGAGGCATTCTTACAACACAGGTCAGGACCCGAAGTATTGATTTGGGATAAAGATGCGTATATTTTTCCTGAACGCATCAACGGCAAGATTGCTTTTGTACATAGAATATTGCCAGATATGCAAATTGCGTACGTTGATGAAATGTCTCAATTAATGGGCCCTGAATTTTGGATAGATTATCTAAAACACTTAGATGATCATGTTTTGATGGAGAATAAGTATTGGTATGAAACTAGAAACATTGGTGGCGGAGGACCCCCGATTAAAACGGATAAGGGATGGTTGGTTATATATCATGCGGTAAAATCTAGAAACAGTGGTAAAACTTATTCAGCCGCCGCGGCATTACTCGATTTGGAGAATCCTCAAAAGGTAATTGCTAGGATGAAGGATCCTCTATTTCAACCTGAGTTGCCATGGGAGTTGACGGGTGATGTTAACAATGTGGTCTTCCCAACTGGCAACACTATTTTTGATGGAAGGCTGTATATGTATTATGGTGCAGCTGATTCTCGCATTGCTGTTTCGTCAGTTGATTTAGATGATTTGTTGAATGATTTACTGACGAATTGGAGGCACGAATAGTATGCGCACCCCTAAGATAAAACCTGACCAGCATGAATCCTGGGTAGTTTTTTTATCTAGTTTTCCTCCACGAGAGTGTGGAGTTGCAACCTTTGCCAAGCATGTTAGCGATGCCTTAGACGATCAGACGCCGGCCTGGTTGAAAACAAAAGTTGTGGCTATAAACCCATCAAAAACCAAACATTACCTTTATCCAAAAAAAGTCATAGCTGAGGTTGTTGAGGGCGATTACGATGGTTTTGCTGCGACTGCCAAGATGTTAAATGATAATCCCAAGGTGAAACTGGTGGTAGTGGAGCATGAGTTTGGATTATTTGGTGGAAATTTTGGTGATGCGATTGAGGATTTTTATAGAGCGTTGAAAAAACCAGTTTTTACAACGTGCCATACGGTTCTACCAAATCCAGCGCCTGAGTATTTGAAAGGTCTTCGGGCTGTCGCTGATGGGTCTACAAAATTAGTTGTCATGAACGAGACGGCAAAACAACTATTGCAGAATGTTTATGGAGTGTCCCCCAATAAAATTATAATCATTCCCCACGGTGTCCCAAGAATCGCACCATACGATAATGGTTTTATAAAAAAACAACTTGGTTTTGCTGGGCGCACTTTAATTTCAACCTTTGGACTGATTAATCCGGACAAAGGCATTGAGGTAGTTTTAGAGGCCCTGCCGAAAGTTATCGAAGAATTTCCAGATGTTTTGTATTTAATAGTTGGACAAACACATCCAAATATTATTGAACGATTCGGTGAGGGTTATCGACAATCCTTAGTTCAACAGGTTGAGAGCCTCGGTTTGTCAGATAACGTTAGATTTCTCAAACAGTACTTGTCAGAAAAAGATTTGGTGAAATATTTAAAGGCTACCGATATTTACATAAATTCTTCACAGAGTCCGGATCAAATTGTTAGTGGCACATTGGCCTATGCTGTAGGTGCTGGCAACGCTGTTATTAGCTCACCCTTTTTACATGCGAAGGAAATGGCAGAGCAGGGATTGTGCTTGCTGGCTGATTTTGAGTCACCACAATCATATGAGAACCCGCTGCTTGATTTATTAAGACACCCAGATAAGCAGGAGGCTTTGCGCCAGTTGGCCTATAGTGGAACCAGGCATATGACATGGCCGAATGTAGCACTGGCTTACTATAGAGAGATGGCGGACCATTTACCTAGAAGTTATCAAGGTGAAAAGAATCTTCCCGCTTTGCCAGTTGTCAGACTTGACCACTTACTTCGATTGACGGATGACTTTGGCGTGATTCAATTCTCGAAACAGTCAACGCCAGATAGAGCGACAGGTTATTCAATTGACGATGTGGCTAGAGCGCTGTTGGCCATGGCTATGCATTGGTCTATATACAAAAAGCCGCTGGTATTTCGATACATGAGAATCTACTTAAATTTCATTGAGCACATGAGTGGTGTTGGCGGTCGGTTTTACAATTACTGTGATATTGAGCGTACAGTAGATACTGTTGATTGGAGCAGCGACGCACACGCTAGAACGATGTGGGCACTTGGTTACACTATGAACCTAAGCGGAGCTCCATCGGAACTTAAGGACAAGGCTGGGAAATTATTTAGAGACGCCACAAATGCATTGCCACAATTGTCCTCCCCGCGGTCTATGAGTTTTGGGATGGCAGGATTGTACTTTGCTTACAGAACAGATCAGGCTCCTGCTTTGCTAAAAAACATGATCCAGTTTGCTGATGAGTTGGTGAGGCTTTATGAAAATAATTCTCATGATCAGTGGCAGTGGTTTGAGAAAACTTTAACTTACTCAAATAGTAAATTATCAGAGGCATTATTGTATGCCTATAAGACGACTGGAAATAAAAGATATCTGGAAGTTGCTGAAACTACGCTTGATTTCTTAAGAGGAGAAACTTTATATGACGGCGTCTTTCATCCAATAGGTCAGGCAGGTTGGTATACTGAAGGGCAGGAGCGAGCTCTTTTTGACCAGCAACCAATTGAGGCTGCTTCGATGACTCGAACTCTGTCTATTGCCAATCGAATAACCAAAAAGCAGATTTATCGTGATGAGTCCATGCAAGCTTATCACTGGTTTTTAGGTCGCAACTCTCTGCACCAAGTTGTTTATGATTCAGAGACCGGTGGCTGTGGCGATGGTTTATCTGAAACTAAAGTGAGTTTAAACCAAGGAGCTGAATCGACTATTGTTCACCTGATGGCCAGGTTTTCCATAGATACTCGGATTAAGCTGCTGTAGATTTTTTTGTAATAGCCTGCCGGATAGTCTTGATCCAGAGTTTTCGATTCCAGCCGGAAAAATGAAGATTTTCTCCGGTGTGCAAATTGAGGCGGAATCCGTGCGGAAAAATTCTATAATTGTATACTAGCTCGACTGTTGAAATTTGTTCGAGTGGAACGGTAATGCTATAGCGTTGAAAATTGAGTGGATGAGTGACAAAAGAAATACGCTGATTTGTTAAATACAGCGCGCCAGTCCATAAAAGACGATTGCCTGAATAACGGGTAGCCATGCCTTCTTTTATGATTTTTTCATTGTCCAGGAGTTCTATTTTCATAGGTATGCTATTCTACGCTAATGCATATTACCATTCTATCGGTTGGAAAAACCAGGTCTAGAGAATTATTGACCCTCGAAGATGAGTACGCTGGTCGAATTAGGGGAAGATTTACCTGTAATAGAACCTATTTAAAGAATGACAAGGAATTAATGTCTGCGATAATAAAGACTAAAGGGCTGGTAACATTACTGGATGAGCATGGATCATTAATGAATTCTCGAGAATTTGCCACCTATTTAGATAAGAAATCCAGCCTGACTAGTGATTTTACTATGGTGGTAGGTGATGCGGCGGGCTTGCCGGCAGCGGCTCGCGATTACGCAACGGATATTATAGCTTTATCGGAGATGACCTTTCCACATGAATTGGCTCGCGTCCTATTATTGGAGCAAATATACCGGGCTCAAACTTTAATTGAGGGTCATCCTTACCATAAAGATTAAGGTGACGTTCATACGTTGTCATATTGGGCTCAATATTGTATAGTTTGTGGGACGGTAAGGAGTTAATTACTGATATTTGAAGTAAAAAAGATTCACATGGCACGTATCAGAAAGGCAGTGATTCCAGTTGCTGGAATGGGAACTAGGTTTTTACCTGCGACGAAGGCTATTCCAAAGGAGTTGCTTCCAATTGTAGACAAGCCAGTTATTCAATACATTGTGGAGGAGGCGATTCAGTCTGGGATTGAAGAGATTATTTTTATTACAAATGATAAAAAATTTGCTATTCAGGAGCATTTTTCTCGTAATGAAGAACTAGAGCGGATACTTGATGAAAAAAATAAGCCAGATCAATTGTCGGCGGTGAGGGAAATGTGTGATTTGGCAAAATTTGTATACGTGCCTCAGAATGAGCCCCTGGGATTAGGACATGCTGTCTTACAGGCAAGAGAATTGATAGGTGAAGAGCCGTTTATAGTTTTTGGAGGTGATGATATTGTTGAAGCAGAGGTCCCAGCCGCCAGGCAATTGATAGATGTGTTCAATAAATACGGTGGGTCTGTCTTAGGTGTGCACGCAGTGCCAAGGGAGCGCTGTGATCACTATGGGGTTGTTAGTCTGACAGAAGATTTGGGAAATGGCATTAATAGTATTGATGATGTCATCGAGAAGCCAGCGATTGATGAAGCCCCGTCAAATCTGGCTGTTGGTGGACGTTGGTTGTTGACTTCAGGAATATTCACTCATCTTGAAAGAACCAAACCAGGTGCAGGTGGCGAGATTCAACTGACTGATGCGATAAAAGCTCTTATGGCAGATGAGCAAATGCATTCGAAAACTTATGATGGTATATACCGAGACTGTGGAAACAAGGTAGAATATGTTAAAGCGATGATCTCGTTTGCCATCAAGCATGAAGAGGTGGGTGAGTCAGTTCGTAAATACATCCAATCCATAATGGTATAACCGTATGGCATTTAGTCCATTAGTAAGACGATTTCGCAAGCAGATAGCGGCCTTTTTGATGTTGTTCGTGATGTTGGTAGGTGTCGGACAAAGCTGTGGGGGCGGTTCAAGCAATCTAGTGGCTCCGGAGCCGGTGACTTTGACAATCTGGAGAGTGGGAGACTCTAATGATGCTTTTGGTAGAGCTATAGCTGAATATTCGGCAGTTTATCCCCATGTTACATTTCAATACAAGCAAATGCCAGAAGAGGGCTACGAAGAAGCTTTGCTGTCAGCTTGGTCCAAGGGGGAAGGGCCGGATATATTTTCTGTACCGAATTGGCGGTTAGGTAAATTTCGTGAATACGCATCGCCTATGCCGGCTAAGGCTGATTTTGTAAGATCTTTTGCAAAAAAATCATTTGGTAGAACTCAGGTTGTAGTAGAACCTAGATCAACAGTTTTTCTAAGCGAACAGCAAATTCTGGATACTTATCCGCAAGCGGTAGCTGACGATATTTTGTTTGATGGAAAGGTTTATGGGCTACCTTTAGCCACCGATGCTTTAGTGATGTTTTATAATCGCGACCTTTTAGCAAGAGCTCAGGTGGCAGTACCGCCAGCTACTTGGGGCGAGTTTGTTGATGCGGTCAAGGCTATGACTGTACATGACGATGAGAGAGCCGTGGTGTTGCCTGCAGCCGCTCTAGGCACCGCAGACAATGTTCCATATTTTATGGATCTGTTGTCAGTTATCATGATGCAGAATGGTACCCAAATGATGTCAGGATCTAGAGTAAGCTTTGCAGCTGAAACTGATTCTGGCATACCAGGGGTAGAGTCTGTAGATTTTTACCGTAAATTTGCAGATAATGAATTTAGTACATTTACTTGGGACGATCAGCAGCTCAACGCGCTGGAAGCCTTTACTCAAGGTACGTTAGGTTTCTATTTTGGCTACCAGACGGATATCCAGGATATTGAACAGAGAGCCCCAGGCCTTAGCTATTCTTACGCAAAGTTACCGCAGATAGATGAGGATAATCCGGTGAATTATTTGAGCTATAACGTGGAAACGGTGCATATTGGCTCAGAAAATTCTGATCACGCATGGAATTTCTTAAATTTTGCTACAACCGAAGATCAGGTTAGAACTTATTTGGAGACTACCGGCAAGGTTCCTGCGCTAAAGGTTTTAATAGGAGAAACTCAGTCAGATCCTAAGCTTGGACCTTTTTCTCAACAGGCCCTAACCGCTCGTTCGTGGTATCATGGTGTAGATCCTGACGGTGCTTTAAGAGCCTTTCACGACATGGTCGTAGAGGCAAACGAACAGATTGTTCCACTGATAGATATAGTATCTTTAGCTCAGCAAAAAGTCGGTCTGACATTATGAGAGTAAGACAAGCCACAAAATATATTTGGTCATTAGTAGTTGGAGCCTTGGCGCTGTCGCCGGTAGCGGCTTTTGCGCAAAATATATTGCCAGGCTGTGCTGAAAATGGGGACTGCACCGCTTGTGATTTTATTACTTTGTTTGTAAATATTGCACAGTGGGTGCTTGGTGTAGTCAGCGGTGTGGCTATGTTAATGGTGGTGGTAGGCGGATTAATGTGGATTATTTCAGCAGGCAATCCAGAGCGGGTAAAACGTGGGCAGCAAATTTTGATTGGTGCTGTAATAGGAGTAGCCTTAGTTTTATCAGGTTACTTGATTGTGAGTTTTACAATCGCATCTCTCTTGGGCCAGTCTGGATTCTCTACCGCGCCAACTCTATATAGTAACGACTGGAACGAATATTGTACTTCAGGTACTCGTCCCGCTAGCGCTAATAGCGACTGCAGTGATTCAGCTACACCGGATGGTGCTTTATGCAAAGATAGCTCGTGTGGAGTGGATGGTGGATGTGTCTGCGCTTCCGGTACTTGTACGCCAATCTGCACAGTAGCAGCTGGTAGTGGCGGCAAGGGGGGTCAGTGTGTGGCCGATGGTGCTACAGATTGCACTGGTGCAGGTGGTACTGTAATTTCCAATGGAGGTCTTTGCGGAAACCCGAGTGAGGCAAAGCAGATTTGCTGTACTGGTTTATAGGATTCAAATAAATTGACAAGGCTTAGGCTTTTAGGAGAATATACATATATGAAAATAAATAAAACTATCAAATCGGCGGTTACTAGCTCATTGCTAGTGACTATAGCTGCATGGCCTGGTTTAGTGGGAGCGGCTACGTTGTCGCTATCAAACCCCCTGAACACATCAGATCCAAATGTGTTGATTGCTCAGGTTATCAAAGTTTTTCTAGGAATCGTAGGAGCGATTGCTTTGGTGTTTGTGATCTACGGTGGATTCGAGTTGCTAACCAGCAGTGGAAACCAAGAGAAGGTGAAGAAAGGTAGAGAGACCCTGATGTGGGCCACTATCGGATTGGTAGTCGTGTTTGGTAGCTATGGTATAGTAAGAGCTCTGTTTCAAGCCATTTTGGGTGAGTCTATTCTGTGATTTTTTCGGAGATCTATTAGTGTTATTGAAAATAAAAAAACCACCCAATCGGGTGGTTTTTAAGTAATCTTTTACACTATTAACCGATGAGGTTATCAATAAATAGGGTTATGCCAAGTGAAGATAGAATAATGGTTGCTCCAATGACTGCCCAAATCAGAGTCTCTCGTCCCTTTTTTACTTTTTCCTCATTACCACCACTGGTTAGAATAAGAAAACCAGCGTAAATAATTAAGAGCAAAGCAATCAGCCCAATAACGCTCAGGAAAGTACTAATTATATTCAGGGTTATGGCAACAGGTGATAAATCAGGTAAACCAGATGTACTTTGAAGGGAGGAGTTAATGTATGTTCCTGAAGTTGGTGCGGCTATGACCGACTGCCCAAGCGCAAAGCTTCCGATAGCTACTGACAAGACGGAAGCTAGTTTTTTTAGTGTATGCTTCATGGTTTTAATTAATAGCGCCTTGTCCAGTGGCTCCCTCAATTATTACAAATACATAAAGTGAGATGCCGTACGAGGCTAAGATTATCAACAAGCCTATAACGGCAGCCTGTAAGGTCTTCCTGGCGTCGGCAACCTTTTCTTCGTTGCCACCAGCTGTCATCCAACGAAATCCAGCGTATATTATTAAAACCAGCGCAATTATGCCTAACACACCGAGAAATGCACTAACAATTTGGGTCGCTACATTTGTTGGACTAGTGCTGGCGAGTCCGGTGTTAGAGGTGATGCTAGATTGTAATGAGCTGTTGATAATATGGTGAGCTAAGGCTTTGGCAGGAATTAATATTGCAGATAAAGAAGCTAGAGTAAGTACGAAGGCCTTGGTGTACTTTGATTTGGTTGGTTTAAACTCCATATTTTTAGGTTATTGAGGTTCCGGTAGCCTGACCTAATATGCCAATGACGTAGATTGAGATACCCCAGGCAGCCATAACTATTCCAAGTCCAATAATCGCAGCGCGTAGCATATTCTTGGCTTCGGTAACCTTTTCTTCGTTGCCACCAGACATCATCCAGCGGAAACCAGCTATTACAATAAGTACCACAGCTACAATGGCCAGGACTCCTAAAACCACGTTTACAATAGTTACTACGACGGTTTGTGGCGAGTTTGAACCAAGCCCAGTGGTGGTGCGGATGGTTGATCCAGTGCTGCCAGCGTTGAAGATATGTGACTGGGCATGACTGGCTAGAGGTACAAAAATTCCAGCGCCAATTGCGAGACCTTTCAGTAAAGATTTGATGGCGAGTGAATTTTTCAGAGAGGCTATTGTTTGGCGGATCATGGAAGTACCATGACTGATTTGTTATGTAAAACTATACCAGAGTTTTTTGGTTATGTCTAGGTTGATATGAAGAAGTGAGAATATATAGTTATCCTCAGCAACTTGATTTTTATAGAAATCTATGTTATTGTAGCTGTACAAATTGTGAACACACATACTGTGCGAAAGGAGGTGAACACTCCATGAAGAATAAAATAGCTACCGCAGGACTCGCTGGACTCGGTTGGTTTGTGGCATCCCCTGCTTTCGCGCAGGTGAACACAGGCATCAACGTGTCCGGTTATGGTACTAACGATCCAGAAACGATCATCATCAACTTGATCAACTGGGTACTTGGTATCTTGGCTCTGATCGCGGTTGTAATGATTCTTATTGGCGGCTTCCGTTGGATGACCGCAGCTGGCAACGAAGAAAAGGTTGACGGCGCCAAGAAGCTACTGGTTGCTGCTATCATCGGTTTAGTAATCGTGATGGCTGCATGGGGTATCTCAATCTACGCTGTCGGCGTTCTTGCAGGTGCCACTGGTGCGAGCGTTATTTAATAGTGCGATATAGAAAAGCCCGCTTCGTGCGGGCTTTTTTGTTTCTCCTTGTGCACTCGAGCGTGTATACTGTGAGGTAAATGAGCTGGTATAAAAGACAATTCGCGGGCATTCCAGTTTTAGTGTGGCTGATGATACTTATCTTTGTGTTAAGCGTCATCACGACAAACCTTATGCAGTTACACTGGTTTTTATTTGATGATCTAGACCTGTCAATTTTTGATCAGGTAATCTGGAATTCTGCCCACGGACGTTGGTATGAATATTCCTTTAACAATTATTCTTATATCGTCGATCATCGGTCTTGGTTACTCTTGCTTTTTGTGCCAGTATATTGGTTAATAGCTGATCCGTTTATTTTGTTAGTGGTTCAAGCGTGTGGACTGGCGATGGCGGCTGTACCGCTCTATTTGATTTCTAAACAGATATTAACTGAGGCTGGTGAGACTTGGGCCGAGCGATTAGCGATTGTTGTAGTTGGCGTATATTTATCAATGTCATCTACTTCGTCTCAGGCGACGTCTGAGTTTCACATGCTGACATTTGCAACTGGATTATTGTTGTGGCTGTGGTGGAGTGTTATGAATGCCAGGTGGTCAATGTTTTGGATATTAGTTTTTACTTTGTTGTTAATCCGAGAGGATTTGGCCTTGGTTCTTTTTGGAGTTTCGGTTTTGCTGCCAATTATTTATGGCCGAGCCGTTTGGCGAAAAAGTATTATATTGGCCGGTATTTCGGTCATTTGGTTTGTTTTAATGATGTCGCTGGGAGCCTGGGCTGCACCCGATGGCGCCGCTAAATTTTTTGTGTTTTATTCATACTTAGGTGATACACCGGCTCAGGCTATCATTCACGTGTTTAGACATCCGCGTGATGCGGCCGAAGTTATCTTAGATCGAGATCATGCCTTATACCTGTGGTTTTTAGTGGCTCAGCTTGGCTTTCTACCGCTACTGAGACTTCGATATCTAATCCCTGCGGTGTTGCCTTTGGCTATTTATCTGTTCATTCCAGAGTATATTTTGGCACCAATTCTTAAAGGGCACTACGCAGCTCTAGTGGCGCCATGGTTGATGCTGGCTGCTGTACATGGATGGATTAGGTTGAGGCAACATACTGTTCGTTTAAGTGAGCGTTCTATTTTTTCTGGTTTCGAACTGCGTTGGTCGGCTCCGTTGTTTGTTGTATTGTTTACAATTTTTCATGCAGTGGCCCTTAATCCAGTTTGGTCAATTAGTCATGACTACAAAGCCATGAGTGAACGTAATGTGGAGGACTATCGTTCTGTTTTGGAGATGATAGGGCCGAATGATTCGGTTTTGGTTACAAGTCGGTTTGTTACTTACTTAGCCCATCGTGAAAATTTGTATTATGCCCAGCATATTTTTACTGGGAAACGGCATTTTTCTGAAGTGCCATACGAACTCCCGGACAAGGTTGATTGGCTGGTCTTAGAGCAGGAAGAAATTTTACGGGCAGGCATTTATATACCACTGGATGAGAGGGATAAATCAGGAGAGCGTTTCCAGCAAATAATAGACAGAAATAATCTAAAATTGGCTTTGCTTACCGAAGATTTGGTAGTGTATGGTCCGGAGAAGGTTGATGAAATAGTTTTAGCGACAGAGGGCAAACCAAAGGTCATTGCCAATAAAGTTGGAAAATTGATCAATGATGACATTGTTTTCGTTGGCTGGAATAAAGAATCTTTGCCAGATGGTCGAGCTGATTTGCAATTGGTTTTAAAAAAAACCGATAAACATTCGGCAATTAAGGACGATGAACATTTATTGCTGACCTGGAAAGACGAAGATGGAGAAGTGTTAGAGAATAAATTAATTGCTCTAGGTTATGGTTTGGACCCAACGCATGCTTGGCCAGATGGTGGAGAATCACAGGAGTGTGTTATTCATGTGCCACTGACGTTCCCGATAGACGCTGTTACTTTGGAAGCTTCCTTTGGCGTGTTGACACGCAAGGATGGACCATTTTTTTCAATGGCATCGGTTGATCCAGTGCTTGATGAATCTAGGCGTTTCAACTTTACACTAGATGGTTTTATTGATTCACGGGCTCAGTAGTAGCCTCTGGGGTTATGGCTGGTAGGCGCGGTACCCGAAAGATGGTGTAATCATTATCTTCGTAGACCCAGGTGAAGCGACCGTCGTTGGTGATATTTCTTAACATGCTTTCGTGATCATTTTCAATAATGACGAAGCGAGCGTGAAAGTCACCTTGAATGGTTTCTAATAGATTATCAGATGTCTTGCCAGTGGTGATGCCAACCCACGCGCTATAAAGGTCTGGAGATTTGTTGTATAGAAAGGTAGGGTCTAGTCCAGCAATATAGCGTCCGCGGGCAGCTTGGTAAAACATTTGTGGGAAGGTGTCCCAATCGCTATGAAAGATGATGTCACCCTTGGTGGCATGAGCTCTTAACCAGGTTCCAGCGCCACTAAAATTATCAACTGGAATTCCACCGTGGAGTCCGCTGTAAGTCGACTGGGCATTCATTATCCAGATGCTTGGAATTATGAAGATTAAGTAAAATAAAGTTAGAGCGCCGATGGTAGTGGTGAATGCATCGGTGAACCAGCGGTGATTAGCTCGTTTTATTAAAGCAGGAATCCAATCGAGCCAGCCAGAGGCTTGCAGAGCAAGAGCGGAAAATAGTACTGCCCACGGTACGTAGTACTCGATATAGCGCTGAGATTTTAGAGTAAACAGAAAAAAGACCAAGGTCATGCACAGGGCGGTTAGTCCCGCTACCGATTGTTTTTTTAGAGTTGCCAGGATTGCGACGATGGCAATCAGGCAGAGCGCGCTTGGAAGAATGATTCCGGCAATTAAATCAGAGAACGCTAGTGGGTACCATTCGCCACCAACGCCGATTTGTCCGCCATAATTAATTAAACCTATTTGTATTACCTGTTGCCAGTAGAATTGAAGATGTTGAGGGAAAGATGGATGTATCAGGAGGCCAGCAATTGTGCCAAGGTAAGTCGTTAATAGCGGCTTGCTGGCGGTGAGGGTTTGGCGTAAGTTTGGCCACGATCTATTGATAAATCTGTGCCTGATTATGTCGATGATGGAGTAGGTCGTACCAAGGATTGGCAGAAGAATGAAGCCGCCGTAACTCCACACGAAGAAAAAACTGACTAGTGCAAGCATTCGAAAACGACGAGTTGTTATCAGCCAAAAACCACCAACTAGAAAAAGAAAGGCAAAGCTAGGGGCTTTTGAGAGGCCCATGCGGAAGGCAAAGGGCTGTGAAAATAATAAAGTTAGGACAAAGAAAGGCGCATAGCGAACTCTGTGTGACTGCAGCAGAATGGTAAAAAGGGCAATGGTTCCGGTGGCAAGTAGCACGGTGGCGACCTTCATGCCGGTGATGGGAGGTAGTATTAGAATAAATGGGATTAAGAAAACGTGGTACAGAAAATGATGATCGACATAGGCATCGCCTAGAGTAGTAAATGGTAACCATGGAAAATCAACGATGGCGGACTTACTGTCCATCATTAATTCAGCAATTTTGAGGTGATAAAAAGAGTCGGGATCTTTAAAGGTGGGCGCTGATAGATAGAGAGTAAACAATACAGCTGCCAAGCAGGATAATAAAATTGGAACGAACCAATTTTGATGGTCGAGCCATATTTTTTTTAGAAGCAGAGCTTTGGAATTACGGTGCATATGTGGAGGGGAGGGTTTCAATCTAACGCTGGAGTAAGAGGTTATGGTCAGATGTGAGTTAAGCCTAAAACGAAAGACTCCCGCTGGCAAGCATGGGACCAGCGGGAGTGTTCCCGCTTGTCGCCTGACGGCGGCCTCCGAGTGGGAACTAAAATGACGGTAGCAATGACCCTAGTTCGTGTCAAGCTTTTTTTAGAGCTTCTTTTAGATAGTCGACATTGGGAATTGGAGAAGGGTCGATCTCGTGAACCATAGCTAGATAAAAGGAGAGGTAGCTTCCGTACAGGAGAAGCTCAAAAGCTTGAATGAACTTACTAGAGCCGGTTAAGTTTATTTCACCAGTACCAATATTGTTTTTCTCAACTACTTCAGCGGTAACCTTATGACGCACCTGATTGCGAGGGTGGTATAAATCACTAGTGATAAAGACGAAGAGGGTTTGCTCAAGTAATTCTTTTGGATAGACAAGCCCCTCAATTAGATGATGGTTCATTTCTGGAATTGGGAAGCGACCAGCGATGTGTTTTCCATTCTCGTTGGTTTGGTTGGTCATTACGTGAGTGGCTCCTAGTAGAAATTCAGAGCTGATAAATTGAATAAATTTATCTTGAGCTGAAACCGCTAGTTGTTTGATTGGATTGACTTCGGTCGGTACGTCTGCCCCTACGACATGACTAAGCCTTTCAAGCTCTGTTGTCATGTTTGTCACCTGCTCGTCGGAGATGTTAACAAATCCCAATGAAGAAAAGGCTCCTAGTGTTCCCATCACAGCGTAGCCCACTGCCATGCGTGGCTGGTTACTCGGGTTGAACTCGGGCTTAAATATATAAGCGGGTAGATTGTGCGTGGAGGCAAAGGTTTCCAAATCTCCGCCGGTAGCTACAACAAAAACATTTTTTGTACGGTCTAGAATAGTTTGACTAACTTCAACCACTTCTTCGGTAGTGCCGGAATAGCTGGATAGAATGACCAGAGTATTGGGAGTGACGGTCGCAGGAATTTGGTAGTCATTTACTATTTCGATTGGAAGGGTGATTTCATCAGAGAATAAGGATTTGATGACATCAATGCCAAGGGCAGATCCGCCCATGCCAAACCAGACGATGCGGTCTACATTTCGGTAACTGTCTGGAAACTCGGTTTTTTTTGTGGCTTCCCAAGCGTCAGAGCACTGTTGGTGCAGGACTTCTATGGAGGAAAGCATGTTTTGCTTATCAAGCTTGGCAATGTCGGATCTTTCTAGAGAATGCATAGTATATTGTTAGGATTTTTCAAATATAGGTTTGTAGATGATAACTTGTCCTGTTTTTTCAGGCAACAGTTCGGATATATTTCTTATGGGTACGAAGCAGTCTACTTTTTGAGGAGATTGAAAGTTTCAATCATTAGTTACTTTTGGATTATCAATCTTTAATAGTCAGCGTAATTGTAGCGTTGTATTTTTGCAAATAGGATTGACTAAGGGGCCGTAAATAGATAGAATGCGGTCGAAAAGCAGAGCTGGTAGGCAAGATTTATTATGCCATGTTATTTACAAGCAATATGTCTGGACATTCCAAGTGGTCTAAAATAAAGCGGAAAAAAGGAGCAAACGACCAAAAAAAGGGCGTGCTTTTTACTAAGCTAGGTAAAAATATTTCGGTGGCGGCTAAGAACGGGAAGGATCCAGAAATGAACCCTGGGTTGAGAACTGCCATTGATCAAGCCAGGGCTGCCAGTATGCCTAAGGAGAATATTGAGAAGGCGGTTTTGAAAGGGGCAGGTGAGCTGCCAGGAGTAGTTTATGAAGAGGTCTTGTTTGAGTGTTACGCAGCTGGTGGAATTGCAATGATTATTGAATGCGTAACAGATAACACAAATCGCACTGTAGCTGAGGTTCGTAGTACCTTAACGAGAGCGGGGAGCACACTTGGTAGTAGTGGGAGTGTTTTGTATATGTTTGAGCAAAAGGGAGTTGTGCGCGTTGCTAAGGATGACATGGGAGCAAAAACAATGGATGACTTAGAAATGATATCAATCGACAATGGGGCTGAAGACATTCAGTCGGAAGATGAGGGTATTACCTTGGTCACCGGAAGAGGGAATTTAAATTCACTTGTTTCGGCTCTTGAGGAAGCTGGTATCGGTATTTCATTTGCAGGCTTAGAATATGTAACTAATAATAAAATCGAAGTTACAGAGAGCGATGCACAAAAAGTGGAAGAACTCATCGAACAACTCGAAGAGTTAGATGATGTGAATAGCGTTTTTACCAACCTCAAATAATATGCGCGTATTGGGCATTGACCCCGGCATCGATCTGATGGGCTTTGGATTAATTGAGATTGGTCCTGGAAGACCTGAATTAATCGAATGTGGCGTAGTGCGGACGAGTCGTGAACTTTCGACGGCGGAGCGACTGGCCGAACTGTATACAGATTTATCTGCTCTATTGATAAAGTTTGGTAAAATCGATGTGGCTGGAGTTGAGGAATTATTTTTCGCAAAGAATGTCACGACTGCCTTTCTGGTCGGACAGGCCCGTGGCGTGATACTCTTATGTCTAGCGGAAAGTAAGTTACCAATTATTGAAATAAAGCCCGTTGAGGTTAAACAGGCTATGACTGGATCAGGTAACGCGGATAAGAAAGAGGTTCAAAAGATGGTGCAGTTGAACTTTGGACTCTCTGAACCACCGCAACCTGACGATGCGGCCGACGCCGTAGCGGTTGCCGTAGCAGCCGGGGCAATGTATAAACGTAATCAGCAACAGAATTATTGATAAATTATGAAAGTTATTTCTTCAAAACTCAATTATCAAATCCTGGCAGTTTTTTTTACAGCCTCTATTTTAATTGGCGTAATGCCAGCTACTAGTCTTGCTCAGGAAGTTGACGCAGATCAGGTTAGTGTTGATGAGGCTGTTGATGAAAGTTTAAATAAAGAGCCTCTCAACGCGAATGCGGGAGAGGATGTTAACGTTGGAGTTGGTCGCACGATTCTTTTTGACGCATCTGCTTCAACTGGTCGAGAGGGTAAGGATGTTAGTTATGTTTGGGATTTTGGAGACGGTAATGTGGCCGGAGGAATTGACGCGACTTATGCTTACGATTCTCCTGGGACGTATAGAGTTACTCTAGATGCAACTGTTGGTGAAGAGGGTGATGATAATTACGAGGCAAGTAGTGCAAGTATTATTGTGTCAGTGCAGGATACGCTAATGCTACTGATCACAGATCAAAGTGTTGATAAAGAAGCTCTAGATGAATTACATGATTATGCCCTGACCCAGGGGGTTCTTTTGATCACCGTGCGTGATAGCGGAGTCGATCAAGAATTTTTGACTGTTCAAAATATTGCTCAGAAGCTCGCAAAAAAACGAGAGGATGTAGTAGCGTCTGATATTATAATAACTTGGACTGCTGGTAACGTTGGTTTAAATTCTCTAATTGAGTTGTCTAGAATTGAGGCGTTGTCTGGTGAAGACTCAATTCAACCTTTTGGTTTTCCAGACAAGGCAATTGTTGCCATCAACAATGATCAATCTTTAAACACGAGCGCTCGAACTGCGCAAAGTACTTTTCAGTCGATTAATCCTCGTTATATTGTGGTGTCGGATGAAAAGATTTTAGATGATGTTATTCGTGCCAAGAGCCCAGAGTCCTTGCAAGCTAGTTTGAATAGAGTAGACGCCAATCATCAATTGATTAATGCATATACAGAGAGAGGCTTGAGAGAGCTTGGTCCCTTTAATTTCATGTCTTACGCCATGAATTACATGATCAATAAAGGTGTGCCTGTGAACTCGTTGTATTTGATTTTGATGTTGCCGCTAATGGCCACGGTAATTGCAGCGGGTCGTCAGCTGGTTGGGATTAAGGCCTTCGGTATTTTTGCACCTACGGTCATCGCTTTAACATTTTTAGCGACTGGTTTGAAGTACGGTATAACTGTGTTTGCTGCGATTATTGTACTTGGAACGCTCGGACGCCTGTTGGCTCGTAAGTTCAGAGTGTTGTACTTGCCGCGGATGGCATTGGTCTTGTCATTCCTGGCCCTAGCAATTTTTTTCATGTTTTTGCTGGGGGCGGTTTTGGGAAAAACTGGATTTATTACGATATCGATATTCCCAATTCTAATCATGACAGTATTGACTGAGCATTTTGTATCGGTTCAAGTTGAGCAGGGATATAAAACAGCAGTAAAGCTCACCTTGGAAACCCTAGCTCTTTCTGTAATCGGTTTCTTTATTGGAGACTGGACGTTGTTTAAGACGACGATATTGGCCTATCCTGAGTTGATTCTTCTCACCCTATTGTTCAACTATTTCATGGGCAAATTCTCGGGATTAAGGTTGATGGAATATATTCGCTTCCACAAGGTTTTAAAACAGATGAAACATGGCGAGAAACAGAACTAAGGTCTTAGGCATGAATGCACGCAGTGCTGATTACCTGCGAGCAAACAAGCGAAAGGCCCGGTATACAGCCGATAATAAATTGGAAACCAAGGAAGTTTTACGCAAGCATGGCTTGAGTACTGCCGAAATGTTGGCTGTGATCAGGACAACCCAGGAAGCCTTGAATTTTGATTGGGATACACTGCCTGATAGTTTTGTGATTAAACCAAATCGTGGAATGGGTGGTGAGGGTATTGTCTTGATATTCAATCGTCTAAAAAATGGCAATTGGTTATCGACAAATAAACGGGAGTTAAGTAAAGAAGATCTATTGGCGCATGTTAGAAATATCTTAGATGGAAACTTTTCTCTGTTGAATACACCGGACATTGTGTTGTTCGAGGCTAGGTTGACCGTTGATCCTTTATACAAAAGATTTTCGACATCCGGCATTCCTGATATTAGAGTTATTGTATACAACAACGTTCCGGTGATGGCTATGTTGCGAGTGCCAACTATAAAGTCAGGAGGGAAAGCCAATCTAGCGCAGGGTGGGCTAGGCATTGGCGTTGACGTAACAACTGGCATGACAACGCATGTCGTGATGAAGTCGTGGTTATATGAAAAAATAATTGATAGGCATCCTGACACAAAAGTTCAACTTAGAGGAATTAAAGTTCCATATTGGAATGAGATAATGAAAACAGCGGTGCTGGCTGCCAGGGTAGTGAAGTTATCCTATTGTGGCGTAGATATTTCAGTGGATAAAAAGCGAGGACCAGTAGTGCTGGAATTAAATGCGCGTCCAGGGTTGGGAATTCAGATTGCAAATCTATCACCACTAAGAGAGCGCTTGGAAAGAATTCGTGGATTAAAAGTTCCAACTCCTGAGCGAGGTATTACCATAGCCCGTGAGTTATTTGGTGGTCAGCTGGAGGATCAGGTAGAGAGTGTGACAGGACGACAGGTCATTGGTTTAGTTGAATCAATTAGATTGTTTGGTAAAGAAAAAATTCGTAAAAATGTCCGAGCTAAAATTGACACTGGAGCTGATGATAGCTCTATAGACATTGGGCTGGCACGAGAGCTGGGGTATGGAGATGCGGTAGATGCATACTTAAACGAGAGCTTGCCCGACAACCTCACCAAGGAAGAGGCCCATGAAATTCTTCCTGAACTATCCAAGAGATTAAAAAAGGAACACAGTGATATTACACGCCTGTCGGTGGTTAGCTCTTCGCATGGTGTTTCGATCAGAATGAATATAAAGCTGACGGTTTCATTAGCAGGTCACAGTATGACGATTGAACCAAATTTATTTGATCGGGCGCATTTGAAATACCCCATTTTAATCGGGCGCAGAAATTTGTCTCATTTTTTGATTGACTCAACTAAGCTGGCGGTTAAGGTTAAGCCGGTGATAGAGGAGATTTCAGGCTCCAAAAAGGTAAGCTAGTCGGGTTGGGCTCTCAGTGATACAATAGCCCAATGATTGCCTATATTGAGGGAAAAATACAGGATATCGATGAAGAAGGTGTGGTTGTTTTGATTAATGGTTTAGGGTACATGGTTTCAGTGCCTGAAAGGTTAACTGAACAATGGCAGCTGGGTCAGGATGTTTCTCTGCACACTCATCAGCACATTCGGGAAGACGCCTTGGATTTATATGGTTTTACTGAACGTTCGGATCTACTTTTTTTCCGTCAGCTTATTAAAGTTTCGGGGGTAGGCACTAAGCTGGCTTTAGCAGTATTGTCACAACTTGAAACCCCAGTAATAAAGCGAGCCATAATTCACGGTGATGTTTCTGTGTTAACTAGTATTAGTGGTGTAGGTAAAAAAACGGCGGAGCGGATTGTGTTTGATTTAAAAGAATCTATTGGTGTTGATGCAGAGATTGAAACTGGAGGTTCCGGTGAGGTTGAAGCCGTTTTAACGGCCATAGATGCCTTGATGTCCTTAGGCTACAATCGGGCAGAGGCCGTTGAAGCTCTGCAAGGGTTGGACGCGGATCTATCAGTGGAGGAACAAGTGCGGGCTGCGTTGAAAAAGGTGGCTAGGTGACCCATGAACATAGTTGAGATTAATAATTCAGATGTGTGGAATGACTACGTAGCTTCGTTACCTAGGTCGTCCTTTTTACAGATGTGGGAATGGGGAACTTTTCAGCAAGAGGTTGGGCGATCAATAGAGCGGCTACAATTTGTTGAGGAAGATAGAATATTGGGAGCCGCTCAATTTGTTACTCACGAGCTTCCGTTGGGGCGGTCATACGTTTTTTCTCCGCGGGGACCGGTTTGGTCTACAGATTTTAATCGCCAATCAGAGGTGTATGAGCTTGTTCGTAGACGATTGAGTAAATATAAAGGCCTATTGTTTTGGAGGCTTGAGCCAAGTAGCGGGAAAATGCCTCAGTCTGCCATATCAATACCAGATGTTCAGCCAGCGGTCACACAGATGCTTGATCTGCAGGTTGGTATGGATAAGGTTATGATTGGCATGAAGCAAAAGACTCGTTACAATTGCAGGTTGGCGGAAAAAAAGGGAGTTAAGGTTTCTTTCGTATCAGCTTTGGGTAAACCAAATTGGGACAAGCAGGCCGAGGATTTTTGGAAATTATTAACGGAAACAAGTCAGCGTCACGGAATTCGTCACCACAATCGTGAATATTATGTGGCGATGATACAAGACCTTGGTGAAGAAGGGATTTTAGAAATAGCTCGGGCCGAGTATAACGGTCAGTTGTTGGCGATGAATTTGATGATAGGATGCGGTGATACGATGACTTATGTTCACGGGGCATCTACAGAAAATGATAAGCAGGTCATGGCGCCGTATGCACTTCAGCTGGCGGCGATAGAACGCGCACAGGTCGCTGGTTATCATTGGTATGACATGTACGGAGTGGCACCGGCTGATATGTCCAAGCATAAGTTGTCAGGTGTGACGAGGTTTAAAAGCGGTTTTGGAGGTGCTGAGTTTGTGTATCCTGGGACAGTTGATTTTCCATTAAAAACTCGTTGGTACGCCTTGTATGATATTGTTAGACGACTACGATGAAAAAAATTGAAACAATTGTTATAGCAGCAGCTGGACGAGGCACTCGTTTACAGGATGCTTATCCAGATACGCCCAAGCACTTGATCCCAGTTTTGGGGAAACCTTTTTTACATTACCTTTTGTCGATAGTGCGTGAAGTTGGGTTTTCACGAGTGATAGTAACCATTGGACATGAATCTAGTCAGATGAGAGATTTTTTTTCAAATCAGGCAGACGATTACCTGTTGGTAGATCAAGGTGAACAAATGAATGAGCGGTATGGTACGGCAGCTGTAGTTGAAGCAGTGGCTGAGGAGGTGGGTAATAATTCCTTTGTGTTTATTAATGGAGACGCATTGATGACAAGTGATGTGTTGCAATCGGTGCAAGTAGATGATGGCCTAAGTCACATTGTTGGTTTGAGGCATCCCGAGCCTCAGTATTATGGAGTGTTGTCCGTAGATGATGATGGATTATTGAAAAAGGTTGTAGAGAAGCCTCAAGAGCCTTTGGGTAACCTAATTAATATTGGAGTATATTCTTTTCAGCCTGATATTTTTTCAGCGGTGAAGACTTTGGCCCCATCTCCTCGTGGAGAATATGAGTTGACTGACGCGATCAATATCTTAGCAGCGCAGCAGCGTGTCCGTGTTCATGAGTTCGAGGGGGATTGGGTTGACCTTGGTCGACCAGAGGACGTACCTTTAGTGGAGTCATTTTTGCATCGTCATAACTTGGTGTAAGCTACGTAATATGAATATTGTTACTATTGGTGGCGGTAAGGGCCAGTCGACATTATTACGAGCACTGCGAGATAGTGGTCACCGACTTACAGCTATTGTGTCAGTGATGGATGATGGAGGTTCTAGTGGAAAAATGAGAGAACTGCATGGAATTGTGCCACCGGGAGATTTACGACGGAATCTCGCAGCTTTAGCGCCAGATGATTCCGTGTACGATCGTTGGAATGAGAGAGACGCAAACGGCGATCCGATTGGAAATTTAGAAATACTAAAGTCTATTCAGGAGCATAATGGTGACATCGGAGCGGGTCTTGTGAGTTTGGAGTCCAAGTTAAATTTAACCCATCGAGTATTACCAGTATCCATTAATCCGTCTGGCCTAATAGCTGAATATAATGATGGCACGACTCTTGTTCACGGTGAAACTCACATTGATGTTCCACGGCATGATTCTAATTTGCACATTCGGCGACTGACCATTCAGCCACCGGTGGATTTATATGAACCGGCGCGACTAGCTATTAAGCAAGCTGATGTTGTTGTTTTAACCATGGGAGATTTGTACACAAGCATTATTCCAAACCTGTTAGTAAATGGCATGGCCCAAGCTTTGTCTGAGGCTGGCATGCCGGTTGTGTATATTTGTAACCGAGCTACCAAGCAAGGTGAAACACATGGTTTTTCGAGTGGTGACTTTGCCAATGAGATTCAGCGTTACCTAAGTCCAGCGATCTTAACGCACGTTATCGCAGATGATAATTCGGTCCCAGCTTCACAGGATGTAGAAATTGTTAAATATGAACCTGCTGCTGGTCCAAGTTGGACTGCGGTGGCGCTTGCTACTTCAGATAAGCCAGGTAGAGTTGACGGTTTACTAGCAGCTCAGGCACTATTACGACTATGCGCTACATTCTAGATTTTGACTACACACTATTTAACACCGAAGCAATGCGCCAGGCATTGATAGAGGCGCTAGCAAGTTATGGTGTTACTGAAGGTTGGTACCGTGATACTGAGCGGCAGGTTAAAGCTGACGGGTTGTATACGCTTGAAGCTCACCTGGCTTTATTAGCAAAGGGAGGCGCAATAGAGCAGTTGGTTGAAACTTCCATGAAAGTATTGGAAAATGCAGAGCAGTTTGTATATCCTGATGTGTGGCCATTTTTGAAAAACATTCAAGAAGCAGATGTTACTATTTTATCTTTTGGATCGCCTGTCTGGCAGGATCGTAAAATTAGAGACTCAGGCGTTGGGGTTTTTGCTGACCATGTCATTACCACGGATGGTGATAAGGCAGAATCAATTCAACAGTACGCTGGACGAGAGGTGATAG
>Ga0210019_1000652_pt1 | contig 42843 bp, 44 predicted proteins | sample CryGeyCG2114_020_2_FD_183969 | JGI IMG/M metagenome (GOLD analysis project Ga0210019, IMG submission 183969) | Groundwater microbial communities from aquifer - Crystal Geyser CG11_big_fil_rev_8/21/14_0.20 (SPAdes) (version 2) | ecosystem: Environmental > Aquatic > Deep subsurface > Groundwater ...
TCGACTCCAGTTCTTCGTCGGTGAACACGTGTGGCGTTACAACTTCCGTCACCTCACCCGTCATGAACAGAGCAAACGACTCTACAAGCTTCTAACGGAATTTGGTGGCAGAAGTTAGACATTCCCCTAAATTAAAATAAGCCTATTATGTGTTTTTCAGCACCCGCAAGTTTTATAGCCAGTGCAGCGATCGGGACAGTTGGCATTGGTACAGTCAAGAAAGCTAAAAAGAAAGAAGAATATCTTTTAGCGTTTATTCCAATCTTGTTTGCAATTCAGCAATTAATCGAAGGTACTCAGTGGTTGCTAGACAAACCAAGCGTTTGTAGCGATATAGCCGGGTACTCATTTTTATTTTTTGCTTTTTTGCTCTGGCCGTTTTATGTTCCGCTAGCATTTTACTTAATTGAGCCAAATGTAAAAAGAAAAAAGATTTTAAAATTGTTTGCAGTAGCGGGAGCGGCGTGTTCATTATTTTTATTTGCAACACTACTAATAAATCCTCTCAATATTCACGAAGTTCAAAATAGCATTGCCTATGGCGTAAATATTCCGGTTGGACTTTCCGGATTATTAATTTATGTGATAGCAACATCGGGAAGTGCCATGGTTTCTAGTTTTAAGATGTTGCAAATATTTGGGATCCTAACACTTGTATTTTTAATTCTAACACTGTTATCCTATAGTCATGCGTTGACCTCGGTTTGGTGTTTCTTTTCAGCCATTCTTAGCTCAATAATTTACTTACATTTTACAAAATACGAAGAATTAATTAAATAAATCATATGAAAAATACAATTAAGGCATTTTTGCTGATATTAGCGGTACTGATTGTACCGATGTCAGCATCAGCTGCGTATTTCCAATCAGGGGATCAAGTATCTCTTAATCAGTCTATAAATGATGATATTTATGTGGCAGGCGGAATGGTAACGGTTGCTGCACAAGTTTCGGGTGATGCATTTATAGCCGGGGCTAGCATTAATGTAACAAATAATGTTTCGCAAGATCTTTTTGCAGCCGGTTCTTCTGTCATTATAACGGGAGATGTTGGCGACGATCTTAGAGTGGCAGGAAGCAGTGTTGTAATTAGCGGAACTGTTGCTGATGATTTATTTGCCGCTGGAAGTCTTGTTCAAATTACTTCAGATGTTTTTGGAGACGCTCATACCGCCGGGGCCGCAACAATAATTAATGGAACTGTTCATGGCGATTTGTTACTTGGCTCCGGTAGTGCCATTATAAACGGTCACATACTTGGAAATGTAACAGCCTATGCTGACGAAATTAGCATTGGACCAAATGCACAAATCGATGGGGTTTTAACTTATTATTCAGAATCTGAAATGGATTTTGAAGGTGCAATTATTGGTGGAATAATTTTTGAAAAATATACTGGTCCCCAACATGAAATAGATACTGATTTTGAAACTCCTTTTAAAGCACTGATGTCATTTGGAATAATTGTAAAAATTATTGGATTACTAATTGCTGGGATGATCTTGGGACTAGCATGGCCAAAAACTGCTGCGGCAGTTACCGAAAGAATGACAGGTAAGTTTGCTGTTAGTTTATTTGTTGGATTAATTGCAGTTGTTGCCACACCAATTGTTACAATCCTTTTGGTAGTGACGCTGATTGGCTGGCCATTTGCGGTTGTCTTAATTCCAGCTGCAATATTGCTAACTATCGCTTCCTCGGTTTATGTTGGGGTGGTGGCCGGTAGCTTGATTGTAAAAGTGATTAAAAAAGAAGAGAGTTACAGAGTTACTTGGTATTCAATTCTAATCGGAGTTGTAGTCGCAACACTTATAGTATTCATTCCATTCGTTGGTTGGCTGATAATTGGATTGTTGTACTTGGGCGTTTTAGGAGCTATACTCGGATTAGTCTACGACTTGATGAAAAAATTAAAATAGCAAATTTGCAAACCAGCCCTGCCAAAGGACTGGTTTTGTGATACTATTTATTTATTATGCTAAGTAAAGCTCAAGAAAAAAAGATTACCGCTCTTCGAACTAAAAAGGGAAGAGAAAAACATAAATGTTGTTTAGTGGAAGGCCAAAAGGTAATTTCCGAAGCTGGGGATTTCGTTGAGTTGATTTTTAAACGCACTGAAACAGAAATTTTTGATGATTTAGTAACAACCGAAACTCCCCAAGATATAGCGGCAATTGCAAAAATCCCAGAATGGACTTTGGAAGATGTTAAAAAAGAAAAAACAATTTTAGTTTTAGACGGCGTGCAAGACCCGGGAAATGTTGGAACAATCCTAAGACTGTGTTTAGGTTTTGACGCCGGTTTAATTTTTGTTGAATCGGCTGATCCGACCAGTTCAAAAGTAATTCGCTCATCGGCTGGCGCAATGTTTAAAGTAGCGTGGATTCAAACACCAAGATCAGAAATTGAAAATCAAATAGCAGAACTTGGACGAAATGTATATTTGCTAGAAAAGCGAGATGGATCAAAAGATATTAGCTCTGTTGAAACAAGCGATAAAAAATTGATGATTATTGGATCCGAAGGCTCCGGAATTAAAATATTGGCAAAAGGTGCATCAATTGCCATTGAACATAATCCACAGCTTGAGTCATTAAATGTGGCCAGCGCAGTCGCAATTTTGTTATACTCATTACATAAAAAATAATATGGATTTTTGGGGATTTACAATTCAGATAATTGGAGAATTACTAATAGCGTTTACAGTACTCAGGGTTCATAGACAACTACTGCACGAAAAAAAAATCGACAGACGAGTAACACATGATATCCAACTCGAACAAATAGTCGGTATGGCCGGCATAGCTTGTATCGTGATTGGATACCTAATGCAACTTTAGATAAATAAAAAATCGCGAGAATACTCGCGGTTTTTTTTATTTCTCCGACTCTGTTTTTGAAAGTCGAACTGCTTTTGCTTTTCGTCTTTTTCTGGCAGATGCAACTCTTGCAACCTGTTCGGTTTCAAAAGCTTTCTTTCTTTTCTTTTTTGTTCTATGTGGCATAGTAGATTATAGATAATGGAAGTGATAGCAGGATAGCTTATTTTTGCAAACGAGTCAATAACTAGACAAAATATCAATCAAGTGTAATCTACCATTATCTATCACATCTATTATTTATCATCTAAAATATGGAAATTACATGTATAAAAGGGGATATTCTGCAAAGCAAAGCTGATCTTGTCGTAATTGGAGTTTACAAAGATGAAGACTGGGGAAATGAATTTTTAACGCACGTAAACGAGATTTTTAAAGGTAGAATGTCAAAATTGGCCAAAAGCCAGGATTTTAAAGGATTGCCTGGACAAAGTTTAATTTTAGCCGCACCCGAAGAAATATTATCTGAATATGTTTTAGTGGTTGGCTTAGGCGATAAAACAACGGATCCAAAATCGTCAGTCAGGGAAGCCTCAGGCGTTGCTGTTCAAACTGCTAAACGACTTGGTTGCAGAACTTTAGCAATGGAATTTTTTGGTGAAGATGATGAAACTTTTGATGCTGCTGAATTTGGCAGAGCAATAACCGAAGCGTTATTAACAGCGGATTACAAATTTGACTCTTATAAAAATGAAACAATTGACGACAAAATTACCGCTGTAACGATTATCGCGGAAGACGGTCGCGATGCTCGCAAAGCTGAAAAGGGAATCGAACTAGCCCACACAGTGATTGATGGAGTTACCGTGGCCCGAGATTTGGTAAATACACCTGCTCGCGATATGACACCAACTCGACTAGCTGAGACTGCGGAAAATATTGCAAAGATGTCAAACGGATCTGTAAAGGTTAAAATTTATGATCGTGAACAATGCGAGAAAAAAGGCATGAACGCTTTTCTCTCCATAGCTCAAGGATCAGAAGAAGAACCAAAATTTATTCACTTAACTTACAAGCCGGACGGTAAAGCCAAAAAAGTGATTGCCCTGGTTGGTAAAGGCGTGACCTTTGATTCAGGTGGACTATCCATAAAACCAGCTGATTACATGATGACCATGAAATGTGATATGGCCGGAGCTGCCGCTGTACTTGGCGTTTTTGCAACTTTTACTCGGACTCAACCAAAATTTGAAATTCACGGAATTATTGCAGCAACAGAAAACATGCCATCAGGAAAAGCGATTCGTCCGGGAGATGTTGTGCGCGCAATGAATAAAAAAACAATCGAAATTACCAACACCGATGCCGAAGGCCGAGTAACATTAGCTGACGCTTTATCTTACGCTGGAAAGCTAAATCCCGACACTATCATTGATTTGGCAACCTTAACTGGCGCTTGCGTGGTAGCGCTTGGTGAAGAGATTTCCGGAATCATGAGCAACAATCCTGAGCTCACAAATCAACTATTATCGTCGGCGTCTTATATGTCAGAAAATATGTGGGAATTGCCACTATTTCAAAACTACGCAAAATTAATTAAGTCAGACTTAGCAGATGTCAAAAATATTTCGTCTGTTCGTTACGGTGGATCGTTAACAGCCGGGCTGTTTTTACAAAACTTTATCGAAGATGGCCAAGCCTGGGCACATATTGATATTGCCGGTCCTGCTTATGCCGAAAGGGAATTTGGAAGTTATATCTCCAAAGGTGGAACAGGTTACGGAGTTCGTACACTGGTTAGATGGCTGGAAACATTGTAGAATGAGGGCAATAAGAGCTACAGAGGTAACGGGGGTAAAATAAATATAACTATTGTTTCACATTTAATCCATATCGCCCATTTGTATGAAAGTTACAGTATATTCAACTCCAACTTGTCCGTTTTGCAAACAAGCAAAAAAGTTTCTGGATAATTATAATGTTGAGTTTGAAGATATTGATGTTTCAGTAGACACGGAAAAAGCTCAACTGATGATAGAAAAATCAAATCAAATGGGCGTGCCTGTAATAGATATTGATGGAGAAATTCTAGTTGGGTTTGACGAAAAGAAGCTTAAAGAACTATTGAGTTTATAATTATGGAGGAGGTAATCATTAAAATCGCGGTTGCATTAGTTTTTTTAGCAATCGTGATTTTTGCTTTTATAAAAAGGAAAACTGGCGTTTCTTCAAAAGGAATGGCTGGATCATTTACAAATGATCTAACAGCCGAAGCCAAGCTTGGAAAGCTCGATAAAATTATTGGTCGCGATAAAGAGGTAGAAAGAATTATCCACATCCTTCTTCGCAGGAAAAAGAATAATCCAATTTTGCTAGGTGAGCCTGGTGTAGGAAAAACAGCAATAATTGAAGGTCTGGCTCAGAATATAATAAACGAAAAGATTCCCGGTGCTTTAAAAAATAAAACTATTTTAGCGCTTGATTTAAATAAGTTAATGGCCGGAACTCAATTCAGAGGCGAGCTTGAAAATAGATTACAAAATGTTTTAACGCAAATTCAAAATGAAAAAAGTAATGTCATTTTGTTTATTGATGAAATTCATTTATTGCAACAGCTTGGAAAATCAGAAGGCGCAATGAGTATCAGCGATGTTATAAAACCAATTTTAGCCAACGGAAAACTGCAAATTATTGGCGCAACCACTTGGAAAGAGTATAATGAATACATTAAGCCAGACGAAGCTTTTGACAGAAGAATGCAACCGGTGTTTGTGGATGAGCCGGATCAAAAAACTGCAATCGCAATGCTGAAAGGTTTAAAGTCGCTTTACGAAACTTATCACAAAGTAAAAATTACAGACAAAGCAATCGAAGCGGCAGTAAAACTTTCTGACAAAAAAATCAATCACCGCTACTTGCCAGACAAAGCACTTGATTTAATTGACGAAGCTTGTGCTAAGGCAGCAATTGACGCGGAAAATGCCCACATGGTTCCACTGGGTGTAGTACACACCGCCTCTAAACAATCTAAAAACACCGTTGATGTTGATGACATTCAAGTCGTCATTGATCAATGGCTAATTCATAATAAAGAGAACGCGCGGCGTGACGCGCGTAAAAAATAGCTTATGCGTACAAAAACAAAAGTGTCCACAAAAACTAAAGTAGCCTTGGCAATTGGTGCTCTTGGGCTAGCAGCCGCCGGCTCTGTTATGGCAGCGATTCCAACCGGACCAGGTTTAACAATTTTAGAGACACGATCAGGTAACCAAGAATATGTTCAAGGTAACGACAATGTTGTTCTCACTACCATGGATTTTCATGCTAGAAAAATCGATTTAAATATTACAGATTATCAATTCGAAGTCATTGGTGATGATGACGCCAGTTTTTCTACAATCGAAAATGATGCCAGAGCAATTGACATGTTTGATAACTGTACACTTAAAGAAACAGGAACAGAGACGGTGATTGGTGGGCCAATCGCTCCTGACGGATCAAACATGCTTGTTTTTACTGACGATTTCAGTATTTTAGCTGGAACTTCCGTAAACGCCTATATTGAATGTCAATCAGCTAATAATGTAACCAGTGGCGACGACGATATCTATGCCGCTCGCATATCAAAAAGAACTTGGGTCACATATACAGACTCCTCTAGTACGATAATTCCAGCTAATAAGACTCAGCTTGGCACACTTAATCGCGGTGTAAACATGAAGGGCAAACAAACATCAGCCACAATTCTTGAAAAAGGAAAAATAACTTTCAGCCTTTCTTCTTCTTCACCAAGTGGCGCAGCCATTCCAGGTGACATTGAGGTCTACAGATTTAATGTTACTGCTGATTCTTCCGGCGACGACTATTTGGATAAAATTTTGTTCGAAGTATTCACAACTGATAATGCATCATCTAACTGGAACAAGTGCGGTGGAAGTTATTCAAAATATTTGGACGCCGCTGACTTCACTCTTTACAATCTAAGCACCGGTAGTTCTTGGACCCTCGGCGCCAGCAACACACTCTATGATGGCTCCGGAAATCTTTGCACAAGTAGTACTGTGCAAGCTCAGTATGTCAAAATGGATTTAACAACAATGGAAACCATTCCAGCCGGTACATCATACACATACGCGCTCTATATGAACGCAACCGGTCCAAGTGCAGTTGATGACGACAATATTCAGATTGAGATTCCTCCACAGTCTGTTGTTTCTTCATTCACATCTGCGCTTGACGCTGTTGTGTGGTACGACGAAGCTGGAAATATGTTAGATGGTGATGATGTAAATGGATTACCACTAACCGGAAATACATTGGTATTCTAAATTGATTTTGAAAAACCCCCGCCTGCGATCGCGCCGGCGGGGGTTTTTGTTCAAACTCGATTACGCCTTTCCCAAAGTCTCCTGGCCTGGCTCCCACTCAACAGGGCACAGGTCACCACTTTGAACGGCCTTTAAAACTCGTAATGTTTCAGTAACTGATCGGCCAACATTTCCAGCTGAGACTAGAATATATTTAATCGCACCGTCTGGATCAATGATAAACAATCCACGCTCGGCAGAATGGTCCTCGTCGTTTAATACCTGATAATCTCGAGCCACCTCGTGCCTAGTATCAGCAAGAATTGGATATTTAACTTCTGACAAATCTTTTTCAAACCAAGCCTTGTGCGACCACTCTGAATCTGTAGAACACCCCAGAACTTCAGCTCCTAAATCATTAAACTCTTTTTCATGTTTTGCAAAAGCCCTTATCTCGGTCGGACACACAAAGGTAAAATCTCTTGGATACATAAAGAACACAAGCCATTTGCCTTTATAATCAGATAAACTAATTTTTTTAAAGTCGCCGTTTTGATATGCCACGACATTGTTAAAGTCCGGCGCTATTTTTCCTAATTGAATCATATGTTTGTGGTTAGCTTTTAGCTTATAGTTTTTAGGTTATTAGGGGAATCGAGTTAAGACATCACTCTTTCAAAAATCTCGTTGGCCGCCTCCCAATTTAAATTTTTCCAAAACGCTTCAATATATGATTTACGGTCAGATCCGTAATCAATAAAGTAAGCATGTTCATAAACATCAAGTACGATTATCGGCATACATCCCCAAACCGCACCTTGATTATGAGAATCACATCCATAAACTTTTAGACGCGCAGCTTGAGTGTCCCAACAAAGAACCACCCAACCGCGCATTGCCATTCCGCTTTCTGAAAAATATTTTATGAATTGCTCGACTGACCCCCATTTCTCTGCAATCTCTTTTGTTAAGAGATTCTCCGGTACAACTCCATCACCACCCAATGTGTTGAAATAATATTCGTGCAAGTAAGCACCGTTTTTGGCAAAAGTTTCTCCCATTCTTAAACTTCGAAATTCTGAATATGTTTGGTTTCCATTAATTTCTTTTTTACCAAGCGCAAACTCTGAAAGTTTCTCACCAATTTCGTTGGCCTTGGCTACATAACCGGCATAAAGCTTGTCATGATGAATTTCAATTGTTTTTTCCGATATGCCTGACAGGGCTTTATTAAATGGCAACGGTTTTACCTCATTTGTAGGATCGTTTCCCATATGTTCGTTTTTTTAATAATTAGGCAAGAATGTAGTATACTACACTTACTTTGCATTTGCCAAAACTGAGCAAATGTTGTAAAAATCCAGTTAAGAAACAATATATTATGACTATAAAACAAAAAAACTTACTTTACGGAATCACTTTCATTATTGTAGCAATCGGATTAATTGTTGGAGTCCGTGCCTGGAAAATTAATAAAATTGAATCATTAATTGAGGACGGAAAACTTTCAACCGGCTTACTTGAAAATCCGATATCTTTTGATGGTGAAAAATATTTAGTTCCGCCAACTGACATTCACGATGCTGGCGAAATATTACCGGTCATCAACGACCCTAAATTTATTTCAATTTCAGAAGCAGATTCATTTTTAGCAGATGATGTAAACGGAATAGACATTGAAGTTAATGGCGCCCACCGTTTTTATTCTTATCAAATTTTAAACTGGCATGAAGTTGTAAATGATAATTTTAATGGAGTTAATTTAGCGGTAACGCATTGCGTACTTTGTTATAGCTCGGCAGTTTACGAAACAGATTTAGATTTTGAAAATGCCGGTCTTGTTTATAACAACAATGAGTTATTTACTGATACCGAAACTAAAAGTCTTTGGAGTCAAATTTTAGGAACAGCCATTTCCGGAAAAAAGATCGGCGAAAAATTGACTGAATATCCTTTTAATGTGACAAGTTGGTCAGATTTTAAAGACACTTATCCAAATGGTACTGCACTCTCTGATCAAACTGGCTATAACTACGACTATACATCTCATCCATTCGGAGGCTATGATACTGCTAAAATTTCATATTTTCCAATTAATAATATCAGTTATGAATTGGCAAATAAAGCAATCATAAAAGGATTTTTTATCGACAATAAACCGTTTATGGTTTCGGATGTAATCATGTCGACCACCTGGGCTTGGAACGGTGAAGTGGCAAATAAAGGAATCTCAGTGTTCTATGACACACAAAATAAAATTACACATGTTTATCTGACCGACAACAACGAACAAAGATTGACTTTTGAATTTGATATCGAAAACAATCAATTTGTTGATGATCAAACCAAATCCACTTGGTCAATTGACGGATTTGCTACGGCCGGCGAACTTACGGGAGCACAGTTGGTTGAACTGACAGACTATAAACAAATGTTTGCCATGTGCTTTGTTGGCAGTTATGGAAATGCAATTGAAACTTTGAAAAATAACTCAATTGGTGGCTCGTTATTGGGGTCTAATTTAGAAACGGAGGAAAGCGATGGAACAGAAGAATAACAAAGGAACATTATTCGTTGTTGCAACTCCGATAGGGAATTTGTCGGATATTTCTGCTCGCGCTATTGAAACATTAAGATCAGTTGATCTAATAGCTTGTGAGGACACTCGCGTTACCCACAAGTTGTTAGATCATTTTGATATTCAAGCAAAAACTACTTCTTTACATCAGCACACATCTTGTGCAAAAGAAGAATCACTTATAAATGAAATAGTCGCCGGCCTAAATGTTGCAGTTGTAACTGACGCCGGTACACCGGCAATTTCCGATCCTGGCAGTCCATTTGTAAAAATGGCAGTTGACGCAGGAATTAATATTATTCCAATTCCAGGAGTAAGCGCTTTTACCACAGTCTTGTCTATTTGCGGATTCCCAACAAACCGTTTTACATTTGTAGGATTTCCGCCAAACAAAAAAGGAAGAAATAAATTTTTTGAAGAAATTGCTGGAATTGAACATACGGTTGTCATGTATGAATCAAAACATAGAATTTTAAAAACTCTAGAACAGCTTCCACAACATCGTGATGTTATGATTGGCAGAGAGCTAACCAAAATGCACGAAACAATTTATCGCGGTAATGCTTCGCAGATTGCCGAACAAATTAAAGAATCTAGCGACAAAGGTGAATTTGTAATTGTACTGGCGCCCCAATCAAATAAACTATTATGAAAAAACTTTTTGTTACAACTGCAATACCTTATGTAAATGCCAAACCACACATTGGCTTTGCGCTTGAGGTTATTCAAACCGATGTTGTTGCGCGCTACTCACGCGAAAAATTAGGTACTGACAGTGTCCGTGCCTTAACCGGGTCAGACGAAAATAGTTTAAAAAATGTTCAAGCCGCGGAAGTTGCGGGCGAAGACACTGCCGAATTTGTAGAACGACACGCTGAGGAATTTAAAAATCTACAATCTTTATTAAATTTGTCATTTGACGATTTTATAAGAACTCGGGAAGACCGTCATATCAAAGGTGCTCAAAAACTTTGGAGCGCTTGCAACCCAGATGATATTTATAAAAAAGAATATAAAGGACTTTACTGCGTTGGCTGCGAAGCATTTTACACTGAAAAGGAAATTTCAGACGGAATGTGTCCCGAACATAAAAAAGAGTTAGAAGTTATTGAAGAAGAAAATTATTTCTTTAAATTATCAAATTACCAAAAGCGAATTGAGGAGCTAATCGAAAGTGACAATTTAAAAGTTTTTCCAAAATCACGAAAAAATGAAATTCTAAGTTTTATAAAAGGGGGACTTGAGGATTTTTCTATTTCGCGTTCACAAGAACGAGCCAAACATTGGGGTGTCTCGGTTCCGGGTGACGAATCACAAGTAATGTATGTTTGGTTTGATGCGTTAAGCAATTACATAACAGCACTTGATTACGCAAATGACGGTGATCTTTACCAAGAATACTGGCAATCAGACGAATCAAAAAAAGTTCACATGATTGGCAAGGGAATATTAAGATTCCACGCTGTTTATTGGCCTGCAATGTTAATGTCAGCCGGACTGAAGTTGCCAACCGAAATTTTCGTTCATGATTATGTAACTATTGAAGGTGAAAAGATTTCCAAATCAATCGGCAATGTCATTCATCCCAAAGAATTAGTTGATGAATTTGGAACTGACGCTGTTCGCTATTATTTTCTGCGCGAAATTCCATCTGCCGGGGATGGTGATTATTCGCGCGAAAGAATGGAATTAAGATACGCCGAGCTTGCCAATCAACTGGGAAATTTAGTTTCTCGAGTAGCGGCCATGAGCGAAAAATATTTTGATGGTCAGCTGGATAAGGTCGCCCGCGATTGGTCTGAAAAAAATCAGGTTTTAAATTCAGAAATTGAAAACTATGATTTTAAAAAATACATTGACGCTATATTTGAGGTTGTCAGTGAGGCCAACGAGATGATAGACAAACAAGCTCCATTCAAACTTGTTAAAACAGATGAGCGAGCTGCTAAAGAAGTACTATCAGACATTGCCGAAATGATTCGCTGGATCAGCCAAGCGCTTTTGCCAATTATTCCAGAATCAGCCGGCGAGATTTTAAAAAGATATTCAGGTGATAAAATTTTAACCGGAAATCCACTTTTTCCTCGTCGTGACTGATCTATTATCTATAAGCTAATAGCTATAAGCTGCGAATAACCACATATGTTTACACTCGCTGACATATTTCTAATTGCCATAGTATTATTCTTTATTTTGGTTGGTCTTCACCAGGGATTTATCAGATCGTTAGGAAGCCTTGTCGGAATGATTGGCGGAATCGCGGCTGGTTCATTTGGGCTGGCTTGGTTTTCACAAAATGTTAGTGATCTGTCAGAAAGCCCGGTTTGGACAATTACAATTTTTATAATAATAATGCTTATTTGTTCGCAACTAATTGGACTCGCATTTGAACTATTGGATAGGATTTTCAAAATCCTTTCAATCATTCCGTTTTTAAAATCAATCAATAAACTGCTTGGTGGAATTTTGGGATTGATTGAGGCGGTAATCATCCTGTCCTCTGTTTTATACTTTGTTCAAAACTATATCTCAGATCAAGGAATAATAGACGCCGTTAACACATCATTTGTAATGGGTTGGCTAGGCTGGGCACAATTGGTTATCAGTTGGTTATTTCCATTGATCATAAATCAAGCATAGGTCCTATTTGACCTATTAAGCTTATAAGGCCTATGACCCACAAATTAATAGACACTCACTGCCATGTAAACTTTCAGGCTTATAAAGATGACGCTAAAGATGTTATCGCTAGGTCTTTGGAAGATGAAATCGCAATGATTACAGTTGGTAGCCAGTCCGATACTAGTAAAACAGCAATTGAGCTTGCAGAAAAGTATGATGGAGTTTGGGCAGCCATTGGCCTGCACCCAAATCATTTATATGAACAAAAGTTTATTGATGAGCAAGAACTAAAGGCAAATGCTTTTGTAAAAACAAGATCAGAAAAATTTGATTTTGCTTATTACGCAGGTTTAGCTCACCATCCAAAAGTAGTGGCTATTGGCGAAAACGGACTTGATTACTACAGACTTCCAGACGGGGACCAGGCCCAGATGAAAGAAGATCAAAAACGAACAGCTCGTGCTCATATTGATTTGGCAAGCGAAGTAAATAAACCAATCATTGTTCATGTTCGCGACGCTCATGCCGATCAATATGAAATTCTTAAGCTGGCAATAGAGGAAGGAAAGCTAGTGCGACGAGGAGTAATTCATTGTTTCACCGGCACCTATGACGAGGCTCAAAAATACATCGAGCTTGGATTTATGATCTCGTTTACAGGAATTTTAACATTCTCAAAAGAACTGCAAGCTGTTGCCAAGGAGCTTCCGCTTTCCTCAATCATGGTTGAAACCGACGCACCCTATTTGGCGCCAACGCCTCATCGTGGAAAAAGAAACGAACCAGCTTATGTTAAACATGTAGCTGAAAAACTGGCCGAGATTAAAGGATTAAGTTTTGATGAGGTCGCAAAAGTCACAACCGAAAATGCGATTAGGTTTTTTGATTTGAAGTAGTATGAAATACGACAAACTCGTGCGCGATAAAATTCCGGAAATCCTAAAAGAAAAGGGAGTTGGGTTTAGTAGTCATATCGCTGATTAAACTGAATAAATTTAATGAGTACGCCAACTTTAGCCAATCGACGATTTTCTTGACCCATATCACCCTTTTTACACTTGTTACACTTTTTACATTTTCAACATCTATTGACCTTTTGAAGGTATCGGGCTATACTTGTGCCGCATTTTTCGTACCTGTGGATATTCAAAAAACACCAAAAAAACAGCCCTCTGACAGGTATTACTACCTGCTTGGAGTTAAGGCGGCGGGTGATTTTGGAGTAACAATAGCAATACCAGCATTGATAGCGGCGTATCTGGGCAAAAGGCTCGATATCCACTTTGGTACATCGCCATGGCTGTTGGTACTAGGCTTCACTATCGCTTTTGTTTTGACAGCGATCTTCGCAGTACGGAAAGCAAAAAGATATGCGAAACTTTATGAACAAGGACCGAGGGATTAAAACCGCATTTGTAAGCATACCGCTCGCAGCTGAGCCGATTTTTGAAATCGGTCATTTTACAGTCACAAATTCAATGCTCAACGCCTACATTGCGGTTGGGTTTTTTATTTTAGTGGCCATAATCGCTTCGCGTCGAAAATCACTTGTTCCAAAAGGAATTCATAATATTATAGAAACTGTTATTGAGTTCGCTCTACTTGAGATAGAAAAAGTTACTCAAGACAAAAAAAATGCCAGAAAATTCCTACCACTCATTGCGACAATTTTCTTTTTTGTTCTCGTAAGTAATTGGATGGGACAAATTCCAGGGACTGGATCAATTGGAATTTGGGGCTATATGCATGAAGAATTAGAATTGATTCCACTACTTCGTCCAGCAACAGCAGATCTCAATATGACCCTCGCTATTGCTTTTGTTGCAATTTTATCAACACACTTGGCAGGAATGAAGTCTCAGGGAATATTTAATCACTTTAGTAAATTCTTCAACCTTAAAGGTATTTGGCTGTCACTTAAAAAAGGACCAATGGCAATAATCGTAGCTGTGGTTGAATTTTTCATCGGACTAATTGAAATCATCGGTGAGTTCGCTAAAACACTTTCACTTTCACTTCGACTTTTTGGAAACATTTTTGCCGGTGAAGTACTAATGACAGTAATGCTTAGCCTAATGTCTTATATAATTCCAATTCCATTTATTTTTCTGGAACTTTTAGTTGGGATTATTCAGGCCACGGTTTTTGCCATGCTTACCCTTGCTTTTATGGTGGTGGCAACAATGAGTCACGGCAACCACGAAGAGGAACACAGTGAAACACACAAACAAGCAGAAGCTCATGCTTAGTGCGACTGTCTGTTTTCATCAAGCTTGGTGGAAACAGATTGTCCCGTTAATAACATAAATAACTAATATTATGGACGCAGAGACAATGACACTTTTGGCAAAAGCACTTGCCATTGGAGTTGGATCAATTGCACCAGCTCTTGCGATTGGATTCATTGGTATGAAAGCCATGGAATCAATCGGACGAAACCCAGAGGCATCCGGAAAACTATTTACTCCAATGCTTCTTGGAATGGCTTTCGCGGAAGCGATCGCTATTTATGCACTTATTATTGCATTTACGCTTTAATAAATTGACATTGATGATGTCCGTAGGGGCGAGGCGACGCCTCGCCCCTACGACGAGATTATCGAGAATGAATTTATTAAGAATTTACAAAGTAGGAGCACGGCATGCCGTGCTCCTACGACGAGATCTATGGACGAAGAAACAGCAGGAACAATTCAGGAAACACATGAGGAAACTCAAACTGAATCAGAAAATCCAATTGTGGCCGTTGCCGGTCAGTTTGGATTAAACGGTCAAATGTTTACCGCTCAACTTATAAACTTTTTACTTGTTTTAATTGTCTTGTGGCGCTTTGCATACCGACCAATTGTAAGAATGCTAGATGAACGCGAAGAAAAAATCGAAAAAAGCGTTAAGCAAGCCGATGAGATTGAAAAACGAGTTTCAGAAATAGAAAAAGAACGCGATGAAGTAATGAACACTGCCAGACGCGAAGCTCAAGAAATCGCTGACAAAGCTCACAAGCAAGGAGAAGAAAGACGAGAGGAAATCATTGGCGCAGCCAAACGGGAAGTTGAAAGAGTGATTGTAAAAGGCAAAGAACAGTTAGTCGCGGAAAAAGAAGCCATGATGCGAGAACTAAAAAAAGAAATCATTGATATTGCCATGAAGGCAGCCACCAGAATTGCAGAAGATCAAATCGATGAATCAAAATCAAAGTCACTTGCAGAAGAAGCGGTTCGTAAAATGATTTAGTATGAAAATAGACGCAAAACAATTTGCGCGGATTTTGATAGAAGCTGTTGAAGGCCGAAAATCAGAAGATGTAACAGCAATTATCAAAGAGTTTGTAAATATTCTCAAAGAAAAACAGATGCTTGATAAATGGCGAGACATTGAAAGAGCAATCCATACGATCTGGAAAGAAAAATACGGCGCCTCAAGCATTAAAATACTTTCTGCTCACACACTAAATGATGAAACCAGAAAAATGATTAATAGCATCGCGCCAGGAGCTGATTTAAAAGAAAGAGTTGACGAGCAACTAATCGGTGGTGCCGTAATCAGAATTGATGATACTAGAATAGACGGCTCGGTCGTAGGCAAATTACAAAATTTGAAACAAGTATTAATGAAATAGGTCCCATAGGACCAATAAGACCTATATATGACTACCAAGAGTGAAATAATTGAAGAATTAAAAAAGCAGGTCCAAGCTTTTCAATCTGACGCTAAGGTTGAATCAGTTGGAACAGTGCTTTCGGTTGCCGACGGAGTTGTTCGCATCAGCGGACTAGCTGATGCTAAATCAATGGAACTTGTTGATTTCGGAAAAAACGTTTTCGGAGTTGCGCTTAACGTAGAGGAAGAATCAGTTGGTGCAATTGTGCTTGGCGATCCAAGTCAAATCAGAGAAGGAAACACTGTAAAATCAACCGGACGAATTCTTTCAATTCCTGTTGACGAAAGTGTTGTTGGTCGTGTTATCAATCCACTCGGTGTCGAACTGGACGGAAAGGGAAAAATCACAGCTACCAACTTGCAGGCTATCGAAAAGATCGCTCCAGGTGTTATTACTCGAAAATCAGTTGATACCCCGGTTCACACCGGACTTAAAGCTATTGACGCCTTAATCCCGATCGGTCGTGGTCAACGCGAACTTATTATCGGCGACCGTCAAACTGGAAAAACAGCAATTGCAATTGATACTATCATCAACCAAAAAGGAGAAAACATGAAGTGTATCTATGTAGCAATTGGACAAAAAGAATCAAAGATTGCAGCTATCACAGCTCGCCTGGAAAAAGCAGGGGCCATGGAATACACAACTATTGTGCTTGCCGGAGCCAGTGACCCAGCGTCTTTGGCCTACATTGCGCCTTACGCAGGTTGTGCAATTGCTGAATACTTTATGGCTAAAGGCGAAGATGTTTTGGTAATTTATGATGATCTTTCCAAACACGCCTGGGCTTATCGTGAAATCTCGCTTCTACTTCGTCGTCCACCAGGACGCGAAGCTTATCCGGGAGATGTGTTTTACCTGCACTCAAGACTACTTGAGCGTTCTGCCCGACTAAGCGATGAATTTGGTGGTGGATCAATTACAGCCTTGCCGATTATTGAAACCCAAGCTGGCGATGTGTCCGCTTATATTCCAACTAATGTTATTTCAATTACTGACGGTCAGATTTTCTTGGAAAGCGATCTTTTTTACAAAGGTCAAAGACCGGCTCTTAATGTTGGGCTTTCAGTCTCTCGAGTAGGATCAGCTGCTCAAACCAAAGCCATGAAATCAGTTTCAAAAACACTTAAAGTTGATTTGGCTCAGTATCGTGAACTTGAAGCTTTTGCCCAATTCGCTACCGACCTTGATGAAGCTACAAAAAAACAGCTGGATCGCGGAGCTCGTTCAATGGAGTTAATGAAGCAAAAACAGTATTCACCGATTCCTTTTGAAAAACAATCAGTGATGATTTTTGTACTAAACGAAGGTTATCTAGACGATGTTGAAGTTGGAAAAATATTGGAGTTTGAAGAAAAGTTTTTGCACTTTATGGAGTCTAGTGCCTCTGGTGTGTTAAAAACAATTCATGACGAAAAGGAAATTTCAGACAGTTCAAAAAAAGAAATCAAAAACTACATAGAAGAATTTGAGAAGACATTTAACTAAAGCCATTAGCTATTAGCCCTTAGCTATTAGGGAAAACTAATAGCTAACAGCTATAAGCTAAGAGCTAAAATATGAGTGCTAACGCAAAAGTTGTAAAACGCAGAATCAAATCAATCGCCAACACGATGAAAATCACCAAGGCGATGGAGCTTGTGGCTGCTTCAAAAATGCGTAGGGCAACATCGGCAGCTACAGACACTCGCCCATTTGCAAAACTTTCCTGGCAAACAATTACCTCAGTGGGAATTTATGCTCCAAATGTTTCTCATCCACTTTTGCAAAGCAATGATGAAGCTGAAAAAATACTTTTAGTTTTATTTACATCAGACCGTGGACTGGCGGGAGGATATAACTCAAACATGGTAAAAAAATCAATTGAGTTACTGCGAGAAAATAAAGAAACGCCTTTTGATCTGATATCAGTTGGTAAAAAGGGGGACATGGCGCTGTCTAAGAAAAAAGTTAATGTTATAGCAACTTTTGAAGGCCTGACTAACAAACCGGTGTTTGGTGATATTTTACCAATCTCAAAACTTATCCTAGACGGTTACATGAATGGTGAGTACAAAAAAGTTGTACTTGGGTACACAGACTATATTTCCGGGCTTGAGCAAAAACCAAGACTTCTAGAGCTGCTACCATTCAGCACTCCAGACAAGAAACTTGGTAATGTCGATAAAACCACAAATGGAACAAATGGAAACGGAAAAACTGAATATACTTTTGAGCCAAACGCGCAAGAGGTGTTAAATAGAACATTGCCAAGACTGATTGAAACAATGCTTTACCAAGCGCTTCTGGAGTCGACTGCGTCTGAACACTCTGCCCGCATGATGGCCATGCGTAACGCCAGCGACGCCGCTAACGAAATGCTTGAAGAATTAAAGTTTACCTATAACAGAATCCGCCAGGCTGGAATTACTCAAGAGATTGCCGAAATTTCAACCGGAAAAGCGGCTCTTGAATCAATGAATAATTAACTATAGGTCTTATAGGCCCTATGCGACTTAAAAGATAAAAAGAAATAAACCCTATTATGAAAACTGGAAAAATATCATCAATCATCGGAGCTGTTGTCGATGTTCGCTTCGAAGGTGAAGTGCCTGACATCAGAACCGCTCTTGAAGTAAAAAACGGCAAAGATACGCTTGTGCTTGAAGTTGCTCAACAACTTGGAAATGGAGTTGTTAGAACTGTGGCTATGAGTGCCACGGACGGTTTACAGCGTGGTCTTGAAGTTGTAAACACCTGTAGTCCGATTACCGTGCCGGTTGGACCTGAAACTTTGGGAAGAATGTTTGATGTCAACGGGAATGTAATCGATGGGATGGCTGAGATCAAAACAGATAAAAGATATCCAATTCACCGCAGTGCGCCAGACTTTAAGGATCAATCAACCGAGGTTGAGGTTTTTGAAACCGGAATTAAAGTTATTGACCTAATTTGTCCAATTCTTAAAGGTGGAAAGTCCGGACTTTTCGGTGGAGCCGGAGTTGGAAAAACGGTTTTGATTCAAGAAATGATTCACAACCTGGCCAAAGAACACGGTGGATATTCAGTTTTTGCTGGAGTTGGAGAGCGAACTCGTGAAGGAAATGACTTGTATCACGAAATGAAAGAATCAGGAGTGCTTGATAAAACTGTTCTTACTTTCGGCCAGATGAACGAACCACCTGGAGCCCGCGCCCGTGTAGCCTTGTCAGGATTGGCCATGGCCGAGTATTTCCGCGATGAAGAAAACAGAGATGTGCTGATGTTTATCGACAACATTTTCCGTTTTACTCAAGCCGGTTCCGAGGTTTCCTCTCTTTTGGGAAGAATTCCGTCAGCTGTTGGATATCAACCAAACCTAGCGACAGAAATGGGAGAGTTGCAAGAACGAATTACCTCAACCAACAAAGGATCAATTACCTCAATTCAGGCCGTTTATGTGCCAGCGGACGATCTTTCCGATCCGGCGCCAGCCACAACTTTCGGACACTTGGATTCAACCGTTGTGCTCTCACGATCATTGGCTGAGTTGGCAATCTATCCGGCTGTTGATCCACTAGACTCAAACTCAAACATTCTTGACCCAAACATTGTTGGCCAAGAACATTATGATACTGCCCGTGGCGTTCAGAAAGTATTACAGCGCTACAAAGATTTGCAAGATATTATTGCCATCTTGGGTATGGATGAGCTTTCTGACGAAGACAAACTAACAGTTGCTCGCGCCCGCAAAATTCAAAAATTCCTTTCTCAACCTTTCAGCGTAGCTGAACAATTCACCGGATCACCTGGAAAATACGCTAGTATTAAAGATACTGTTCGTGGATTTAAAGAGATTTTGGAAGGAAAGCATGATGACAAACCGGAGCAGGCTTTTTACATGAAAGGAACTATTGATGAGGTCACAAAATAAGACCTATGCAGAAAATTAACCTAAAAATCGTAACACCAGAAAGAACCGTTTTCGAAGACTCGGTTGATTCGATTTCTGTTATGACAGAAATCGGTGAGATTACTATTTTACCAAATCATGCCCCATTGGTTTCGCTTTTGCGCTCCGGTGAGATGAGATTAAAAGATGGTGGAAATGAATCACTTCTAGCTGTTTCAACCGGACTAATTGAAGTTAGGAACGAAAATTCGGTTGTGGTTTTGGCTGATTCTGCCGAAAGATCTGAAGAATTGACCTTAGAAGAAATTGAAAAAGCTAAAGACTTGGCCGAAAAGCGCTTGCAAGAAGCAAGAAATCAAGGTGATGTTGTCTATGCCGACGCCTTAGTTCACCTAGAAAGAGAATTGGCGCGTTACAAGGTAGCCAGAAAAGGGAAGTATAGGGATGTTGGAAAGCAGTAGACAAAAGCTTTTAGCTATTAGCTTATAGATTATAAAAAATCTACCCTGGCAATGGGTTGATTTTTTTATGCTTTTCTGACAAACTATCAGCGCAACCCAGGAGGTATTCATGTCGGAACCATTCATCTTCTGCTTCCCACTGACTGAAGAAGACACAGGTCACCTGTCGATGAAAGATGTCGCCACCGTGTTCGAAAAGCTCGGAATTACGGCCGTGCCAACGACACCTGTGGCCATGGACAAAGGTGTCATGAGCTACCAGCCTCGCAATAGTCCGAACGTGGCTGTGGTCGCTTTCTCGTACATGGATCCGCACGTCAGCCCTGAACGAAGGGTAGCACTATTCAAGCTGATGCAAGACAGAAATGTCATCGCACTCGTACTGAGAAGCTCGAAAGAAGAAGACCGCATCATCATCGGTCCGGCTCTGCGCGCCTATGCCAATGCCAGACTAGTGAGCGGCAGTGCGCCAGGTCAGCGATCCTTCTTCGCTGACCCCAAAAACCGCCCCCTGTAGCCCTCGCGCTACAATTCACGACCACCAGCCTCTCCGGCGCGGTGGTCCAATTTTTTATTGATGAGTGGCAAACAAACTGGTAATCATAAATTTATATTTAGTACGAAATTTGACATTACAAAGTGATAAGAGCAAAATAAAGTCATAAAATTTATGTCTAAAATCAAATTACTGAAGTATCTTTTTCTAAATTCTAATCTGACTGAACCGGAAAATAATTACAAAAAAAATAAAGATGTTGATCTTGAGACTATAGGTACCGAACTTAAGACCATTATAAAAAAGCTTTATAATGGTCGCTCTTTGCGTATCAGAGCCGTTGATGGTGGGTCAACAAATGCCGAGGAAATGGAATTAATAGCACTTGGAAATGCTTATTATGATATAGAAAGATTTGGCTTAAGCTTTGTTGCTTCACCGCGCCACGCCGACATGCTATGGGTAACTGGCCCGGTGACCAGAAATCTAGAGCGCGCCGTAAAAACCACCTATGAGGCAGCGCCTCATCCGTGTATTGTTGTCGCGATCGGTGATGGCGCTTGTACAGGTGGAATCTGGAAGGATTCATATGCCGTTGTCGGACCGGTAGAATCGGTAATCCCTGTTCATATTAAGATTCCGGGCGACCCACCAAGTCCAAAGCAAATACTTAGTGTTATTTTACAATCCTTGAGAAATTAATATTGATATGAACACCCAAATGATTGTATTTTTAATTTGGTTTTCTTTGATTGGCTCATTTTCAGCCTCCATTATCGCGCTTCTCGGACGCCGATTTATTATTCAAAAAATAAGTTTAGCAATACTGAGTATAGCCGCTTTGGTTGGCGCTATTTCCAGTATTTTATTTTTTCTTAGTGCCCAAGCTAATATTATTATCGGCAGCAGCTCGATTCTTTTCGGATCAGTCTTTGAAATTGACTATTTGTCCGCATTATTTTTCTTCATAGTAAATACAGTTATTTGTATAGTTGCTTTATTCAGTATCGGATATTTACCGCTATACTCAAAAACATATAATTTACAGTCAGTCACGTTCTTAATGGCGTTGTTTATTTTTGGCATGCAACTTGTTTTAATTTCAACGACCCCAATCAGTTTTTTAGCAGGCTGGGAAATAATGTCCTTCACTTCTTTATTTTTGGTTTTTACCGATAAGCAGACTGAATCTATTAAAGCCGGCTTGCTTTATTTGATAATGACACATCTTGGCGCCGGTGCGATTCTCGCCAGTTTTTCAATCTTATCAAAGGGTTTATTTTTTGCATCATTCGATGAAATTTCAATAATATCTTCAGATTTATCAATTGGGTTGCTCGGGGTAACATTTGCTCTGGCTGTCTTTGGTTTCGGATCAAAGGCAGGCTTATGGCCATTTCATGTTTGGCTGCCGGAGGCTCATCCTCAAGCACCAAGCAATATTTCGGCTTTGATGTCCGGTGTAATGTTGAAGGTGGCACTGTACGGATTTCTACGACTGGCGTTATCTGTTTGGCCGACACTCCCAACAGGTTGGACATATATTATTATTTTCATAGGATTGATAACCGCCGTCTATGGCGTTCTATATGCGGTAGTTGAAAATGATTTAAAAAAAATACTGGCTTATTCATCAATGGAGAATTTAGGCTTACTTTTTTCAATGGTTGGAGTGGCATTATTTGCTCAATCAATCAATCAGCCGCTGTTATTTACAACAGCGATCACGGCAGTGATAATTCACACTTTCGCACACGCACTTTTTAAATCAGGATTATTTATGGGAGCCGGGGTGATTATGAGCCAAGCTCATAGCCGAAGTTTGGAAGTGATGGGGGGACTTGCCCACTATATGCCAAAATTTTCAGGATTGATACTGTTCTTAATCCTTACTGCTGTCGCCTTACCACCATTCTCCGGTTTTATCGGTGAATGGATATTCCTCCAAGAAATCATAAACACAATTATTTCAATTTCCCAACTCAATCAAGGTTTATTGATTACGGTGTTGGCGACTTTCTCTTTTGTCGGTGGTTTATCAATTTTTGCAATGGTAAGAATGTTTGCTCTAATCTTCCTAGCCGGCTCGCGCAGTAAAGAAATCACACACGCCAAAGAACCGAATTTTTTGCTCTCATTGTCTGTCGCCCTGACAGTCATCGCATCCGTTATCCTTGGACTCGGAGCGCCATCCATACTAAAAATAATCGGATTAGGTTCTCTAACGATAAATAACGGTCTTAAAACATCATTAGCTCTCACAGACGGTAACTATAATCCTTTACTGATCGGGAGTTTGATAATTGGCTCTATCATACTGGTATTTTCTTTGCGGTATATTTTCAGCAAAAGAAAATTTGAACGAGCCTATCACACATGGGACTGTGGGCAACCGATAAACTCTCAAATGGAATACACCGCAACGGCATTTTCCGCTCCTATTCGCTTTTTCTTCAACATACTGTTCAGTTTTAATAAAAAAATCATTGACACGCGCATAATCCCCAACAATAAATGGATGATTTCACGTCATATCGAATTAAATAGAAAACACATTTGGTTTGAATTATTTTACCGACCGATAGCGCGTCTTACACTTCTCTTATCCACACTTGTACGACGGATACAGAATGGAATAATCCAATTTTATATATCATTGATTGTACTAGCTTTGATTAGCACTGTTTTTCTATCAATATGACAATAATTCTCGGCTTTATTCAGTTGGTTATAATCCTAAGTCTTGCACCTTTTTGCATCGGCTTGGTTCGATTTTTCAAAGCACGACTACAAGGCAGGAGGGGAGCTAATCCGTTTCTGTCTTATTTTTCTCTTGCCACTTTGATGCGCAAGCAAATGGTAATTTCAACCAATACAACTTGGGTTTTTCGTTTGGTACCTTATGTCGTTCTTGGTAGCACTGTTGTCTTGGCTTTCATTCTGCCCTTGATTACTTTTGGTTATTCAAGCAATTTGTTTGTGGTTGCTGGCATTTTGATGATTGGCGCGATCTTCCTTGTTTTTGGCGGAATTGATTCTGCCAGTGCCTTTGGCGGAATGGGTGCTTCCAGAGAGATGACAATTTCCGCGCTTTTGGAACCGACGATAATTATCACATTGGCAGGTTTCGCAGTTGTCACCGGTACATCGGATATCGGCGATATGGTTGCCGCGCAAATTACTATTATACAAACTCCGCACATAATCTTAAGTATCGGCGCCTTGATTATGATTGCTTTGTCTGAAAATAAACGATATCCGATTGATAACCCATCTACCCATTTGGAGCTCACAATGATTCATGAAGCGATGGTGCTTGAATACTCCGGTCCATATTTGGCAATGTTGGAGTTCGCAAGTTACATAAAAATCACTATCTTTGCATTACTACTTTCAAATATCATTTGGCCATCTTTATTTTTGCTTGAGAGCGTTGATTTTATTTCAATCGCAACCATTATTATTCTGACGATCGCCAAGCTGATAATTTCGATGGCGCTACTTGCGTTTTTTGAATCGATAATCACAAAAATACGTCTCTATAGAATGCAAGAATATTTAACTGGCGCATTTTTACTTGGTCTCGCCGGCTTGGTAATAGCTTTAATTACAAATACCTTATGATGTCATTGACTCTTTGGAGCAATTTATTTACAGCCGGCTTGCTGATGTTTTCATTAATATTAATCAGTAAGCATCGACTACCGGCTTTAATACGCCATTTTGTTTTTGCATCACTGTGTTTGGCCGGATTAATCCTAACTAATTCGCTAATACACGGTGACGAACATGAAATGTATGTTGTCATAGGAACAATAATTATTAAGGTCATTGCGATACCAATAATAATGACTAATTCGGCTCGTCGTGTGCATGCTTCAATGCAACTGAAATTTTATTTGAAACCAACGGCGACCTACTTCATACTGGCAATTATGTTAATGGGGATCGCTTACATGACCCAACTCTTTCCGGTAATACCATTTGTTTCCTCATCTTTAATAATTATCGGATTTATATTAATGATTATACGCAAAGATTTATATTCTCAAATCATAGGATTTATGACCATTGAAAATGGAATAGCGACATTCGGAATACTTTCAATGATTGGAATTCCATTAACCATAGAAGCGGGAATATTATTAACGTTGACAACCGGTGTAATCATTATGGCTATTTTAAGTCGCCAAATTCAAGAAGAATACGCAACTGGTGACACCTCAAGTCTAACCGAACTTACCGAATAAATATGATGTCTATTTTTTCAGCTCTTTTGTTATTGACTACTGTTGTTGTCTATTTCGCTCAAACAGAGTCACAAATACGACGATTCTCTGTTTTGATGTCCACTGTAACCGCTGTCAGTATAATCGGCGTCGCTTTATTAGCCTTAATAAATAAAATTACTTTATCCATTGGCGGTTTATTCAAGGCAGATGAGTTCAGTTTGCTCTTTGTAATTTTGATTTCTTTTTGTTATTTAACCGCGACCATAGTCAGTTACCGTTACATAAATGTTGAATATGGTGAAAAAATCATATCTTTAAACCAAGTAAGATTGTATTTTTGTCTCCTACCGATATTCATCCTTAGTATGTTAATGACGGTATTGGCGGATAATTTAGGTATCCTCTGGATTGGTCTCGAAGGTACAACTCTTGCCACAACCTTGCTTGTTGCCATGTATCGTGGCGATGCCGCCATCGAAGCCGCTTGGAAATATATAATCCTTTGTTCAATCGGTATCAGTTTAGGTCTTCTGGGTATGATGATTTTTATATATACCGGTGTGACTGATGCCGGTCTATTTTCCTTTACTTCTCTTTCATTCTCGTCTCTACAAAATAAAGCTGAATTTCTTAATCACGACACAATTCGTTATGGTTTTATTTTCATTTTTATAGGACTTGGTACAAAAGTAGGTTTTGTTCCAATGCATACTTGGTTACCGGACGCACACAGTAAAACACCATCACCTATCAGCGCGTTGTTATCGGGGATACTATTAAATATAGCCTTATACTCAATTTTACGTTTTAAAAGTATTGTGGACATATCACTTAGCTCAGAACAATGGACTGACCACATCTTTTTAGCTTTTGGCGTTCTTTCCGTGACAGTCGCGAGTTTATTTCTATTACAACAACGCAATTATAAACGCATGCTGGCTTATTCAAGTATTGAACATATGGGTATTATGGCATTTGCAATCAGTCTCGGGCCAATCGGATTGGTTGCAGCCTTGTTGCACACTATCGCTCATACATTAACAAAACCATTGCTATTTTTTGGAGCCGGGGAAATATTATTGTCATATCGAACTACAAAAATTGAAGGTGTAAGAAATGTTATGCGTAAATTACCTATAACCGGCACGCTGACCACGCTTGGACTTTTAATGATTTTAGCCGTGCCGCCATCCGCTCTGTTTACGAGCGAATTCATGACATTGGGTTTGGGCTTGCAACAACATCCTTGGTTGTCTTCACTGATTTTGATTTCATTATCAATAGCTACATTCAGCATGTTACACAGCGTTATCACAATGTTGTATGGCCAAGAAAACGACCGTAAAGTATTTCCAAAAGAAAAATGGAACATTACCCATTCCGTAATGTCTGTTCAACTTATATTAATAATAATTACCGGTTTACTGGCTACGACACCACAAGCACTGCAAGTACTGAATAATATAGCAAAATCTATTTAATCATATGCTCGTTCAAGAAATATTAACAAAACTTGGTATTGTCGGTGAAACTGAAAAATCAACTACATTCGTCAGTTTGAATCGCGAAATATTTACAATCGTTTGCAGTCGATTGAGCAATGAATTTACCTTAAGAATGGCTGTGCTTTACGCAACCGACAATCGTCAATCAAATCATTCCTTCGGACTGCACGCCGTATTCAGCCTAGACGAAACGGGTGAATGGCTGCAAATATCAACGGCTTTACCCGAATCTGACCCTACTTATGAGTCTCTGACGAAAACAATTATGTCAGCTCACTGGTATGAAAGATACGCAATGGATATGTTCGGTATTGTTGCGATCGGCCACCCTGATCCTCGCCGCCTTGTTCACCATGAAAATATTCCCTTAAACACATTCCCATTAAGAAAAGATTTCGCCTGGAATACAAAACTCAAACACGCAAATACCATATATCCAATGCATCATGTAACCGGAGCAGAAGGAATTTATGAAATTCCGGTTGGACCGATTCACGCCGGTATAATCGAACCAGGTCATTTTCGTTTCAATGTCATAGGCGAACGAATAATTACATTGGAAGGTAAGTTATTCTTTACACATAAAGGTATTGAAAAAATCCTCGAAAACAAAAGTCCCATCGAAGCTTTGCCATTCATAGAAAAAATTTCCGGCGATATGGCCATTTCTCACACCTTGGCTTTTTCACAAGCCATTGAGAGTATTTCCGATATAAAAATTTCGCCTCGCGCTCGTCAATTACGGACACTATTAAACGAAATTGAGCGCATTACAATGCATATTTTTGATATTTCAAATATCTGTGGAATGGGTACCGGATTTACGGTTATAGCCTCACAAGGATTTAAAATCAAAGAAAGACTGATGCGCTTGTCACAAGAAGTGTGCGGAAACCGTTTTTGGCGAGGCCTCATTATTCCGGGTGGTCTATCACGGGATTTATCATCGACGGAATTGGATAATATTCAAATGACTATCAATAAAGCAAATGATGATCTGCAAAATTTGATTAAAATATGTCACGATAATGATGGATTGAGAGAACGATTGGAAACAACGGGAATTTTAAAAAAAGAAGCCGCCTTAGCTTATGGTGCGGTTGGTTTAACAGCCAGGGCATCGGGGATTGATATTGATGTCAGACGCGATCATCCATATGCAAGTTATGCGGAATTGAAGCCTAAGATAATAATGCTGGAAATCGGTGATGTTTATTCTCGATTCAAAATGCGTTATCGTGAATTAAAAGTCAGTACCGCCATGATCAACCAAATTATTAAAACAATCAAAAAAGATAACATATCATCAACAAACAAAAATAATGACGGCTTGGGAATCTCGGCTGTTGAATCTTGTCGCGGTGAAATTATAACTATCGTTCAGATAAAAAATGGTGTTATTGAGCGTTGCGTGGTAAGAGATCCATCATTTTGCAATTGGCCATTATTTGGTGAAATCGGTCCAGGAAATATTGTTCCCGATTTTCCGCTCTGCAATAAATCGTTAAATCTAAGTTATTCCGGAAACGATATGTAAATAATCAGTGAGATGAAATATCATCATAGTGCCATTAAAAGCATATTCTGATAAGATACGCCTATGCCCGATAATCTCCTTGAAAATCTAAACGAAGAGCAACTTGCCGCCGTTACCCACGGTGAGGGGCCTTTAATGATAATCGCCGGTGCTGGAACCGGAAAAACCACAGCAATCACCCAGCGCATTGCTTGGTTAATAGAACAACAAAAAGCCAAACCAGATGAAGTGTTGGCGCTTACTTTTACTGAAAAATCTGCTACTGAAATGGAAGAGCGAGTGGACCAGCTTTTACCAATTGGTTATATTGATCTCTGGATCTCAACCTTTCACGCTTTTTGTGAGCGCGTACTCCATGAAAATGCGCTCGAAATTGGCCTGCCGGATCAGTTCAATCTTCTGGATGATGTAGATACTTTTCTTTTAATGCGAAAAAATCTGGATAGATTTAATTTGGATTATTATCGACCACGCGGAAATCCAACCAGATTTATTCGAGCAATGCTATCACATTTTTCTAGAATAAAAGACGAGGTAGTTTCTCCGGACGAATATTTGCAGTTTGCTCAAAACTTAAAAATGAATACTGACAGTTTTGAAGGGGTGGCGTCCGAAGAACAAGCAGCCGATCTTTCTGAAATTGAACGCATTAGCGAGATTGCCGGCGCTTATCATCTTTATCAACAAATCTTACTTGAAAATCAAGCGCTCGACTTTGCCGATCTTGTTTCCTATACAATCGAATTGTTTCGTAAGCGACCAAAAATCCTTAAAAAATATCAAGATCAATTTAAATACATTTTAGTTGATGAGTTCCAAGACACAAACTTTGCTCAATACGAACTAATCAAACTTTTAACAAAAGGACCATACAACATCACCGTTGTTGGTGACGACGACCAATCAATTTATAAATTTCGCGGAGCATCACTTTCAAACATCATGCTTTTCCGTGAAGATTTTCCAAGTGCAAAAAATATTGTCTTAAATAAAAACTACCGCAGTCGCGCTCAAATTTTAGACAAGGCTTACACTTTAATCCAAAAAAATAATCCAAATCGCCTAGAGGTTAAAGAGAACTTAAACAAAAAATTAGTAGCACACCGCCAGGAAGAAGGCAAAATTGAGCATTACCATTCAGACTCAATCGACGACGAAGTATCAGCTGTAATTGAAAAAATAATAGAATTAAAAAAGCAAGATGATTGTAACTGGCATGATTTTTGTATTCTTACTCGCGCCAATGACAGTGCTGAACCGTTTTTAGAAGCAATGGACTCAATTCGCTTGCCATACCGTTTTATGGCGCTTTCCGGACTGTACACAAAGCCGATTATTATTGACGCTTTAGCATATCTGCGGGTTTTAGATCAATCGCACACCAGTCCGGCAATGTATCGAATTCTTTCCCATCCAATTCTTGGCATAAGAAGTGCAGATATTGCCGAGCTTTCACTTTACTGTCGGCTTAAAGGGATTTCGATGCTAGACGCCATGAAAACAGCACTTAACATTAGTGATGAAGGCAAAACAAAAATCCGTGATTTACTTTTACTGCTCCACAATTTACGCGAAATTGCCAGACGAAAATCTGCGGGCGAAGTTTTTGTTGAAACTATTAAGCAATCAGGGCTACTCGGTGAGGTGATGAAATTGGATGATAGGGAACAAATGGAACAAAATGATCTGCTTCAGCAATTTTTTGCCAGAATTAAAAAATTCGAAGTTGGAGCCGAAGATAAATCACTTCATGCCTTTTTAGAAGAGTTTGAACACGAACGAAACGCAGGCGAAGCCGGTGGACTTAAAACTGATATTGAGGCCGGGCCTGATGTTATAAATGTAATGACCGTTCACGCCTCAAAAGGATTGGAATTTAAATATGTGTTCATAATTAACCTGGTTGAACAAAGATTTCCTTCAACCAGAAGATCTGATCCAATTGAAATTCCGGAAGGCTTAATAAAAGAAAGATTAAACTCGGAAGGTGATTTTCATATTGAAGAAGAAAGACGACTATTTTATGTGGCGCTCACCAGAGCCAAAGAAGGAGTTTTTCTATTTTCAGCTGACGACTACGGAGGAACCAGAAAACGAAAACCGTCGCGGTTTTTGGCAGAGCTTGAGATCGAGACGAAACCCATAAACATAACGGGTGCTTTTAATCAGCCTGAACAAATAAAAACAAACGACCCCAACCTAAAAGCTATCAGCTATAAGCTACCGGCTACGCTTTCTTTTACCCAAATTGCAGCTTTTTCTACCTGCCCACTACAATATAAATTTGCTCACATTTTAAAGATTCCTGTTTTTGGCAAACATCAAATGAGTTTTGGAAAATCAATGCATAATTCCATGCAAAAAATTATGGAGTCGCAAGTTCGTAAGCAAGCTACTCTGTTTGACCAAGAGGGAACTACCAGCTTGATTGACCTGAGCGAGATGCTGCAAATTTACGAAGATAATTGGATAGATGAATGGTATCCAAACGAGGAAATCAAGCTGGAATATTTTGAAAACGGAAAACGAGCCATAACTGATTATTATAAAATTCTACAAAAGCAAAAACCGGAAGTAGCATTTTTAGAAAAAGGTTTTACACTAAAAATTCGTGGCGTTGCCATTAAAGGTCGAATTGACAGAATCGATAAGATTGAAGACGGTTACGAAATTATTGATTACAAAACCGGCCAGGCAAAAATAAAACTTGACTGGCAAGACCGTCGTCAACTTTTGCTTTATGCCATAGCAGTAGAACAATGTTTTAATCCACCGATAAAAGTAAAAAAACTGACTTACCATTATTTAGAAGACAACTCTTGTGTTAGTTTTGAGCCAAAAGAAAAAGATGTAGAAAAACTAGAAAATGAAATTCTAGAAACTGTAGACGCCATAAAAAAATCTGATTTTTCTGCCAAACCCGGATTTATGTGTTCTTATTGTGATTTTAAAGATATCTGCGAATTTAGTGATGTATGACCTGGTCTGATAACAATACAAAACCAGTTAATAAAAATCGTCAGCGCCGGTTTAGCAAAAACGCAGCGCCAATTGGCGGAATTTTAAGCGACGCCGTTGGTCGTCACGGAATTGGCTGGCAAATAAAAGCCGCCATGGCTGTAAAGTTTGCAAACAAGATCCTGGATGATTTAATTGAACCTAATCTGCGTGATGATATTCGCGCTATTTCTTTTGTAAGCGACCAGTTAACGCTTAGTTGCAGACACGCCCCGGCTAGCAATTTAGCAAATTCTTATAGAACTCAACTTCAAGAAAGACTGGAGCGTGAATTGCCAGATATAAATATTGTTAATATTTTTTGCAAAGTTGACCCCTACGGATTAGATAGCAAAAGCCAAATTGGGGTATAATATTTAAAAATTCTAAGCATGAAATCTGAAATTAGAAACAAATCCGAAATTAGAAGCACTAAATTTGGAATTTTGATTTTCGAATTTGTTTAGAATTTAGTTTTTCTAATTAATAAAATATGAATTTAAAGCAATACTTAGCTTTTTTAACTTTTGGAACGATTGTCTCGTGGTTTGCTTTTGTTGTGATTATCATCAATATAGATCCGGTCACAGCTGGCGTCTTGGCTTTCTTTATTCTTTACGCCTCTATGTTTTTTGGACTGCTCGGACTTTTTAGTTGTGTGGCGACATTTGTGCGCGCAATTAAGTCACCGAAACAGGCAGTTGAAAAAGTAATGAAAATATCTTTGCGCCAAGGCTTTATTTTGGCGGTTTTAATAGAAGGGGCCTTGATTTTATCAAGTCAGAATAAATTGACCTGGTGGATGCTTTTGCTAATTGTGGCCTGTGTGGGGATTTTAGAGTTTGTTTTTGTTTCGTTTTCAAAAGATTCCCAAGATTAGCCACATCCCCAACCATGCTTGATACATCTCCCATTTTTGGATAAGATAAGGTCTCAAAGTGGGATATGTTGAACAAATTTTTTGGACGATTCTCGGAGGATATAGGTATTGATTTAGGTACTGCAAATACCCTTGTTTTTGTTAAAGAAAAAGGAATTATAATGAACGAGCCGTCTATTGTGGCGGTTAACACTCGCACCAACCAAATTGTGGCCGTAGGGCACACAGCCAAAGACATGCTTGGAAAAACCCCACCGCATATTATTACTACTCGTCCACTTTTCAAAGGAGTAATTTCAGATTTTGAAATCACGGAAAAAATGCTCCGTTATTTTATTGATAAAATTCACGAAAATTCTTTTACTATTGTTCCAAGACCTCGAGTTGTAATTGGTGTTCCACTTGATGTTACCGAAGTAGAACGCAAAGCTGTTGAAGACGCTGTTGTGAGCGCTGGCGCTCGTGAGGTATTTTTAGTCGAAGAGCCAATGGCGGCAGCAATTGGCGCCCGACTACCAATTACAGAATCAGTTGGTAGTATGATAGTAGACATTGGCGGAGGCACAACTGAAATTGCCGTGATTTCGCTTGGTGGAGTTGTAACTTGGAAATCACTAACAATCGCTGGCGAAGAAATGACAAAAAATATCATTCAATACACTCGCGATGTTTTCAATCTTTTAGTTGGTGAAAAAATTGCGGAAAATGTAAAATGTACAATTGGTAGTGCTATTGACCTTGAGGAACCAGAAACAATGGAAATGCGAGGCAGAGATTTAATAACAGGATTGCCACGACAGATTTTAATCAATGACGGCCAGGTCCGCGAGGCGTTACATAAATCAATCAAGGCTATTGTTGATAACATTAAGGCTACGCTTGAGGTAACACCACCCGAGCTTGTAGCTGATATTTATGAAAGAGGAATTGTAATTTGTGGAGGCGGGGCACTGCTTAAGGGAATGGATAAAATGATTACCAAAGAAACTGATGTTCCGGTTAGAATTGCGACCGATCCTCTTACCACTGTTGTTCGTGGAACCGGAGCTTTGCTTGATGATCAAAAATTACTAGACGAAGTAACCCTGCCATCAACAGGGGACGAAATAACATAATTCTGTGGCGCTACTCCCACGCAAAATTCCTTTAAAAACAAAAAAAATGGTGCAAACCATTTTCATTTTTCTGATTGTTATAATCATCTTTTCTTTTTCAACTCAAATAAATCCTTTTTCTGGCATAATACACGGTTTTCAATATGGGTTTTCTGGCCTTGGTACCGGAGTTAAATCAACCTACAATTATATTTTTGAGTCCAGAGCTGATTTACAAGAAAAACTTGATTACTACCAAAATCTAACAGGAACGCTTGCTCATGACGAAGTTTATGTAAAAGAATTAGAACAAAACTTAACCGAGCTACAAAGTCTAATTAGCTACCAAGAATCAATTGAATACACAACTCTTCCAGCTCGAATTATCTCTCGTTCAATTAGCGGCAACCAAGCGGTATTAATAGACAAGGGCAAAAATGCTGGAGTTAGGTTAGGCCTTGCTGTGGTAATCGAAAACGGAAATATAATTGGGACTGTCACTGAAGTTTATAATAATAGCGCCGTAGTTCTTCTGATTCACGACAGTGAAAGCAAAGTGCCGGGAGCAATTTTAGGCTCAACCAAAACAATCGGACTGATTGAAGGTCAAGACGGCTACCTACTAGCCATGAATTATATTCCGCAAAGTGAAAAACTTTTTTTAGGTGATGTTGTTGCCACCTCCGGTCTTGATGGATCAGTACCAAGTGGGCTGATCATTGGCCTAGTTTCTTCAATCATCGCCGATGAATCTGCGCCTTTTCAGCAAGCGCTAATTGAGCCAATTTACGACCCAGGTGATTTTACAAATGTTCTTATTCTGGATCCATTTCAAAATGATTAACGGAATATTCATTGTCGCTCTGTTTCTTTTAAGCACCTTGGCCCAGGTGAGCTTTGTTCAAGCTTTCCAAGCTCCACTCGCGCTTTTCCCACTGCATTTTTTAATCGGCGTCACAGTTTTGCAAAGGGTAGGGAATATAGAGGGAGCACTTTGGTTTTTAGCAAGTGCCTTAATTTTAAATCTAGTTGGATTTTCCGATGGTACTTGGCTAGCTTATTTTTTAGCTGGCGCCACCGGCCTTGTTTTAACCAGAAAAGCTTTTACATCACATTCTGTTTACGGCTTGGCTGGTCTGGCACTTAGCATGTATATAATTTTCTTTTTTATCAACTCATTGGCAAATTTCGACGAAACAATTAGCGAGATATCGCTGAACTTTTTATTTGGTGTCGTAGAATTAATAATTGGAATCTACTTTGCTTTTATAATTGCCAACTACATTGAAAACTTTAGCAAAAATATTTTGATTACTCGCAGAAATAAAAAAGCGTTATGAGCAGGCTTGATCAAAATCCATTTCCATATTTTAATGGGGAGGAGCTAGATTTAAACAAACACCGAGCCGATGATCCATTTTTTGAAGAAGCTTTTGCCACGCACCCGCAATCAGCGCTTGAGCCAAATCGGTCGTTTGTTGGGTCTGTGATTAAACGCCAAAGATTTACTTTCATATTTTCTATTGCTATTTCTATTCTTTCAATACTTTTTTTAAAAGCTGGATTTTTACAGATTGTTCACGGAACCGAGTACCGAACACAGGCTGAAGAAAATCGAATTTTCCACAAAATACTTCCAGCTGAGCGCGGAATCGTTTATGACCGCAATGGTATTGTGCTGGCTGAAAACATTCCAACTTTTCAAATCGTAACTTCTAAAAATCAACTACCTGCCGATTCAAAAGAATTAGCATTAACGATTTTAAATTTAGCAAAATCAATTAATCGCGATCCTTTTGATTTGTTTACCGCGATTGAACAAGCTAAAACTCGTGACGAACAGATTTTACTAGCAACTGATCTTGATTATGAAACCGCCATGTATTTAGCCGCTAACGAAAAACAATATTCATTTATTGAACTGGAAATAGGCGCAAGACGCAGTTACATAACCGACGGCGTTCCATCACTCTCACACATTCTTGGCTACACTGGAATTATTAACGCCGAAGAATATGACGAAGTAAAAGATACAGGTTACAGACGATTTGATTATTTAGGAAAGCAGGGGCTTGAATCTGAATACGAAACCAAACTGCGCGGAACATATGGCGAAGAAAGTATCGAGGTTGATGCTTTTGGTAATGTTGAGCGCATTATTTCCAAACACGATCCAGTTGATGGGGAAGACTTAAATTTAACAATCGATGCTCCGCTTCAGGCCTACATTGAGTCAGTCCTGCAAACGCGGCTTGATGGCACTATGGCTTCCAAAGCCTCAGTTATTGCCCTTGATCCTAACAATGGCGATGTGCTTGCCCTTGTTTCTTGGCCGGCTTATGACTCCAATGATTTTACAAATGGAATCGACTCAAAAACTTACTCAGCCCTACTGGCCGACAAAGATCAACCGCTTTATCCACGCGCCGTTGCCGGTGAATTTCCATCAGGCTCTACCATTAAACCACTTTATGCGGCCGCCGCTCTAATTGAAGGAATAATTACTCCCACAACTTCGTTTTTATCAACCGGAGGAATTCGCGTCAGCTTGTGGTTTTTTCCTGACTGGCGAGCTGGCGGGCACGGAACAACCAATGTTTACTGGGCAATAGCAGATTCTGTTAACACTTTCTTTTATATAATTGGCGGAGGCTATCAAGATTTTGATGGGCTGGGAATTGAAAAGATGATGGAGTGGGCTGCTAAATTTGGATTTGGTGACCAAACTGGACTTGATATTCCAGGTGAGGCTGATGGATTTTTACCAAGCCCAGAATGGAAATGGGAAACCAAAGGGGAGCAATGGTATATTGGGGACACCTACCATGTAGCCATTGGGCAGGGCGATCTTTTAGCTACACCCCTGCAGATTGCCAGGCTGACTGCGGTTTTTGCCAATAAAGGATATTTAGTTGAGCCTCGATTAAATTCTGAAAAAGAAATAAAAATTCAGCAGCTTATTGATGAAAATACAGCTACAGTTGTCCGCGACGCCATGCGCTACACAGTAACCGGCGGAAGCGCCCAGTCGATGTTAACAGTGCCAGTGGAAGTCGCTGGAAAAACAGGAACCGCCCAATGGTCAACCGTTGGCATCCCTCATAGTTGGTTTACCGGCTTTGCGCCATTTGAAGATCCGGAAATTGTGTTAACTGTTTTAATTGAAGAGGGGGGTGACGATTACCTGGCCGTGCCGGTCGCAAAGGATATTTTGAATTGGTGGTTTTCAGATCGGTGATTATTTTCCGCAAAATTTTCTATATGGAAGGGGCATCGGTACCATTAAATGACGATCGTTATTTAATGACCAAAATGAATGCCCAAGACCAACATAATACTCCTATCATCAGCTGATGATAAACCTTCCTTGACGGATTGCGCCAGCACGCTATCATACTCATATCCACCGCGAAAGCGGTACATTTTATTAAAAAAGGTATTAGGAATTAGTAAATAGGAAATGAGGGATGTATGAGATATATCTCAATTTCCATACCTAACACCTAAACCCTAACCCCTGCGACAATTACACCTATGAACGACTTAAAACAATATGTCTCGACCGAAGGCCTAGAAAAACTAAAGGAAGAGCTAAACTACCGTAAAACAGTTTTACGAAAAGAAATCGCTGAGAAGATTGGCGATGCTAAGGAACTTGGTGATTTAAGTGAGAACTTTGAATATCATGACGCCAAGGATCAACAAGGAGCAAATGAATCTCGAATAATCGAACTTGAAAACTTAATGCATAATTTAATCATTATTGATAGCCAAACCGGCGTTAACACAATCGCTGTTGGTTCGCAATTTAAAACCGAGCTGGCGGACGGAACTGTAAAAGAGTTCGAGATTGTTGGTGCTTCAGAAGCTGACCCAATGAACGGAAAAATCAGCAATGAGTCACCACTTGGAAATAAATTTCTAGGTCTTAAAATTGGAGAAGTGGCAGAAATCCAAACCCCCGGTGGCGCTGTGACTTACAAAGTTGTGAGTATTCAATAAAAGCGATAAAATAGGGTTGAAATAAGTAATTTTATGATTCAAGAAGAACAAGATCGCAGAAATCGTCTGCAAGCCATTCGAGACGCCGGAGCTAATCCATATCCGACTGAGTCGCACAGAACAAAGCTAATCGAAGAAGTAATATCACAGTTTGAAGATCTAGAATCAGCAAACGAAGAAATTACAATTTGTGGACGAATAATTGCGCTACGCAAGCATGGTGGTATTTCTTTTTTTAATCTTCAAGACGCCTCCGGTAAAATCCAAATAGTACTGCACAAAGATACTGTCGGGGAAGATGTTTATAATCGCTTTCATGATCAAACCGATGTTGGTGATTTTTATGAATGTCATGGTCGAGCATTTGTCACAAAAAATGGAGAAAAATCACTTAAAGTAACATCACTTAGAATTTTATCAAAAAGTCTTTTGCCATTACCGGAAAAATTCCATGGGCTATCTGATGTTGAAAAAAGATATCGGCAACGCTATTTAGATTTAATTGCCAATCCAGAGGTGATGGAAAAAGCCAAAGCTCGCGCCCGAATGGTAACAGCAATGCGTAACTTTTTAGCTCACGAGGGATTTTTAGAAGTTGAAACTCCTGTTTTACAAGCGATCCCCGGCGGCGCCAATGCTCAACCGTTTGTTACTCACCACAACACGCTCCATGCCGATCTTTACATGCGGATTGCTCCCGAACTTTATTTAAAACGATTGCTGGTCGGTGGATTTGAAAAAATTTATGAGTTTGCCCGCTGTTTTCGAAATGAGGGAATTAGTCCTCAGCATAATCCAGAGTTCACACAAATCGAGGCCTACTGGGCATATGCCAATATTGAACAATTAACAGACCATATAGAAAAATTAATTTTAGAAGCAGTGCGTGCTGTAACCGGCGGACAAACTTCAGTAGAAATTGAAGGAAAAACTATTTCGTTCGCTGATATCCCACGCAAAACATTCCGTGAAGTGATTTTAGAAAATACAAAAATTGATCTAGATGAAGTCACCGAAGAAGAAACATTAAAACAAATCATGACCGAGCGCGGAGTAAACACAACCAATGTTGTCGGTTATGGCGATTTGGTTGATCATCTTTACAAAACTGCAGCCAGGCCAAAAATTGAACAACCAGTATTTGTGACTGACTATCCGGCTGCCATGAAGCCACTAGCAAAACGCCGAGACAGTAATCCTCACTACAGCGCTAGTGTTCAATTGGTAATTCTAGGAATGGAAATGTGCAATGGATTTAACGAGCTTAACGATCCACTAGAGCAAGAAGAAAGATTTAAAGAACAAGAGGAGCTACGGGTAAGGGGCAGTGAAGACTCACAACGAATAGACAATGACTACATCGAAGCTTTAAAACACGGCATGCCACCGGCAGCAGGCTATGGAATTGGTATTGATAGATTAGCAGCACTTTTAACTGGATCGACCAATCTCAAAGAAGTAATACTTTTCCCAACTCTAAAACCAATTGAAGAATCTCCAGAATAACCAGTATGGCAAAAATCGCGCTTTCATTTGGAGTTTTTGACGGTATTCACCCTGGCCACCTATTTTTCCTTGAAAATGCCAAGAAATACGGAGATCAGTTGATGATTTCACTTGCCCGTGATGAAATAGTGTTAGAGATGAAGGGAATTGAGCCAATGTATGATTTTAACACCAGAAAAGCCCTACTTGAAGAAACCGGCTTGGTTGATAGAGTAGTAAAAGGCGACCACGAAATTGGAACATTTAGAAGCGTCTCGTTGGTTCAACCTCAGATCATTTGCCTGGGCTATGATCAAATCCAACTAAATGACAGCTTAAAAATTTGGATGAAACAATATAATATTCTAATTCCAACAATAAAAATCGAACCGTTTCATCCTGAAAAATACAAATCATCGTTATTGAATAAAGCGGTAGAGTAATAAGGACAACAAGGGTGATAAGAGTAATAATAGAAACATCTTTTACCCATATCACCCATTTTACCAATATAACCCTCACAATATGATCGACATCAAACTACTTCGTGAAAATCCAAAAAAGATCGAAGACGCTGCTCTTGCCAAAGGTGTAAAAATTGATTTTGATAGAATTTTGGAACTTGATAAAAAAGTTAGGGCCCTTACACAAGAGATGGAGGAAATATCAAGCAAGAAAAACGAAGCTTCAAAACAAATTCCAAAAGCATCAGACACAGATCGCGACAAAATTATCAAAGAGATGAAGTCAATCGACGCTGACGCTGACGCAATTAAAGAAAAGCTAACTCCGCTTGCCGACGAACTTGATGTTTTGATGTATCAAATTCCAAATCCGGCTCTTGCTGATGTACGCGTTGCCGCCGATGAATCAGAGAACGAAGTTATTAAAACCGTTGGGGAAAAACCAAAACTTGCTTTCAAAGTTCGTGATCATATGGAGCTCGGTGAGATGCTCGGGATTATCGATACCGAACGTGCTGCCAAAGCAACAGCCGCCAGATTTACATACTTAAAAGGCGACGGTGTACTTTTACAGTTTGCGCTTTTACAGTTTGCGCTTGAAACTGTACAAAAATATGGTTTTACGCCGGTCATTCCACCAAACATGGTTAATGCCAAAGCAATGCGAGCCATGGGATATCTTGAACACGGTGGACACGACGAAATCTATTATCTTCCCAAAGATAATATGTATTTAGTTGGAACTGCCGAGCAAAGTATTGGGCCAATGCACATGGACGAAACTTTTGCTGAGTCTGATTTGCCAGTTAGATACGCCGGTTATTCGGCTTGTTTTAGACGCGAAGCCGGATCGTACGGTAAAGACACAAAAGGCATTTTACGGGTTCACCAATTTGATAAAGTTGAAATGTTCAGTTTTGTTAAGCCCGAGGAATCAAACAAGGAACACGAAATGATTTTAGGAATAGAAGAAGAGCTAATGCAAGGACTCAATATTCCTTACCAGGTTATCAAAATGGTAACAGGGGATTTAGGATTACCAGCAGCGCGTAAATACGACATCGAGGCCTGGGTCCCATCACAAGAAAAATACCGAGAAACCCACTCAACTAGTACTTGTACTGATTTTCAGGCCAGACGGCTTAATACGCGATATAAAGGCGAAGGTAAGCCAGAGTTTGTCCACACTCTAAACGGCACAGCTTTTGCAATGGGAAGAACTATAATTGCGATTTTAGAAAATAACCAAAACGAGGATGGCAGTGTCAACATTCCAGAAATACTACAGAAGTACATGGGTGGAAGAAAGAAAATCGAAGTAAAATAAACAAAGTTAAAGTACTAAATTCCATGAAACTACACGGCGCAAAAACCTGGGTTGAGATTAGTGCTTCAGCTTATAAAAATAATCTGAATGTTTTAAAGTCACTTCTTGAGCATGGAGTGACTTTTTGTGCTGTTGTAAAAGCCGGCGCTTATGGCCATGGCTTGGCTGAAATTGTAGGAATAGCAAAATATGAAGGTGTTGATCATTTTGCAGTCGACAATATTGACGAGGCGATCCAAGTGAGACAACTTGTTCCGGAAGCGATAATCTTTATTTTAGGCTACACAGTTCCGGAAAGACTAAAAGATGTTATTTCTGGTAATTTTATTCAAACTGTTTATCAAAACGAAACAATTCAAATTCTTGGCAGGGAAGCGACTAATCAAAACAGACAGGCTTTGATCAATATCAAAATAGAAACCGGCACGCAAAGACAGGGAATTGAAATCAAAGATTTAAAAATTTTACTGGCTACTATCGAAAAGGAATATGGCACGGTTGAGTGCGTTGGACTGTCGTCTCATTTTTCCTCTTCGGAAATGTTAGAAAAGGAAGCATTTACCAAAAATCAAAATAAAATATTCAATGAAGCAATCGAAATCACTCGTCGCTTTGGTTTTAATCCAAAATATATTCACATTTCGTGCTCAGCCTCTGGATTTCTTTTTCCAGAAACTCATCACACAATGGTAAGATTTGGCTTATCGCAATATGGAATGTGGTCTTCAGAAGATGTAAAGAAAAAAATGCTGTTGGGTGCTAAAAATGTTGAACTTCAATCTGTTTTGTCTTGGAAAACTAGAATAGCCCAGGTAAAAGATATTGAACCAAATACTCCAGTTGGTTACTCTCAAAGGTTTGTAAGTGATAGACCAATGAGAATCGCTATTTTACCGGTTGGTTATTTTGATGGCTATAGACGCGCATTAAACAATAGTTTTGTGCTTTTACACGGTCAAAAATGTAAAATATTAGGCAACATCTGTATGAATATGATGATTATAGATGTTTCCAGTGTTGGTCAAGCAAAGGCTGATGATGAAGTGACGCTAATTGGTCGTGATGGAATGAATCAGATAACAGCTGATGATTTGGCTACAAATTGCGGGACTATCAATTATGAAATCACGACTATGATAAATCCATTTATAACAAGAAAAGTTATTTAGTTGATTAATGACATCAATGACCTCAAATGAAACGCCGTAATTTTCTAAAATCCCAACATAAAAACAGCCATAAAAAAGCTGATCGTTTTAAAAATCCCTATTTTGAAAAAAAGACAAACAGAGGGACTTTGCTCAAAAAAATACTCGTTAGTTTAATGTCGCTGGCATTTACAATCGGTATTATATATTTAGTATTAACCCTTAGTATTTTTAAAATCAAAAAAATAGAGGTAACCGGGCTTATCACAATTCAACCCGCTCAAATTGAAAATGCTACCTGGGAGTTTTTATCTGGAAAAAGAGCTAATATACTGCCACAAAGCCACATTTGGCTGACTAACGACAATAAGCTAAAAGAACGATTAGAGAGCCAATTTCAGCTTAAAAACGTAGAGATTACCAGATACGGCCGAACTCTTGCTATAAACGCCTCTGAGCGCATTTCAAGAGGCATCTGGGTCACAAATGATAAGCTATATTTCATTGATTCAGAAGGTTTGATTGTCCGTGAGCTAACTTTAGATGAAATGCTCGATGTCCAAGAAAGAGTTTACTCCGGAATTGAATCAACTAATTTTATTCAATCCGATGTTTTTCTAATTTTTGACGAGAAACGAGAAGAAATTAATATCAATGACCAGGTACTTGCTCCTGATGTTGTCAACAATCTGGCCGACCTTAAAGAGAAAATTACGACACTAGACATAGAACCCGCTGACTATTTAATAGAAAAAAGAATGACAAGCTGGTTAACGCTTGAAATTAAGCATGGTTTTAATATTTATATAAACGGGGCAGGGGACCCAGAAGATCAAGTTAGGAACTTGGGTGTGATTTTAGACGAATACCAAGGTCAACTGGCTGATGTTGAATATATAGATTTGAGATTTGACAATAGGGTTTATATTAAGTGATAACAGCCTGGATTTGAAGTTTTAAAATAGCTAAGTGGGGAGGCGAAACACCTTCATATTTTTTAAAAACATAAGCGTCGCACAATATACCTTATACGACGCCACAGCTGTTTTGGGGTGATACAGGGTATCATTTACACTGCTAGATAGTTATCTGTTTGCTGGGCTTTTTACAAATAATAACCTAATTTATATATATATGTATACCTTATATATGATAAAAAAATGTTGCCGAAATTTTTCTTAAAAATTATTTATTAAAAATTATTTATTTGTAGTCCCCCGGTTATTTTTTGGGGAATGTCTAACTTCTGCCACCAAATTCCGTTAGAAGCTTGTAGAGTCGTTTGCTCTGTTCATGACGGGTGAGGTGACGGAAGTTGTAACGCCACACGTGTTCACCGACGAAGAACTGGAGTCGA
>Ga0210019_1000654_pt1 | contig 42807 bp, 58 predicted proteins | sample CryGeyCG2114_020_2_FD_183969 | JGI IMG/M metagenome (GOLD analysis project Ga0210019, IMG submission 183969) | Groundwater microbial communities from aquifer - Crystal Geyser CG11_big_fil_rev_8/21/14_0.20 (SPAdes) (version 2) | ecosystem: Environmental > Aquatic > Deep subsurface > Groundwater ...
AACAGAGCTGCCACTCTTTCCTGGTCCTCAACTAACGCTACCTCTTGTTCCGCTTCCGGTGGCTGGTCTGGCGCCAAAGCAACTAGGGGTTCTCAATCAACCGGCAACCTGACCGCCAACAAAACTTTTACGCTCACCTGCACCGGTAGCGGTGGTTCCACCTCCCGTTCAGTGACCGTTTCCGTGGGTGGAGCCGCCGTCATTTACGCCTTGACTACTTCGATTTCCGGTTCAGGTATGATCACGGGATCGGGAATAAATTGTCCCGGAGATTGTAGTGAAACTTATTCTTCTCCAACATGGGTGACTATCGTAGCTATACCGGCATCAGGTAATACTTTTGACAGGTGGTCTTCTGGTGCCGGTTCCGTCTGCTCCGGACAAGGTCGTATCTGTTCGGCCTTCATTAGTGGTAGCAAAACAGCGAGGGTAAACTTTAATACTGCTGTTATTGTTGCGCCATTCAACTACAGTCTTTCTAACTCCGGCACATCAGAAGTCACTAAGACAAGCGGTAATGCCTTTAGTCAAAATACGATTACCAAAACTCTAGTGGCAGGAGGATCGCAGTCGGTAGCGCTCTCTTTGTCCGGCGTACCAACAGGCACTTCTTACTCAATTACTAACTCATCCTGTTCGCCGACCTGTAACTCTGTCATTACCTTTACCGTTACTCCGTCTACTTCCGCCGGCACATATCCAATTACCGTGACCGGCTCTCCTCTGAACAAGCAAACCAGCTTTAATCTAGTCATCTCCGGCAGTCCTCTAACGGTGACCTGTTCCGTTACTCCCACTGTAGCGGTTCTTAATGATACGGTGACATGGAGGGCTAATGTCTCCGGAGGTACACCGCCGTTTACTTACTCATGGAGCGGTACCAATATCCCGAGCGGTGCCGCATCTTCCAATCCGCTCAACATAACTTACAGTACCATTGGTCGCAAGACCGCTACGGTGACGGTGACGGATGCAGATTCCGGACAAGCGACCTGTCCGACCGGGACCGTTCAGGTTAATTTCGACCCTCAAATCGAGGAATTTTAATCACCCTTCACTTATTCAATATCCTTAATATCATTAATAACATGGAACAATCACAACCAATCAAAACAGTTTCAGCCATCATCATCGTGCTCATTATCCTCGTCGGTGCCTACCTTTTGTTCGCCAAGTACGGCGTGCCCGGAGGCGTGAACCAAGAAGAGTCTCTCAATGGTAATCAAGAACCCATGGTGGTTGAAGTGATCGAAACACCGGTAGTCAACGGCACCCTCTCCACCCCAACAGGCTTCCCTCAAGACATTCCGATCGAGAACGGCAACATTATCGAAAGCACCACGACCAACTATCCGGAACAAAACGCCCAACAGCTTTCTTTGAGTTACCAAAGCTCGCAATCAGTAGACAGCATTTACACGGCATACATGAACTACATGAGCCAAGCCGGTTACGAAATAACGGAAGGTGACGCCAGTTTACCCGTGAGAGCTCTTTTTGGCACCACAGCCGATGCCAATCTGACCGTAGCCATCAGCAGTATGGAAGACCAAACACTGGTTCAGATTTCTTATCTGGTGAAGTAGGGCAGAACTTGAATCGTTGGGAATTTTCTAAAACACTCGCAGATTATGATCAAATCTAACAAAATACTACCAATACCAAGTATTTTCTCTCTTACTATCATGGCTCTTTTGGTTTTAGGAAATTTTCCTGTGAATCTAAATGCGCAGGTACCATTGGCACCCAGTTGTCCCATTGAAGCTAAGAGTGGCAGAATTATCGTAGACATTAGCGCGAATTTGCCCAGTAACATGGGTTACATACTTTCATCTTCGGGTATACCCCAGGCTACTAAAGGCCCATATGCCGCGTCTATTCCTGCCGGTGTTTATGATGTCACCCTTGCTTCTTGGGATGGGCATTCGGGCCACCCGGGTCAGTATCAGCCTAATGAACAGTGGTATCTCATAATTGAAGACAGCTCGGGTGATCTTATCCTCAATACCAATACGATCAGTGATCTTCCGGACGATGAAGATGGCCCTATAATAGAAAAAGTTAATACTAACCTGGTGTTAACGGAAAATGCCGCATATTTGACCGGTTTTCATGCGGCATATAAAACACCCGGTAATGCCAATAGTATTTTCCCTTTATGCGCCGCTTTTGATAGAAATTATACCCTTAGCACAGCTATTAACTCCGGCTCCGGCACTATCACCGCTCCTAGTATAAATTGTCCGGGAGATTGCGAAGAAATATATCCAACAGAAACATGGGTGACCATCATTGCCACACCCGAAGAAGATTATGCTTTCGGTAGCTGGTCTTCTGGCTCCGGTTTTGCCTGCGAAGGCCAAACGAGTATCTGTTCTGTTCTCATGGATGGTAACAAAACAGCACGCGCAAATTTTGACCTTGCCATTCCGTTTGATTATAGTCTGTCAAATTCCGGTACATCGGAAGTGACTAAGACGGACGGAGACGCCTTTACTCAAAACACTATTACCAAAACCCTTGTGGCAGGATTGACTGAACCGGTAACGCTTTCTTTATCCGGCGTACCAATAGGCACTTCGTATACGATCTCAAATTCTTCTTGTTCACCGACCTGCACTTCAATCATCACTTTCACTGTGACCCCATCCACTTCCGCGGATACTTATCCGATAACTGTGACAGGCTCGCCCTTAAATAAAGAAACGAATTTTGATCTTGTCGTCTCCGGCAATCCGACCATCGTTTCTTGTTCAGTTTCACCGACGATCGCTCTTTTGGGTGATACGGTAACATGGACCACTAATGTCGATGGCGGCACGCCACCGTTTACTTACTCGTGGAGTGGCAGTGATATTTCAACTAGCCCGGCGCCAGCCACGAATCCTCTTTATATGAATTACACCACTGTCGGCGATAAGACTGCTATCGTTACTGTGACGGATACTGATTCTATTCAGGCAGATTGTCCGACTGTTACTGTTAAGGTAAAGATCGATGCCAATTACAAGGAATTTTAATTTCAATCTTTAGTAATGTTATTCCCATCCCCAACCCTCTTTCCTTCAAATCTGTGTATAATAATTCTATATTAGCATCCGGTTACGAAATAACGGAAGGTGACGCCAGTTTACCCGTGAGAGCTCTTTTTGGCACCACAGCCGATGCCAATCTGACCGTAGCCATCAGCAGTATGGAAGACCAAACACTGGTTCAGATTTCTTATCTGGTGAAGTAGGGGACATTTTATAGTTCACTTATTTTATCATTGCATGATAAAATAAAATGAACTATGCATATTGACGAAAGTAGTTTTGAGAGTTTTATGATTGACTCCGGCTTAATCTCTAAGTCGGAAGTAGATTCAGCCAAAACTGAAGCCAAAAAGAAAAATACCAGCATTAGTGAAGTGCTTGTTAGCAAAGGAACTTTAACCGAGGATGACTTGCGCCGCATGCAAGCCTATATTCTTGGCATTCCCTTTGTGGATCTCAAGAACCAAAAGCTTGATTTTTCCGTACTCTCACTCATACCGGAGCCGATTGCCAGAAATCATAATATAATCGCCTTTAGAAAAACCGGGGACAGTCTTGAAGTGGCAATGCTCAATACCGATGATTTAACGGCCATTGATTTTGTTAAGAAAAAAGTCGGTCTCAAAATTTTGCCTCGTCTGACGGATGATGAGTCCATGAAATGGGCTTTGCTTTCGTATCAGAAAACTCTCAAGGCTGAATTTGGCGATATTATTCAAAAAGAAGCCGGGTCTCTTAAGGCTATTAGTGATAAAATAGGCGGTGAGGATATGCCGGAGGGTGATTTGAAAAAATTGGCCGAAGACATACCGGTAGTTCGTATTGTCGACACTCTTCTCAAGCACGCTATTATTCAGAATGCTTCTGATATTCATATAGAACCAGAGGAAGACAAGGTGCTTGTGCGATACCGTATAGATGGAATTTTGCATGACGCGATGATTTTGCCAAAAAATACCGCTTCCGGCATTACGGCTCGCATTAAAGTGCTTTCTAGTCTTAGACTTGATGAGAAACGCATACCACAAGACGGTCGTTTCAAGATTGATGCTGGAGATGAGAAAGTTTCGTTCCGGGTATCAACCCTGCCGGTTTATTATGGCGAAAAAACCGTCATGCGTCTTCTGCGCGAATCAGTTTCTGGCTTTACTTTAGAAGGCCTCGGTTTTCACAGCCGTGGTCTTGATGATTTGCATAAAGCGCTGAAGGCTACCACGGGCATGATTTTAGCCACCGGTCCGACAGGTTCCGGTAAAACCACAACTCTCTACACGATGCTCGATATCATCAACACTCCTAATGTCAATATTTCAACTATAGAAGATCCCGTCGAGTATCAAATGACCCGCATAAACCAGACGCAAGTGCGTCCGGAAATAGGCCTTACTTTTGCCAACGGTCTGCGTACTTTGGTGCGTCAGGACCCGGATATTATTATGGTCGGAGAAATTCGAGACAACGAAACGGCGGCACTGGCTATCAATGCTTCGCTTACCGGTCACCTGGTTCTTTCAACTTTGCATACCAACTCTGCGTCCGGGGCTATTCCCAGACTGCTTGATATGAAAGTGGAGCCGTTCCTGCTTGTCTCTACTCTAAATATTGTTATTGCTCAACGGTTGGTCCGAAGGTTCTCGGCATCAAAAACAAAGTATTTCCTGAACAAGGAAGAAGTGGCGTCGCTCGGCAATATTGTTTCCATAGATAGAGTACTTGCTCTGTTGAGAGACGAGAAGATAATAGGCAAAAAAGATACTTTTGATAAAGTGCCATTTTGGAAACCCAACCCGGGAAAAGATTCCGAAGACGGGTACTCAAATCGCATAGGTATCCACGAAGTCCTCAAAGTAACTCCAACCATTAAAAATTTGATCATAAAAGGGGCAACAGCGGGGGAGATAGAAGAACAGGCAAAAGCTGAAGGCATGATGACCATGATTGAAGACGGTATTTTTAAAGCGGCGCAGGGTATCACCTCAATAGAAGATGTTTTGCGCGTTGTTTCTGAATGATTGTCCATAAAGAGAACGATATAAGTCTGACTTTCGCAAGTTGCAAGGACCGTCCTTGCAACTTGCGAAAGTACGGAGTCGTTTCTAGGGCGCGCTTATTATTATGACACATAATTTGAACCTGCAAGGCCTTGCCTTGCAGGTAAAGCCTTTCCGGTAAAGTGGTGCCAAATGTGGTGGGCGCGTACCATTCATTGGTAAATTATTGGCCGTGGTGATATAACATAAAAAGATGCAGATTGGTCTGCGGCCGGCTTGGCGGTTCCAAGTACGCTCATTTAAGAAAGGAATATTAGTATGGAAACACTGGTCTCGTCTCTACCCAAACCAATGTTAAAGGTCCTAGGTAATCCATCAAAGGTTCTAATTCCGAAAAATAACGGTTTTATCGTTCGAAGCAAGTTTGTCCACGACACTGACTGTGAGGTCAAAATCAAGATTGGTTCCATTAGTTATAATTTTAAATCATGGTTTCTTAGTGGCGGCACTCTGATCGAAGATTTAAAAAAAGACTCAATTCTCCAATATTTGAAATTACGGAGATCTTCATCGGATATTGCCATTATCACGGAACTTGGCGGTGAAGTGAAAGCGGAAACTACTATTTACGAGATGGTTTATTTGTTGGAAGGGCAAGGTCGCGGCGAAGAAGGCATTCTCCTGAACAATGGCTTTGCAAACATTTTCTATGTCAGAGACAATGCCCACATTCTTCGATCGGTCTTTCTGATATGGGACGAGCGCGGCTGGTTCATTGATGCTCATTCAATCATGGATGCGCACAGAGGGTCGTGCGGGTGCCTAGTATTTTCTAGGGTTTAAATTAAGACATCGGGTATTGGAATATTTTCCAAAAACAATAGGCGTTCCGACAATTTGTCGGAACGCCTATTTCTTATACCAGTGTTATAAGTCTACTTATGCGATTCTGTTGTATAATTATTAATATTCTCATGACTCTATATCAGTACAGGGCTAAAAATAAAGAAGGTAAAATTTATGAACGAACACTTGATGTTAAAAATCGTTTTGATCTATACGACATTATTCGTAGAGAAGGAGGCAAGTTTGTTTCCATAAAAGAAAAAAAGAATTTTCTGGCCCTAATTTCTCTTGCCAATGTATTTAATGGCATCAAGTTGCATCAGAAAATTATTTTTGCCAAAAATCTTGGATTGATGATGAAGGCTGGTTTGTCCATAACTCGCGCGCTCGCTGTTATGGGCAAACAGTCAAAGAATAAGGCCTTTAAAAAACTGCTTTCCGACTTAGAAGATGATATCAGTCACGGTAAAACTCTTTCAGAATCACTCGGAAACCGTTCCAATGTCTTTTCACGCCTCTTTGTTTCCATGGTTAAGGCTGGCGAGGAGTCGGGCAATGTCTCCGGTTCACTCGGCATTGTTTCAAGCCAGATGGAAAAATCTTATCTACTAGCCAAAAAAGTGCGCGGTGCGCTTATTTACCCAGCCGTTATTATTTCGGCTATGATTGTGATCGCCATCCTTCTTTTAATCTTTATGGTGCCCACTCTATCCGCCACCTTTGAGGGTTTAGGGGCGGAATTGCCTCTTAGTACTCGCATCCTTATCTATACAAGCAATTTTCTGGTGGAGCATACGCTGGCGGTTTTGGCGGTTATAATTCTCACCGTCTTTTCTGCCACTCTTTTTTTGCGAAGCATGGTCGGCCGCAATATTTCCGACAACCTTTCCGTCCATATTCCCGTTATTGGCGAAATGGTCAAAGAATTTGAATCTGCCCGGACTACCCGCACTCTTTCATCACTTCTTTCTAGTGGCGTGGAAATTGTGGTGGCGCTTGATGTCACCATCGATGTTGTACAAAATCATCTTTATAAAAATGTTCTCGCGCGCGTCCGTAATGCCATAGAAAAAGGAGAACCCATGTCAGCTGTTTTTATTGAGCATGAGCATCTCTATCCTGTTTTCGTCGGCGAGATGGTTGCTGTTGGGGAAGAGACGGGTAAAATTTCTGAAATGCTTATGTCCGTGGCCAATTATTATGAAGAAGAAGTTGATCAAAAAACAAAGAATCTCTCGACTATTATCGAGCCGGTATTGATGATCATCATTGGTATTGGAGTGGGTATTTTTGCTATTTCCATGCTTGCTCCCACTTATTCCTTGGTAGAATACATATGAGAAATAAGGGATTTACCATGATTGAAATATTATTCGTTGTTGCCATTGTCTCTATTGTAAGCGCCATAGTTTTTATCTCACTTTCGAAACTTAATTCCACGCAAGCACTTAGAGAAAGCAGTGCTCTCGTCACTTCGGTCTTAAACGAAGCGCGTTCGCTGACTATTTCTTCAAAAAGCGATTCACAATACGGTGTCCATTTTGAAGACTATGGAGTGGTATTATTCAAGGGCGACAGTTATTCGCCGATAGACCCAACGAACATTTCAACAGAAATAAATTCACTTATTGGCATTGGTAACATCAATTTTTCCGATAGCGGCACGGATATTGTTTTTAAGCGCCTCACCGGCGAAGCTCTTGTATCAGGAACTCTGGAATTATTTTTGAAAGCTTCTCCGGAAACTAAACGCGTCATTACCATCAGTAATACCGGTCTTGTAGATAGCGATTTATAGCATGATTAAGTCATACAAAAATTTAAATACCGGTCTTACTTTGGTCGAGGTAATCATAGCGAGCGCTATAATTTTGTTTTTTCTACTGGCTCTTTTTACGGTCCATAATACCTATTTGAAGATGGCTTTTTCCAGCACGAAGATGGTTAAGTCCGCTTACCTTGCCGAGGAGGCGATTGAGGTAGTGAGATTCACGCGGGATTCTTCGTGGAACACGAACATTCAAACGCTTGATACGGGAGTTGATTATAGTCTCGTTTTTGAATCGGGTGTATGGGTAGCCACTACTAGTAATATTTTTATTGATGATATATTCGAGAGAAGGGTAGTTTTCTCGGAAGTTTACAGAAATTCATCCTCGGAAATAGTTTCATCGGGAGGATCTATTGACCCAAATACCAGAATGGTGACCGTGACCGTGGCATGGAAAAGCGGTATCGCCACTACCACAAAATCAATTGCCACTTATTTGACCAATCTATATGATAATTAAAATAGAGACTTCTTTAAATAATCACAAGTGTTTTAGCAAGACCAGAGGGTTTTCTCTTATGGAGATGCTTATTTATCTCGCAATTCTCGGATTGATGCTTGGTGTCATAATAAATATTACAATTTCTGTTGTTAATTCGGAACGCCTGTTAAGAGCTTCAAGGAGTGTCGAAAATTCCGCTTCTATCGCCCTTGAACGCATCGAGAGAGAGGTTCGCCGGGCAAATAGTATCGATATTAACGCTAGCGTTTTTGGCTTAAGCCCGGGAACTTTGGTTTTAGAGACTACCGACGCGTTTGGCAATCCCAAGACCATTGAATTCTATATATCTCTCGACACCATTCGTTTAAAAGAAAATAGCGTAGACTCGGGCGCCCTCACCGGGGCAGATGTTAAAGTAACTAACTTGGTTTTCAGCCATTTTTCAGGTGTGAATTCTGAAGGAGTGCGAATCGAAATGACCATAGAAAGCGGCGAGGGCAGTTTCCATCGATCCGAAAAGTTTTATAGTTCGGCAATATTAAGATAATCAAATGAATACTAAAAAAACTGATTCAGAAAAAGGCCAGGCCCTTCGACATGACTCAGGGCAAGCGATGATGATAGCAACTATATTATTCATGGTGGTTTCTATTACTATAATTTTCGGCCTTGTTGGTCCGGCTTTGAGACAGTATGCCTCGGCTTCCAATTTGGTTTTATCGCGCCAAAGTTATTTTCTCGCCGAAGCGGGCGTTGAGGACGTTGTTTATAGACTAAAAAATGGTTTATCTGTGTCTTCAACTGAAATTTTAAATCTTGATGGAAATACCGCGACAACAGTCATTACCGACACTTCGGACGGCAAGAAGGTCATCACGGTGGGAGAGGCGGGAGAGACTGTGCGTAAAGTGGAAACAAATCTACTTTTGGGAGTGGGTATAGCTTTTCATTATGGAGTCCAAGTTGGCCAAGGCGGTTTAGAAATGAGTAACTTCTCCAAAATAATCGGTAATGTCTACTCCAATGGAAATATCATCGGCACTAATTCGGCGAGAATTGAAGGCACAGCGATTGCTTCCGGTCCGGCAGGTATTATCGACGGCACGGATATTGATGGCGATTCTTGGTCGCATACTATAAGCGGAAATTCAACCGTAGGCGGGAATGCCAATCATGCCGTGTTTCAAAACACGACGGTCAGTGGCAATGTGGCGGCTGATTCCATTTCTAACTGCACGATTGGGGGTACGGCAAAATACGATACCAGATCAAGTTGCGTTGTTAACGGAGGAATAACCACTCCCAATCCAGATGATTTTGTGCCCGCGGCTATTTTGCCCATGCCTATTTCAGAAGAGCAAATTGATGCGTGGGAACAAGAAGCGGAAGCCGGTGGCGTTGTCGGAGACCAAGCTTATAGCAGTGGCACAATAAGTCTGGGACCCAAAAAAATTGACGGCGATTTAATTCTCGACAATACGGCGGAATTAATAGTGACCGGGACACTGTGGGTTACGGGCGATATCAAGCTTAGTAACAGTGCAATATTAAGATTGGATCAAAGCTACGGTAATTCAAGTGGTGTGGTCATGGCCGGCATTGATGAAAGTTTATCTACCGGTTACATTGAAATTTCAAACTCCGCGCAGGCCCTGGGTTCGGGCTCGCTCACTAGTTATATTTTGCTTCTCTCTCAAAGAGAGGCTGGTTCAACAGCGATTAAAACATCGAATAATTCGGGGGCGGCGATTCTTTACGCGGGTGAAGGTGAAATAGAGATCAATAATAGCGCCGCTCTTAAAGAGGTTACCGCTCATAAGCTAAAGATTACCAATAGTGCGACTGTCACATATGAATCCGGTCTCGCTAACAGTAATTTTTCCGCCGGCCCGGGTGGAGGTTATGATATTTTGAGTTGGGAGGAAATAGAGTAATATATCACTATGGCCAAGCCTATATTAGTCGCAAATTGGAAAAATCATCCCAGTTCTCCTTCGGAAGCCAAGACTCTTTTAAAACATATTGCCAAAAGTGCCAAACTTTATAAAAAATTTTCTTTTTTTATCGCTCCGCCCTTTCCTTATTTTGAATCCGTTTCAGAGTGTATCAGAAATTTTGGTCAATTGGCGGCTCAAAACATGTCCAATCTTTCTTTTGGAACCTATACCGGACAGGTCACTCCCGATATCTTAAAAGGTTTCGGTGTTCGCTTAGTTATTTTGGGTCACAGTGAATGTCGCGTGCTGGGCGAAACCAATGAAATGGTGGCCGAGAAATTAAAAATAGCTCTTAATGCCGGTATCACTCCCTTAGTTTGCGTGGGGGAAGCCTCGCGAGATCAAGACGGCGAATACTTTGAGTTTTTGCGTCAACAGCTGAAATTTTCGCTTTCAGGTCTCAATGCGAAAACCGATATTTCCAAAGTGGTGCTGGCCTATGAACCGGTTTGGGCCATCGGCAAGCGTGCTCAAGATGCCATAACGCCAGACGACCTTGCACAAACTGTTATTTTCATTAAAAAAGTTTTGACTGACATCTTCGGTCGCGAGCTTGCCGAACGAGTCCCCATTCTTTATGGCGGTTCCGTTGAACCTGTTAATGCATCGGTATTAGCGGCCGGTACAGGTATTAAAGGGTTTCTCGTCGGACATGCTTCTCTTGATGCCAAAAGTTTTCAAGACGTGGCTAAGTCTCTAATTTTTAAATGAATCCCGTTAGAAGTAAGAAATCACAGATTTCTGCCGGTTCACTGGAAGCGAACCGGACTTCTAACGGGATGAAATCTATTCGTGAAGTGGTTGATTTGAAAGATAAAAGGGTGTTCGTGAGAGTTGATTGGAATGTGCCTAATGAGCTTCACTCGGGGCAAGCTGTGGTGACGGATGATTTTCGTATCAATAAATCTTTGCCAACCCTTGAGTATTTAAAAGGGGCGGGAGCCAAAGTGACCATTGCCACTCATCTGGAGTCGGTGGGCTCTTCAGTCGATTTTTTAAATGAGTATGCGCCGGAAGGAATAGAATTTTTGGGAAATTTGAGAGATAACCCCGGAGAAAAAGCCAATTCTCCGGAATTTGCCAAAGAGCTTGCCTCTGGGTTCGATATTTATGTAAACGAAGCCTTCTCGGTTTCGCACAGAGAACATGCTTCTATAGTGGGAGTGCCTTTATTTTTGCCAAGTTTTGCCGGTATACAGTTTATGGAAGAAGTAAATCATCTTTCCAAAGCGTTTGACCCGCCACATCCTTTTCTTTTTATTCTTGGGGGTGCGAAATTTGAAACCAAGCTTCCTCTGGTGGAGAAGTTTTTAAATATTGCCGATCATATTTTTATTGCCGGCGCCAATGCCAAACCGGCCTCAAAGACTCTGCTCCGCGACAACCCAAAGATTATTTTCTCACACGGCGATATTGAAGCTCTGGATGCGGACCATGAAACTTTGGAAAGTTTGAAATCGCAAATTGAAAATTCAAATTTTATTCTTTGGAATGGTCCCTTAGGTAAGTACGAAGATGGATTGAAAGAGGGTACGCTTGCTCTGACAAAAATACTGGCGGAGTCCGGCAAACCAACCATAGTCGGAGGGGGGGATACCCTGGCCGCGATACGCGAACTCAATCTTTTTGACAAATTTGCTTTTGTTTCCACCGGGGGTGGCGCCATGCTGGACTTTCTGGCCACGGGCACCTTGCCGGGTATAGAAGCTCTTAGACAATAACCTCGCGGATTTTTTTCATATTTTCTTCAAAATCTTTTTTACTTGCCCCGCCGAAGCTCTGCGAAGGCGGGTTGCCAGCCTTGATTCCTGGAAATACCCAAATGTGGGCATGTTCAACCTCATCTCCCACTATTTTAGAAAGAATGAAGTTAGTATTAAAAGCCTTTTGTTGGGCCACACTGATTTTCTGAACCACTCTAAAGTAGTCGCCGATATTTCCGGGCGCGCGGTCTTCTTCTGGCAGGTCCCAAACCCATCTATAGTGTTTCTTGGGAATCACTTGGGTGTGCCCCGGAGATTGTGGGTTGATATCTAGAAAAGCCAGAAAATTTTCGTCCTCATAGATCTTATATGAAGGAATTTCTCCTTTAATAATTTTGCAGAAAATACATCTATCGTCCATAAATCTATTTTAATATGAGTTTCTCGACACCTACTTTTAATAATTTCGTCATATCACCATCATATCAGATGGAAAAGTAGGTGTGGAGGCGTGCTAGAATAGCCCAATGCGACATTTTCCAGAATTATTCGAAGTCCTTCTAAAACAGCGTGGCATTACTCCGGAAGAAAAGGAAGATTTTTTAAACCCTGATTATCAAAAGCTTCATGATCCGCTTCTTTTGCCTGACATGGAAAAGGCACGCGACAGGGTCATAGAAGCGATTAAGAACAACGAACATATTGTTGTTTTTTCCGACTATGACTGCGATGGTCTGCCTGGTGCCGTTGTTCTTTCTGATTTCTTCACGCGCACGAAATACACAAATGTCTCATTCTATATACCGCACAGACATAACGAAGGTTTTGGTCTCAATACGGGCGCGATAGAAGAGATCGCTCTGCGTGGCGCCAAACTTATGATTACTGTTGATTGCGGTATAGCTAATGCGGAAGAAGTGGCCTTTGCCAATGGAAAGGGAATTGATGTCATTATTACCGACCATCATAAGCCAAATCCTTCTCTACCCGAAGCTTATGCTATCGTCAATCAGAATAGGAATGATTCAGATTATCCGTTTAAAGGACTTTGTGGCGCGGCTGTCGCGTTCAAGCTGGTTCAAGCCGTAGTTCTGCGCGAATCTTTTGGTGTTAAGGCTGGTATGGAAAAGTGGTCTCTCGACATGGTGGCTGTTGCCACTCTCTCTGATATGGTACCGCTCCTTGGTGAGAATAGAATTCTTACCCGTTTTGGTTTGGATGTTTTGCGTAAATCTCCGAGACCGGGACTCAGCGCCCTTTTCAAAAAAATGAATCTTGACCAGAGAACTATTTCAGAAGACGATGTTACTTTTATGATCACTCCCCGTATAAATGCCGCTTCCAGAATGGGTGTGCCAGAGGATGCTTTCAAACTTTTAAAAACAAATGATTATCAGGAAGCGGAAAGACTGGCTAATCACTTGGAGAAAATAAATAACGAGCGCAAAGGTGTAGTGGCGAGTCTCGTTAAAGAAGCGAAGGCTCATTTGGAAGGACGAGAAAGTGTCCCTCTCGTTATTGTGATCGGCAACCCTGACTGGAAGCCGTCACTTTTGGGGCTGGTAGCTAATTCACTCGTTGAAGAATACCAAAGACCGGCTTTTGTCTGGGGCAGGAGCGGAAACGGGACCTTAAAAGGCTCCTGCCGTTCATATAGCGGTTATGATTTATTCACTTTGATGAGCGCCACCAGTGATTCCTTCATAGAATTCGGCGGACACACAGGCGCCGGCGGCTTTTCTGTTACACTTGAAAGCCTCACGACTCTGGAAGATAAATTATCCCAATCTTTACCCCACTTGGAGGCCGAACCTCCAAGTGGGGGGGATTTGTCTCTAAATATAAAGCTTGATGATGTGGGCGAAAATCTTTGGAGCACGGTTTCTCAATTTGCACCGTTCGGCATGGAAAACAAGAAGCCCATTTTTAAAATATCACAAGCGGAAATCAAATCCGTAAGAAAATTCGGCAAAGAAAATAATCATCTAGAAGTCGTGTTTAACGGCGGAGCAAGGGAGGTTAAGGCGATTTCTTTCTTCTCCAGTCCGGAAAATTTCAAAACGGCATTGGCGCCGGGCTTAAGCGTGGGACTTTTGGCAAATCTGGAAAAGTCATATTTCCGTAGTCGACCAGAATTGCGTTTGAGGATTATTGATATAGATTGATATAGAAACATAGCGTGACTAAAAATTCGTTATTAAGACTTGACTAAAACTTATTTAGCTGTATAATTTCAACAGGCGGTAAGGTTCTTTATAAACTTCATATCTAAGTAAGGAGGGTAAAATGATTAAGAATAACGCTTGCGGAGCCGATCTTAAGCCTCTGATAAAAGTTCCGGCTCAACCAGCTGTATTTACATCAGAAGCGTATTTTAAAGAGGCTGGCATTACTGTTATGTGGGATAATTTCAGAGAGCAATTTTTAGGAAGATTTGTGTCGGCTGAAGAAAGCGAGCAGTTTTCCTTCCGAGAAGTTGAGCAAGTGCTTCTTGATAGTGACATTATTGCTAATTTTGGCGGAAAAATTGAGGTGTCCATATCTCAATTTAAATTTCTGCTTGAAACGTTTAAAAAATTAAGCGCTAATGGTGAAAATTCTGATTGGCTCGTTTTTTATCTTCGGGGTAAAGACAGAAAATTGTGGAGCATTGATGTCATTTGGAATCTGCAGTATATGGGCTGGGATGTGGAGGCCGAACCGACGGGATAGAAACAACATAGGGTGTTTCCAGAACATTTACTCGTACTAGTTTCTCGCGGCTAGAGAAACTATATCACGGGCGTTCCGATATATTATCGGAACGCCCGTTTCTTTTTTCCAATTATAATCTAATTTTAGAAGACGATGATATAATTTCAACATGATTATAATCTATACGGATGGTTCATCCCGAGGCAATCCGGGTCCGGGGGGGTGGGGGGCAGTCATCGCTTTCCCGAAAAGCGAGAATAATGAATTAGGAATAAAGAATATAGAATGGGTTTCAGAAATAGGCGGGAGAGAAGATCACACGACAAACAACAGAATGGAATTGACCGCGGCTATTAAGGCACTGGAATTCATATCAAACTTGGGTGATAAAAATTTAGAGACGGAAGTTATAATTTACACTGATTCCGAGTATGTCATGAAAGGTATAACAGAATGGATCCACGGATGGCAGAAGAAAGGCTGGAGGACGGCCAGCAAGAAACCGGTACTTAATCAGGATTTATGGCAGGAACTTCTTAGTGTTACAGAAAATATAAATGTCACATGGAAATATGTGGCGGGACATACGGGAGTATCTTTAAATGAACGAGCGGATGAAATAGCCACAACATTTGCCGACGGATTTGATCCAAAACTATATAATGGACCGAGTGGCCAATACCGATAGTTTACCCAGATTTATCCCGAGCGGGGTCGAGGGAGCACAGTCGAGGGGCATATTTGTCTTTATTTTCGGTCTCATTTCTGGGGTTTTGTTTTCATCTTTTATATTTGTTGTTCCGCTTGCGAGCATCTTGATTATTATTGTCGGTCTATTTATTCTATTAGCGGAGAAAATTTGGAGTAAAAAAATAAGCAAAGAAGTTCTATTGCTTTCTTTAGTATTGATATCATTCGGTCTCGGAGCTTTACGCTATTCAATAAAAGATTTTCACGAGCCCATTCTACCTCTCCTTTCCGGCGTTGTCATAAGCGAGCCAGAAGAAAGGGATAACTCAACCCGCTTTGTTTTATTGTCTGACAACGACAAAAAAATCATGGTAAACACGAAGGATTTATATAGCCCCGTTCGCTATGGCGACAGGGTGGTAGTCGAAGGGAGACTCAGTGAACCCGGGGTCATAGACGACGGCATTAACCGTTCGTTTGACTATGCGGGCTATCTCGCCAAGGACGATATTTACCATACTCTTAGTTTTGCTTCGGTAGAAATCATCTCGCGCAAAGAAGGTAATTCAATAAAAGCGGCACTTTTGAAAGTGAAAAACGGATATGAGAGCAAGATGAGAGAAATTTTGCCTGAGCCTGCATCAGGTCTATTGTCTGGTCTGACAATTGCCGGCAAGGGCGCTTTGCCAAAAGATCTTCTTGAGCAATTCCGGCGGGCAGGCGTGATCCATGTCGTGGTTCTCTCTGGTTTTCATATTACGATTATTATCTTTTTTCTTTTTTGGTTTTTTAGTAATATTTTTCTCTTCTTGCATTTCGGAGGCCCCAAGCTTGCCCGCTTGGCCACGATTTTTGGATTGGCTGTTTTCGTTCTAATGGCTGGCGCATCGGCGTCAATTCTGCGCGCTTCTCTCATGGCTCTTATTGCCGTTGGTGGCAAACTTTTGAATCGCGCGTACAGCGCACCACGAGCACTTCTTGTCGCCATATTTCTTATGGTTATCTATAATCCCAAGATTCTTGTTTTTGATGTCGGGTTTCATTTGTCATTTTTGGCCACCGCCGGAATTATATATCTTGCGCCAATAATAGAAGGTTACTTATCTAATATTATTTCTCCCAAATTTAGCTTGAGGAATCTAATCTCCATCACTCTGTCCGCCCAAATTGCTGTCTCGCCGTATTTGCTTTACTCGATGGGTAATGTCTCGCTCATTGCCCTTCTTGCCAATATTCTTATCCTGCCGGTCGTACCTCTGGCTATGGCCACCGGTTTTATGGCCACGCTTATTGCGTTTTTGTCAGAGATAATAGCTTTGCCTTTCTCTTATATTTCTTACCTTCTCTTATCTTGGATTATTGCCGTCGCAAGATATCTAGGCGACATGCAATATGCCCTATTTTTAGCACCCAATTTTCCATTCTGGGCTACGATCATTCTTTATGTTTTTATTGTTATATTTGTTGTGCGTCAGCAAAATTTTGTTCTGCGCTCTGCCAATTAAGATTTTCAAAAAACGCTTCAATGTATTTCTTTTTTTCCGCTGGAGTATAGTCGATAAAATAGGCATGTTCCCACATGTCGAGCACTACTACTGGAGCTAAACCAGTGAGTTGTCCAAGATGATGTTCGTCAACCCAGGCATTCAAAAGTCTTTTGGTGTGAGAGTCGTAATAAAGTATTGCCCAGCCTATGCCCCGGATAAGAGCAATTGATTTGAACCTGTTTAGCCATTTATCGAAGTCGCCCCACTCATCAACGACTGCTTCGTACAGAGGACCACTTGTGGCGAGCGCAGTCGAGCCATTTTCAAAATGAGCAAAGTAATATTCATGATTTCTCATGCCGTCAAACTCGAATGAAAACCTTCTCTGTAATTCGCCCAGAGCGTAAGCATTTTTTTCGCTGTCAACGGTATACTCATCTATCTTGGTCAAAATAGTATTGGTATTTTTGACATAACCGGCATAAAGCTTTAGATGTTCCTCAATTGTTTTTTTGGAAATACCGTTCAATTCAGGTATCTCGAATTTTTTTTCTTCAAACATTTTCATATTATTGATTATATAATAAGATGGTGAATTATGTTACCGGGCTCAAGGAACAATGGAAGGCGTGCCTGATAGGCTTGCTTATTATTTCCAATATTTTTGTCTGGGTTGCCGTCTATGAGAGGCACACAGGAGAGATTCTTTCTCTATACTTCTTTGATGTCGGGCAAGGGGACGCCATATTTATAGATTCTCCTCGTCATGGCCGTGTCCTTATCGATGGAGGCAGGAACAAGAAAGTATTAACAGAGCTCGGGAAGGTCTTGCCTTTTGCAGACAGGCGTATTGATGTCGTTATCGCCACTCATCCGGATGGCGACCATATCGGGGGGCTCCCCGAGGTCTTGAGTCGCTACAGTGTCGGCATCTTTTTAGAGCCGGGCGTTTCCATAGAAAGCTCTGTTAACGATGAACTTCATGCCCGTCTCCTTAATCAGAATATTCCGGTTTTAGAGGCAAAAAGGGGTATGGTTGTGAATTTTGGTGACGGCGTTTATCTGACTATTCTTTTTCCTAATCAAGATGTTTCTTGGTGGCCCAATAATGATGGTTCAATCGTTTCTAGACTATCTTACGGAGACCGCGTTTTTCTCTTGACCGGAGATGCCGTGTTCAGAACAGAGAATATTCTTCTTAATTTAAATCCGGGCATTTTGAAGGCTGATGTATTACAAGCGGGACATCACGGCTCTCACACTTCCACTTCTCTCGCATTTGCTGAATCTGTTTTGCCAGCATACGCCGTTGTTTCGTCTGGCAAAGATAATTCATACGGTCATCCGCACCAGACTGTTCTTGATATATTGGCAAAGGTCGGAGCCGAAGTTGTAAATACTGCGCTATTTGGCACGATTAGGTTCGATACCGATGGCCATTCTCTCGAGCTAAAATGACTCCAATGCTAACCCTTGATAATGTTAAAAAAAATGTGCCCCTTGCTCCTTATACTACTTATAAAATAGGCGGTCAGGCCGATTATTTTTTTACGGCGCATAATAAGAGCGATTTGGTGAAAGCGGTTAAACAATCGAAAGAAAGCAAAATTCCTTTTTTTCTTCTCGGTAGTGGCGCCAATATTCTTATAGGAGATCGCGGGTTCAGGGGTTTGGTGATCCATAATAAGGCTGAAAATTTTGAATTTAAGGACAATTTACTCATAGCAGAAAGTGGCGCGTTAATCTCTGATTTGATCGTCGCTTCTTTGTCGGAAGATCTTTCCGGTTTAGAACATTATGTCGGCATACCGAGTACTGTGGGCGGAGCCATTCGTCAGAACCTTCATTTTTTAGCGCCGGATAGAATGAGTACTATTTTTATAGAGTCGGTCGTCAGAGAAGGCGAGATACTTTATGGCACAAGAGAAATCAGGGTTAAAAAAGATTATTTTAAATTTGGTTATGATGACAGCGTCCTGCATCATAACAAAGGTATCTTGGTGCTGGAGATTATTTTTGAGCTAGAGCACAAAGATCCCAAGCTCATTAGAGCTCAAATGACAGAAAATATGCGCTGGAGAAATGAAAAACAGCCTCAATTGTCGGAATTTTCTTCCTGCGGTTCGGTTTTCAAAAAAATAAAGGATGTCGGCGCCGGACGCTTAATCGATCATTGCGGATTGAAGGGGGCAAAAATTGGCGGAGCGGAAATATCTCTAAAGCATGCAAATTATATTGTAAATAGAGGCGATGCCACTGCTTCTGATGTGCGCGAATTGATAGACCTTGTCCAAGAAAAAGTTTTTAAAGAAACAGGTTACCATCTTGAACCAGAGATTGGGTTTATCGGAGAATTCTAAATGACCCCGGCTTTTTTAAGGACGCTATGAGCGCCACGCTTATTGATAGTCTTAATTGCCCTGGTCGAAAGTACAAGGGTGATGGTTTTCTTAAGTTCCGGCACATAAATACGCTTTTTTTGGAGATTGGGATATTTGCGAACAGAACCTGTTGGGTTGAATTGAGTAGCACGAGTTCGGTTCGAGTAACCGCCTCCCATCTTGGAACCATTTTTTAATACTGGACAAATTCTGGCCATAATTTGCATAACTTACATGATATAATCGGCAAATGCAAGTGGATTTTATCTTCCAGATTACCATTCTCATTATGTCTGTGGTTATTCACGAAGTCTCGCACGGCTATGCCGCTAGTTTTTTGGGCGATCAAACTGCCAGGTATCAGGGTCGATTGACGCTTAATCCCATTAAACACTTGGATTTCATCGGCTCCTTTCTTGTACCATTGCTGGCTTATTTTTCCAGTGGTTTTATCTTTGGATGGGCTAAGCCTGTACCTTATAACCCCTATAATTTAAAATCCGGCCGATGGTCGGAGGCCTTTGTGGCGCTTGCCGGCCCGGGCTCAAATATCGCTCTGGCTCTCATTTTTGGTCTTTTATTGCGCATTGGAGTGATAATGGAAGCAAGTTGGGCCACACCGGCATTTGTTCAAGTTACCGCCTTGATAGTTTTTATCAATATTCTTCTCGCTATTTTTAATCTTATGCCTATTCCGCCACTAGATGGCTCCAAGCTCCTTTTTGCCGTTTTCCCCGACAAGTTCTTTGCTTTAAGAGAATTTTTTGAAAGATACGGACTTTTGCTTGTCATCGCGTTCATTTTCTTTCTCTGGCAATTTATTTTCCCGGTCGTACTCTGGTTATTCAATGTAATTACCGGGGTTGCAATTTAGGGCACCTTTTAGTACAGTGTCTATCTCCCTCTTTGGGGATACCTGCCTGCCGGCAGGCAGGTTTTTGTAATGAGCACTATTAATCAGCTTATCAAGAACAAAAGAAAGAAAATCGCCCGCAAGACCAAGGCGATTGCTTTGGCGCGCGGTTTTAATACCATTAAAAATCGGCCGATATTCTATAATTCTCCTTTTAAGCGCGGAGTAGCCACTAAAGTTACCACCAAAACTCCAAAGAAGCCTAACTCCGCCATCAGAAAGATTGCGAGAGTGCGTTTGACGAACGGAATGGAAGTAACTGCTTATATCCCAGGTATTGGGCACAATCTTCAGGAACACTCTGTCGTCATGATTCGAGGCGGTCGCGTAAAAGACATCGGTCTTCGCTACACTATAGTAAGAGGAGTATTAGATGCCACCGGTGTTGAAAACAGAAAACAGATACGAAGTCAGTACGGAGTTAAGAAGCCGAAAGCGAAGTAGTTCGATTACACTCACCATAAATAATTTTGATTTAAAATGAGACGCAAACTTAAAGCTAAGCCTAAAATAATCCCTGATTATATTTACGATTCAGAGAAAGTGACGAAGTTCATCAATTATTGCATGGAACGCGGCAAGAAAACCATTGCTCGCAAGATAGTCTATGAGTCTTTGGATGTGATAAAGGAAAAAACTAAAAATCCCAATCCGTTGGAAATTTTTGAAGCTGCTCTTAAGAATACCGGTCCGACCATGGAAGTGCGCTCTAGACGGGTTGGCGGAGCCAACTATCAGATTCCTAGAGAAGTTCGTTCGGAACGGCGCCAATTCCTCTCGATGAAGTGGATTATTGATGCCGCTCGTGCCAAAAAAGGGAAGGCTATGGCCATAAAATTGGCTGAAGAACTCATTGCCGCTTCCAACAACGAAGGTGACGCTGTTAGAAAACGGGAAAATATGCATAAAATGGCGGAAGCCAACAAAGCTTTCGCGCATTTTGCATGGTAACGCAAAACGCGAGTTGCTAACATGCGTTTAATTAAAAGAATTTAAAGCTAGAAGCAAGAAGCTAGAAGCTAAAACCTATAAGCTAATCAATATGAACCGAGATTATCCCTTAGAACGAGTTAGAAATTTTGGCATTATTGCCCATATTGACGCCGGCAAGACTACCACTTCCGAGAGGGTGCTTTTTTATACCGGTTCCCAGCACAATATTGGCGAAGTGCATGAAGGAGACACTACTACCGACTGGATGGAGCAGGAAAAAGAGCGTGGCATCACGATCACTGCCGCCGCCATTACCTGTTTTTGGTCGCCGACATATTTTCCTGTTGCCGACAGACAAAAAAAAGAGCAAAAATTTCGTTTTAATATAATTGATACTCCCGGTCACATTGATTTTACTGTGGAAGTGAAGCGCTCACTCCGGGTTCTTGATGGAGCGGTCGTTGTTTTTGACGGTGTGGCAGGCGTGGAACCACAATCAGAAACCAACTGGCGTTATGCCGAAGAGGCACAAGTCCCTCGCGTTTGCTTCATAAACAAACTAGACAGGACGGGAGCATCATTTGAACGCTCATATAAATCTATTTTGGATCGTCTGTCCAAAAAAGCTGTACGAATGCAGATTCCCATAGGTGAAGAAGCTAAACATGAAGGCGTGGTGGACCTTCTTAAGATGAAAGCTTATTACTTCGAAGGCAATATGGGTAATTTGGTGGTGGAAAAGGAAATTCCGGATAATCTTGTTGCCGACGCTTTGAAATATCGCGCTGAACTCATTGAAAAGATAGTGGAACATGACGAAGCTCTCATGAACTCTTATCTTGAAGGCAAGGAAAAGGAAATTAGTTTCGATGCCCTAAAAGCAACTCTTCGCAAAGCTGTTATTACTAACAAAATTTTTCCCGTCTTTGCTGGTTCAGCGCTCAAAAATAAGGGTGTTCAGCTTGTTCTCGATGCCGTAGTGGATTTCCTCCCATCTCCCCTCGATATTCCCGCTATTAAAGGTCTTGATCCTCGCACCGGAGAAGAAATAGAGCGCCATGCCTCTGATACCGAGCCATTCTCGGCCTTGGCTTTCAAGCTCCAATCGGATCCCTTTGTCGGACAGCTGACATTTTTTCGTGTCTATTCCGGAATGATTGAGTCCGGTACCTATTTATATAATTCAACCACTGGCGAGAAAGAGCGCCTTGGCCGCATCGTTCGTTTACAGGCCAATGATCGTGAGGAAGTGAAAAAAGTCTTTGCCGGCGAAATTGCCGCGGCCGTCGGCCTTAAAAATGCCAAGACCTCCCACACTTTCTCGGATGAGGAGAATCCGATTATTCTCGATCAGATTACTTTTCCGGAACCAGTTATATCTCTGCGTATTGAACCAAAAACGAAGGCTGACCAAGAGAAAATGGGCATGGCTCTTAAGCGTCTGTCCGACGAGGACCCTACTTTTAAAATAAAATCTGATCAAGATACGGGTGAGACAGTTATTATGGGTATGGGCGAGCTTCACCTTGAGATTCTGGTCGACCGCATGAAGCGAGAATTTGCTGTTGAGGCCAATGTGGGCAAGCCTCAAGTCGCCTATAAAGAAACTATTCAGGGAGAAGCGGAAGTGGAGAACAAATATATCAAGCAGACTGGAGGAAAGGGTCAATATGGACATGTTAAAATCAAAATCAAACCGTTACCCAACTATGATCCGGCGGAAAAGGTGCCTAAAAATGCCCACAGAGAGCCTGGTTTTGAATTCATTGACGCTATCAAAGGTGGTGTCATTCCGCAGGAGTTTATTCCCGCAGTGGAAAAAGGTATAAAAGAAGCCATGGATAGGGGTATTGTGGCCGGCTATAAAATGACGGATATTTCCGCTGAACTGAACTACGGTTCATATCATGATGTGGACTCTTCGGAAATTGCTTATAAGATTGCCGCTTCGCAAGCGTTTCAGGAAGCCGCCAAAAAAGCCAAACCCGTACTTCTGGAACCTATTATGAAAGTAGAAGTGGTCATGCCGGAGAAATTCATGGGTGATATTACCGGTAATCTTTCCGGTAAGCGCGGACAAATTGAGGCTATGGAGGATAGAGGTGAGCTCAAGGTGGTTACGGCCAAAGTGCCTTTATCTGAAATGTTTGGTTATGTCACATCACTACGCTCTATGACCGAAGGTCGCGGTTCTTCTACCATGGAATTTGATCATTACGCGGTAGTACCCACCAATGTGGCTCAAGGCATCATTGAAGCAAGAACAGGCTCTAAATAATATTTGGGGGACTTATATAGACAAACACCAAAAAGATTGTTAATACTGTTATCAACAGTTGTATTGAAAATGCCATTGTGTGTAATATGCAGATAGATGTATCGGGAGTTAACCGCCAGCGAACCGTTGGGCTAGTTTCTTTTTATCCCTTCTAAGTTTTTCAGTAATCTCTTGGAGGGGATAAGAGGAATGCTTGAAAGTCCCGTTATTGTTCTTTTACATAAAACAAAAGGAGGTCAATATGTCTGAACTAATCTGTTTCATGTGCTTAAAAAGCATCCAACCTTATCAAGGACAGGCGACTGTATGTCTTAACACTGGTCCGGGTACTCCTGTTTATCATCTCCATTTATCAGATGAGTGTTTGAAAGCATGGTGCAACTCACAAATCTATAACACTTGGGATTTACTCACCTTTTATAGAAGGGAGGATGTTTAATGTCTCGTCATCACCGGCGCCCAAAAGCGCAAAAGGGGAAAAATGACAGACGCAACATTTCTTGGGTGTCGCAAGAAGCTCATAGAGCTTGGCATACGCTTTTCAATGGTATGCTCACACCACTAGAGATTACTGACATCATCAACACTAAATTTCTGGACCCGGATTGGGAACTCGTGGCGTTCCGTAAAACAGAAAAACAGAGAGTCGAAGTTTCTAACTTCTAGGTCTAGTAGGAGGAGGCTATCATGAAGATATTACTTCTCACGACATTGTCAGTGTTATGGTTAGTGTTATCGGGTTTCTCGAATATATCGGATTTTTCCAGGACAGATTGCGATTTTGCAGTCATTCCAGTGATGGTCATTCAGGTTATCGAAGCAGAAGATGGCGGCATTGTGGAAATCGTTCATCAAGACGGTGATGGTTCGGTGTCTAGCTTGTTCATGAATAAACTCTATTTAGAAGGCTGGTTCTATGTCATTGATGGGCAAGTCGGCATTTGCGATGTTACTTACGTACTTAAACTTGGTGAAGATGGTCATGTTATTTTCGCCTACTACGAAGACTGGAGGGAGTGATGCATACTATACTCTGTTACTGGTGTCTAGTTTTAATCAATCTAGGCGAAGCCCGTTCTAATGTTCATTGAGAAAGACTAAAGATTTATGAATCCTTTAATTTAAAGGGCAAGATGCTTAAAAACATTTTGCCCTTTATTATGAATAAAGGGAGACTTATATACTAGGTAATACCAATTAAAATAATGGGGTGTAAAGAAGAACCCATCCCGCAATTACTATTACTAAAGTTATTTGACAATAGTCATGTTTGATATATAACTAACAGAGACTTCACATCGCACATTTCAACAGTTTTTAAAAAGGGAGGGGAATCATGAAAATCACTTACAACTGGATCGTCTTTTTCTTGATGATTTTATTAGCAATTGGTATTATTACAATGCGAGCGAATCAAAATTCAGCATATTTTGGTACTGCTGAAAGCGCCACTGTTTTTCCACAGGCGGTAGACGAATGTGATAAAGAAAAAGATCAGCGTGTTCATTTTTCCCTCAATAATCAAAGTTAGAAGAATATTGTATTAGAAACTAACTAAACACGGCGCAAGATAACCTTGCGCCGTCTTAATTTTAGATATGTTGTTGATAACAGCTCTTGACAAATTAGAAATCATTGATACTATCTTAAACAGAATGTTTTTCCGTCAGTGTGTCTAAACAATCAACTATAGATTGGAGGGACGTATTATGCGTATCTTATCTGTTTTTATTGTTTTGCTAACCGGCTTTTTTCTTCAGGGGTGTTTGGGAGCTATGCAACTTATTCCTGGTGTTGTAGCTGTGGCAACAGGCGCGACGCAAAGTGCCTTTGAATCTAGTAAACCAGAAGGCAAGAAGGTCAGCGAAGACGAGTTGTTCGAGTTGCTGAAACCTGGGATGAGCAAGAAAGAAGTGAATGCTGTATTAAAGAGGAAGCCCGCAAGTGTGTTTCCTTATGCTGAAGGTACTATGGCTGTGTATAACTATAATATCCAAAAGCATAAGTTCAACGTAATTCCAGCTCTCGGAAAGAATGAGATAGGAAGTCAAACAGTGACAGTTCTGTTTGATATGAATGAGAAGTATGTCCGACATACTTTCTCGGAGATGAAAATGTGTGGAAGTGGATTTTCTGGCATTAGCCAAGAAAACTGCGAAAAGGAGGAACAACAAGCCGTTGCTAATTGATTTATAGGGCAGTTGTCGCTTTGGCGACAACTGCCCTACTTTATTTTTATAGAGCGCCCAACAGAACCATAAATGCTTGCGTCTTCCCGGGCTTTTAGGTAAGATAGCCTTTACGCGTTATACGCCGTTTGGCTTGATCTTTGAGACCATCTCAATAGGCTTGGTTAAGCGGTTTATCTCGTACAAAGTCCGAAACTTATGTTTCGACAGAAATCTTTAGATTTCTTACTTCGTACGGGATTTAGAGCGTAATCAATTAATATTTACTATCTACTAATAATTTTACTAATTTTATGGCAGAAGAATTTGATCGTTCCAAACCGCACATCAATGTAGGCACTATCGGCCATGTTGACCACGGCAAGACAACTCTCACCGCAGCTATTCTCAATGTGCTTAATCGCGCAGGCAAGAAAGCTACGGTCAAGAATGTCGACCAAATAGACAACTCTCCGGAAGAAAAAGCCAGAGGTATTACCATCGCCCTTTCTCACTCTGAATACGAGACAGATGCGCGTCACTATGCTCATGTTGATGCTCCCGGCCACGCAGACTACATTAAAAACATGATTACCGGCGCCGCCCAGATGGACGGGGCTATTTTAGTGGTCGCCGCCACTGATGGTGTGATGCCTCAAACTCGTGAACATATCCTTCTTGCTAAACAAGTGGGAGTACCTAAAATAGTGGTTTTCCTCAACAAATGCGACATGGTTCCGGACAAGGAGTTGATTGCCTTGGTCGAGGAAGAAGTGCGTGATCTTTTGAAGAAATATGATTATGACGGCGACAATGCGCCTGTGATACAGGGTTCGGCTCTCAAGGCTCTCGAAGCATCAGGTATAGACGATGAATGGTCAAAACAAATCTTGGTTCTTACGGACGCTTTGGATACATACTTCCCAATTCCTGTTCGTGAGACTGATAAGCCGTTTTTGATGCCTATTGAAGATATTTTCTCAATTGAAGGCAGAGGCACTGTAGTAACGGGTCGTATTGAGAGAGGAAAGGTAAAGGTGGGTGAGGAAGTTGAGATTATCGGTATCGAAGCTACTTCCAAGACCACTGTTACCGGTATTGAGATGTTCAACAAGTCTCTCCAAGAGGGTCTGGCCGGAGACAATGCCGGGCTTCTCTTACGCGGTATCAAGAAGGAAGATTTGCATCGAGGTCAGGTCTTGGCAAAGCCGGGTTCTGTCACTCCGCACACTGATTTTACGGCCGAGGTCTACATTCTTAAAAAAGAGGAAGGTGGCCGTCATACGCCATTCTTTACCGGCTACAAGCCCCAGTTCTACATTCGGACCACTGATGTTACCGGTGAAGTAACCTTGGCTGAAGGGGTAGAGATGGTCATGCCTGGCGATACGGCAACCTTTACTGTCAAGCTTGTTTCTCCGGTAGCTCTTGAAAATGAACAACGCTTCGCCATACGCGAGGGAGGCAAGACTGTCGGAGCCGGCGTTGTTACCAAGGTCATTTCCTAAGACAATAAGCTTATTGATTGCAAGGTCGATAGGCTATTAATATGGCTACAAAACTAACTAAAAAAGTTCCCGAAACAGATTCCCCGGCCTCCCCAAAAGGAGCTTCGGGTGTTCTTAAAAAGGTTCCTAAATCTAGGTCTAAAGCGAAAGCGCCTAAAGTTGAAGAAGCGATCTCCCGTTTGCGTATCCGAGTAAGAGCTTATGAATCCAAGATCTTGGATATCTCTGTCAAGCAAATCATAGATACCGCTCTCAGATATGACGCCACGATACAGGGTCCCATTCCTTTACCTACGGAAATCAAGAAGTACACAGTTAATCGTTCGGCATTTATCTACAAAAATGCGCGCGAGCAATTCGAGATGCGGGTACATAAGCGTTTGATCGATATTCTTAATCCGACTCCCAAAATCATAGAGTCGCTGACCAACTTAAGTTTGCCTAGCGGAGTAAACATAGATGTAAAACTGATATAGTCAACAGAAATGAAAAAAATTCTGGCCAAGAAAATAGAAATGACGCAAATCTTCGACGAAACCGGAGAAGTTTTCCCCGTGACTCTGGTCATGCCTATTCCATCGGCTGATCAAGTCGCCAAATCGGATAATCAAGAAAAGGAAGATTTAGCGGATATGGCTGAAGGTGATGTTGTCACAGTTTCGGGCAAATCAAAAGGCAAGGGTTTTCAGGGAGTGGTTAAGAGACATGGGTTTAAGGGCGGTCGCCGCTCGCATGGTCAAAAACATTCTGAACGCGAGCCGGGTTCGATTGGCGGCGGTGGCCGTGCCGGCGGACGAGTGATTAAGGGCATGCGTATGGCCGGTCGCATGGGTAATGAACGAGTGACGATTAAAAATCTTAAGATTATAAAAATTCTTCCCGAAACACACGAAATCTTCATTGGGGGAGCTATCCCTGGCAGACGGGGCAGTGTTGTCGAGATTGTGACCAAATAAAAACTATGGATTCCCTTAGAAGTAAGAAATCAAAGATTTCTGCCGACTTGCCAGAAGCAAGTCAGACTTCTAACGGGCTGGATGCTACAGTCTACAGTCTAAACGGCAAAAAGTCTGGCACAGTTTCTTTACCGGAGTATATTTTTGGTCTCAATTGGAACGCCGATCTGGTCAAACAAGTGGCTGACTCTCTATTATCGAGCAAGCGGAAAAATGTAGCTCATACCAAAGACAGAAGCGATGTTCGGGGCGGAGGCAAAAAACCTTGGCGACAGAAAGGAACCGGTCGTGCCCGCCACGGTTCGATACGCTCTCCGATCTGGGTAGGCGGCGGCGTTACCGGCGGCCCAAGAAATGAAAAGAATTTCGAACGCAAGGTGTCTAAAAAGATGAGAACTAAAGCTCTTTATACTATTCTATCGCGCAAGCTGAAGGACGGGGAAGTGCTCTTTATTGATTCAATTGTCTTAAACGAGCCAAAGACCATGGAAGCCGTCAAGGCTCTAGAGTCTCTTTCGAGCATTAAGGGATTTGAAAAACTTTTTTTGAAAAAAAATAACGCGGCTGCGATCGCATTATCAGGCAAATATAAAGAGACTGAACGCGCTTTCAACAATCTTGGAAATGTGGAAATTTTTGAGGCTAGAAATCTTAATCCTCTTTCACTGCTTGAGTACAAATATTTGGTGATAGAAAATCCTCTGAAAGCTCTGGCGGTACTGCCGGGCGCCACAAAATTAAATCATGAGTAATCTAAACCTAAAGCCAAAAAGCGTTCTTGTACGGCCTCATATTACAGAGAAAGCCGTGCTTGCTGCTGATAAAGCCAATGTTTATGTTTTTGAAGTCACATCGAATGCCACTAAAAAGTCTATCGGTGCTTCCGTTCGCGATGCTTACGGCGTGAGCTCGGAAAAAGTGCGCGTGGCTGCTATTCCTTCAAAACAAGTTTTTGTTAGAGGTAAAAAAGGGGTTAAGAGTGGTGGAAAAAAGGCTTATGTCTACCTCAAGAAGGGGGACAAGATTGAATTGATGTAACATTCGAGCGAATTTCTGAATAAATCATCAAAACTTTTTAAGAAAAATTTATGAAAAAATATAAACCAACAACAGACTCCCGCCGTCATATGTCCGGTATAGATTTCCGTAAAATATTAACTTCGAGCAAACCGGAGAAGTCTTTGACGAGCGGTTTTAAGCGCGGCAGCGGGCATAACAATCGTGGCCGTATCACCACTAGACATAAGGGGAGCGGACATAAAAGGCTTTTTCGTGATGTTGATTTTTCATACGACAAGTACGATGTTCCCTTCACGGTGAAAACCATTGAATATGATCCTAACCGTTCAGGGTTTATTGGCTTGGTGGTATATCGTGATGGAGAGAAAAGATATGTTCTTTTGCATAATAATGCCCGAGTAGGGGATACTTATGTCGTTTCTGAAAAAGCTTCCCTAACTCCCGGCAACCGTATGCCTCTGGGTAATGTGGTTATTGGTACCTTTGTTTACAATGTTGAGCTTAAGCATAAAGGTGGCGCCAAAATTGCTCGTTCTGGAGGGGGTTACGCCGAAGTGTTGGCTAAGGAAGGAAGTTATGTGAATCTTAAAATGCCTTCAAGTGAAATTAGGAAAGTGCCTTCTAATGCCTGGGCTTCGATTGGTGAAGTTTCAAACAATGAAAATCGTCTAGTAAACATAGGTAAGGCAGGTCGTTCTCGCTGGCTGGGTATTCGCCCCACTGTCCGTGGTACAGCCCAAAATCCTGTTGACCACCCACACGGAGGAGGCGAGGGTCGTTCCGGTAGAGGGCGCAGGCGCGCTATTTCTATCTACGGCAAGCCCACAGGAAAAGGTCAGAAATCTCGCCGAGCCAAGAGGTATTCAAATAAATTCATTGTTAAACGACGAAAGGTGGGAAAGCGCTAATACAGTCCCAGTCTTACTCGGCAAGTCTGACTTGTCGAGTAATGCGGACTCTCATAATTGACTTTTCACATCATTTCTATAGAATTGCTTTCGTAAGGTTAAAGACAATGAGCAGCTTCTAGGTGCTAGGGACTAGCTTCTAGAAACATGAGACTCATCGAGATCGAATCCTCTTTACTTTATAGTTCGCATTATAAGCTAGCAGCTATAACCTAGTTCAAATGGCCATTAACAGAGCCAAGAAAGAAGAAATTGTTGAGAAATTAAGCAACGCCTTTAAAAATGCCAAGTCTTTGGTATTCGTTAATTTTCGCGGTTTAAGCGTTACAAACGCGACCCAAATGCGTCGCGCGCTCAAGTCCGAAGGTGTCTCGTATATGGTTGCCAAGAAGACCTTGACCAACATAGCGCTTGAGAAAGAGAAATTTGAAGGTACGGAGCCTGTCCTTGAAGGCGAGCTAGCGCTCGCGTGGGGAGAAGATTTGATTGCCCCAGCGCGCGGAGTGCACGGTTTTCAGAAAAAATTTCCAGAAAATCTGAAGATTATGGGTGGAGTTTTCGCGGGTCGCTTTATGAGCGCGGTCGAAATGGAAGAGATGGCTCAAATTCCTTCTCTAGATGTGCTTCGTGGCAAATTTGTCAACATTATTAATTCTCCGATACAACGCTTTGCAATTCTGATTAATGAAATTGCCAAGGTTAGAAATTAAACATAAAACATGGAAAATACAAATACAGAAGAAAAAAATGAGGTCGCAGTGCCAGTAAAATTCTCCAAAATTGTGGCAGAAATTGAATCTATGTCAGTTCTCGAACTCAATGAGTTGGTAAAAATCTTTGAGGATAAATTCGGTGTTTCTGCTACTGCTGTAGCTGCTCCTGCCGGAGGCGGACAAGCTGAGGCCGCAGAAGAGAAATTGACGGCAACCGTTGAACTTACCGATAGTGGCGCCAATAAAATTGCCATTATTAAAATAGTCAAAGAAATTCTCGGTCTGGGTCTTAAAGAATCTAAAGATCTGGTAGACGCCGCGCCTTCAGTACTTAAGGCTGATATGAAGAAAGAAGAGGCGGAAGCGCTCAAAAAAAGGATTGAAGAATCTGGCGGAAAGGCAACTCTGAAATAAGCATAGGTTTCAGCTTATAATAGATTTCGGGGCTCTATGTATTGTAAGTTGTTGATTGGCAGTCTAGAATACCGGCATGTCTAAATCCATTTCCCACATTTTCGGCGGAGAAGCCAAAGTTAAAATTATGCGCTTGTTTATTTTCAATTCAGGCATGAATTTTACCTTAGCCAAAGTCGCTGACCGTGTAAAAGAGAAACTCGTCACTGCCCGCCGAGAGGTTCATATTCTTGCCAAAGCGGGTCTCGTCAAGGGGCGCAGTCAAGGTTTTGCGCTCGACAGCTCTTATCCGCATCTTCAGGCGATTGAGAATTTTCTGGTAGATGTCGCTCCTATCACCAGCAAGGAAATAATCAGTAAAATTTCCCGAGTGGGCAATATAAAACTCGTTCTGATTTCTGGCGTTTTTTTGCATGACCGCGATTCTCGAGTGGATATTTTTATAGTGGGGGACCATATAAAACAGGCAAAACTGCGACATGCCATCTCGTCTATTGAAGCCGTGCTTGGCAAGGAACTGCGTTATGCCGCTTTTGAAACTATTGATTTTCGATACCGTTTAAGTATCTATGACAAGCTTATTAGGGATATTTTAGATTATCCGCACGAAAAAATCCTGAACAAGTTAGGAATCTGATGGGTTTAGAGTTTATATAATAACTAGTATTATCCACACCCTTCCATTTAATCAAGTATTTATAGTGTTTATTGGGTGTATAATGAATCGCATACCCCTTTTAGAGTGGTAATCCGGTAGTAGAAAGAACTTGGCATTATGGCAGAGCCACAGCACGAAGTGCAATGCCAAGTTTCACTAGCCGGATGGTAATGATTAGAAGCTAAGTGCATTTGCACACGATATTCATCTAAGAATATATGTTATTAAACACATGGGGAGAAGTTTTGACTCAATCCTTTCTAAATTTATGGGTAGGAATTGTCGGCTTCGTCCCGAACCTTGTCGTTGCTATCATCATTCTTGTTTTAGGATGGTTAGTCGGCGCGCTTTTCGGCCGGGCAATTTGGCAGGTGTTCAAGTCTCTTAAAGTTGATGAAGCCCTTGGTCGAGCAGGCTTCGATTCATTTGTGCGTCGTGGTGGCATCAACCTCGATTCTGGAGCATTTGTCGGAGCTTTGGTGAAATGGTTCGTGATCATAATCTTTTTGGTCGCAGCTCTGGATGTTTTGGGTCTTTCACAAGTCAATATTTTTCTCCAGGAAGTAGTGCTTGGTTACTTGCCTAGCGTTCTCGCCGCGGCGCTTATTCTTCTCGCGGCTGGTGTTATAGGTGATGCTACTGGACGGGTTGTTGTCACAGGGGCAAAAACAGCCGGTATAGGTTCGGCGCATTTTGTCGGCGCTGTTGCTAAGTGGTCAATCTGGGTTTTTGCCATTCTTGTGGCGCTTTCCCAGCTTGGTATCGCGGCGGCCTTCAGCCAGACTTTGTTCACAGGTATCGTCATCGCGGTCTCTCTCGCTCTCGGGCTCTCCTTTGGTCTTGGTGGACAGGAAGCGGCTTCTCGCTTCATTGACAAGCTTCGTGACGAAATGAGCAATAAAAATCAGAGTTAATTTAAGGTATTAGTTAGCTAGATAATACCTACCTGGCAATCCCCGCTTCACTAACCTTAGTGAAGCGGGGATTTGTTTATACAGAAATCGTCATAAATACCAGCGATAGCTGGTATTTATGACGATTATTTTCATGCGTTGTATAAGTTCAGATACATATGGCACACCTCTACCGAGGGGAGGGCTCAGTAATTGTGCATTTCAACAAATTCAGGGAAAAATGGGGTCAGCCACTATTTATGTATGATCTTCTGTAGCAGAAGAAAAGGTGGCTGACCCCATTTTCGCTTCTTGGTGGATCTTTTGTTCCCTTCGCCGCCTGATTGCGCGCCGGATAAAATCAACTCAGTGAATCTGCCTTTTCCCCGCTATCGCAAGCAAATGGTATAATCTGAATATATATGATGCGTAAAGTGTTCAGTTAACACCTATTACCTCTTAATTATCCAAAGTGCAACCCTAAGGTGTTAACTGAACATGTGTTTGACTTCGTTGGTTAATTTCTATACTATATCTCGCACGTCCCGCTACTTGCTCTGCTATGGGGCGGAGTGAAGTGGGATTATTTAAGAAATGACTAGGTCATCTAAAAAAGGTCCATATGTCGACCCCCGAGTCTTGAAAAAGATTGAGGGCAAGAAACCAGACGCCACTGGCGTTATTAAGACATGGTCCAGGGCTTCTCAAATCGCGCCAGAGATGATCGGTTTTACCTTCGGGGTTCATAATGGTAAGGATCATGTCGAAGTTTTTGTCACTGAAGACATGGTCGGGCATCGTCTCGGAGAATTTTCACTTACGCGTAAATTCACGAGACATGGCGGTAAAATGCAGAAAGAGTTAGAGCAAAAGCAAAAAGAAAGTGAAATTTCTGCCGCCAAGGCCATTAAAGGTGCGGCAGAATCTAAAAAATAGTTCGACCCTTCGACGGGTTCGACCACCTCGACAAGCTCGGGGCAAGCAAGCTCACCGCAGGCAAGCTCAGGATAAACAAGCTCACTATAAATAGTTCAAAACAATGTCGGAAGCTAAAGCAAAATTAAACAACTATAGGCAATCACCACGCAAAGTACGCTTGGTTGCCGATGCTATACGGGGCAAGTCGGTTGAGGAGGCAATTACCGCCCTATCTTTTATCCCTAAGCGCTCGGCTTTGCCGCTTCAGAATCTATTGGCCTCGGCCATGGCGAACGCCAAGGACCAGTCTTTACCCATAGACGGTCTCGTGGTCAGAGAAATCAAAGTTGATGTCGCAAGCACGCTCTATCGCAGGCGACCTCGTTCAAAAGGCATGTCCAATCCAATTCGCAAGAGAATGTCGCATATAAGTGTGACATTAGCGAATGATCCGCGACCAAAAAAGAACAAGAAAACCAAAAAAGCCGTTGATGAAAAGTCGTCAGTCGTAAACAAAGAATCATGACCCATACAGTCCACCCATATTCTCATCGTTTAGGCATTCTTCGTGATTGGAAGTCACGCTGGTTTGCGCCGAAGGGAAAATATAAATATGCGTTGCGCGGAGATATTTTAATTAGAGAATATTTGGAGAAAAAACTAAAAGGACTTTTTGTGGCCCTTGTTGAGATAGAGAGAAGCGAGAAATCACTGCGGATAATTTTAAGCTCCTCTCGTCCCGGTATGATAATCGGTCGACAGGGTGATGGCTCGGAATTGCTTAGAAAAGAAATTAAGGCTCTTCTTTTGAAACACAAACTGCTTGAAGAAAGGGTGGATGTCAGGCTGGATATTAAAGAAATCAAATCAGCCGAAACAAATGCCGCTATCGTGTCGCAAATGATGGTTGAAGGCTTGGAGAAAAGGTTACCGTTCAGAAGAGTGATGAAGCAAATGCTTGAAAAGGTGATGGCCAATCGTGATGTGCTTGGAGTGCGCATTTGTCTCTCGGGCCGTTTGGGGGGTGCTACCATGAGCCGTACCGAGGATCGCAAACTTGGTCGTATTCCCCTTCAAACTCTGCGGGCCGATGTTGACTACGCCCTTGCCAAGGCGGTTATGCCCTATGGCACTATCGGAGTTAAGGTTTGGATATATAAGGGCGATATTTTTGCCAATAAATAACGAACGCATAGAGTATATTTATTGAGCACCCAGCACTAAACCCAACATGAATAAAATTACAAACAAAATTAACAACTCCCACCAAGATGCTCTTTTTGGTAGATTAGAGTGCTTTTGGGGATTAGTGCTGGGTAAAGATTTTTATAATCGTTCCGCTCATTAAAAATCATTTATGCTGTTTCCCAAAAAAGTTAAATACAGAAAATGGCAGACTATGAGGAAGAATCCTTCCAAGGTCTCTATCGCTACCCGCGGACTAACGGTGGCTTTTGGCTCATATGGTCTGAAAGCGCTTGGTTCGGCCCGTATCCGTTCCAATCAGATTGAATCGGCCAGAAAAGTTTTATCTCGCTCTATTGGCAAAACTGGTCGTCTATGGATCCGTATTTTTCCCGATATGCCCTATACGACTAAACCCGCTGAAGTGAAGCTTGGTAAAGGCAAGGGAGACCTTGCTGGCTATGCCGCGCCGGTATTACCGGGCAGAATAATTTTTGAGGTTGACGGGATAGATGAAGCGGGGGCTCGAGAAGCTCTGCGCAAGGCCGGCACTAAACTGCCGGTTAAAACTAAAGTGGTGGCCAGGTAGAGTTAAATATTTTCAATAAAAAATGAAAAAAGAAAGTTACAAAGACAAAACAACAAAAGATTTGATAAAGGCTCTTGGAGAGAAGCGGGAAGTTTTGCGCAAGCTAAAATTTGGCTCAACCGGTTCAAAAACTCGCAATGTTAAAGCGGGCGCGAACACAAGAAAGGATATCGCTCGCGTTATGACGGAACTTAATAAACAATAATATGGAAAAGACATTAAAGGTTACAAATTCAGATACCAAGATCGGGACACAGCCCAAAATTTTCTCGGGCACGGTAGTTTCCGATAAAATGAAAGATACAGTAGTCGTTTCGGTCAATCGCTTCGAGAAACACCCTAGATATTCTAAGTTCATAAAACGACGCAAGAAATTCAAGGCACATGATCAAGGTAATACTGCCAAAATTGGCGATAAAGTAAGAATTATTGAAACAAGGCCGATATCAAAGAATAAAAGCTTTAAACTTTTAGAATCATGATTCAACCACAAACCATCGTCAAAATCGCAGATAATTCCGGAGCAAAAATCGGCCGTATCTTCAAGATATTGGGAAGCTCTAAAAAACGCTATGCTTCTATCGGAGAACTTGTAGTTTTGTCAGTTCAGAAAGCTGAACCCAGAAAGCAGGTTAAGAAGAAAGATATTCTTTATGGGGTGGTGGTGCGACAAAGGGCTCCCTTTAGGCGCAAAGATGGCACATATGTTCGGTTTGATGAAAATGCCGTAGTCATATTGGATACTACCAAAAAAGAGCCCATGGCCGGTAGAGTCTTCGGTCCGGTTCCGAGAGAGATCGGAGAAATGGGCTTTCAAAAGATTATTTCTTTGGCTCCGGAAGTGGTATAGTTCGACAATCTCACGAAAATTAATATTATGCATGTAAAAAAAGGCGACACTATCATAGTTTTGGCAGGTAAAGACAAGGGTAAAACAGGTTTAATCCTGAAAGCTTTTCCTAAAGAGGACAAAGTCTTGGTCGAGGGTGTTAATGTCAAAAAGGTTCACCAGCGTGCGCAAAAGAAAGAGACTAAGGGCACAATAATAGAAAAAAACTTTCCTATTCATGTCTCAAATGTTAAAAAAACCAATGATAAGAAAACGACTGGGGGCAATAAATCCAAATCTGCCGGCCACAAATCTTAATTTGTAATCAAAAATATGGAATCTATTAAAACAAAGACAGAAAAATCATACGAGGCCTTAAAATCGGAGCGTGGTTATAAAAACAGAATGCAAGTGCCGAGAATTTTGAAGGTGGTCATTTCTTCCGGTGTGGGTTCGTTTAAAGACAAAGCAAAATTCAAAGTAGTTGAAGATCGCTTGGCGCGCATAACAGGCCAGAAGCCAGCCCCTCGCGGAGCGAAGATTTCGGTCGCCGGTTTCAAGTCCCGTCAGGGTGACACTGTCGGCTATCAGGTCACCCTGCGCGGTGCGCGCATGTTTGATTTTCTGGATAGGCTCATAAACCTTGCCCTACCCCGTACCAAGGACTTTCGTGGCATTTCTCCCAATGCTGTCGATGAAATGGGCAATTATACCTTAGGCATTAAAGAGCATAATATCTTTCCGGAAACTTCCGATGAAGAAATTAGGGATGTCTTTGGTTTGGCCATTACCATAGTTACTACTGCCAAATCAAAAGAAGAAGTGCTCGCTTTTCTATCCTATTTGGGTTTTCCGTTCAAAAAATCATAGTTCTGGATTATCCTTGAATATGGGTAATCTCTATGTTAAACTTCGCGAGAGGCTTTAGGGCCTTTTATTTCTTATTATGGCAAAAACATCAGTTATCGCTCGATCGAAAAAGAAGCCCAAGTTTTCTACAAGGGCGGCGCACCGCTGTTTTCGCTGTGGAAGAGGCCGTGGCTACATGCGCTCTTTTGATCTGTGTCGTATTTGCTTCCGAGAGCTTGCTAATGAAGGTAAGATTCCAGGCATCAAGAAGTCCAGTTGGTAATTGAATAATTAAACATGGATACAATCTCAAACATGATCATACAAATTAAAAATGCCGGCAACGCCGGTCATGATCGTGTTTTGGTGCCTTATTCTAAACTCAAACACTCGATTGCAGAGGTTTTGAAAAAAGAAAGCTTTATTAAAGATGCCAAGGTAGAATCCAGCAAGGGCAAAAAAATGCTCGCTGTTGGTCTTTTAATTGAAAATAGAGTGCCGAAAATAAAAGGGGTTAAGCGCATTTCCAAACCTTCCAGAAGAATTTACAAGAAATCTTCCGATATCCGCCCCGTTAAAAATAACTATGGCGCCCTTATTCTTTCTACCTCTCGGGGAGTAATGTCCGGACGCGAAGCAAGACGGGCAAGCTTGGGGGGAGAGGCACTCTTTACCATTTGGTAAAGAGAAAATACTAATATCTAAATCCTAAATTCTAAACAATGTCTAAATCTAAAATCACAAATTCAAAAAGTCTCGGATTTCGGTCATTCGAATTTAGGATTTGTTTAGTATTTAGTGCTTAGGATTTAGAATTTAACATCAATATGTCACGAATAGGAAAAAAAATTATCATGTTGCCGGCAAATACCGAGATTAAGGTCTCTGATGGGGGTATTTCTGTAAAAGGACCATTAGGCGAACTTTCTCGCTCTCTTCATCCAGTCATTGAGATTAAGATAAATGGCAATGAAGTGACTGTTCATCCCAAAAAAACGAATTTAGAATCGCGCGCTCTTTGGGGCACTTATGCTTCCCATATAACCAATATGGTTTCTGGAGTCAACAAACCGTTTGAGAAGAAGCTCATTCTCGAGGGTATTGGTTTTAAATCGGAAGTGGTGGATAATCCAGCCAAGGCGGGCGGTAGTAAGATCAATTTATCTCTTGGCTTTTCCCATCCGGTTGTTATGGAAGTGCCGGAAGGGCTTAAGGTTGTGGCAGAAAAAAATGTAATAACCGTAACCGGTTCTGGTAAAGAAGCAGTTGGGCAATTTGCTGCAAAATTGCACTCACTTAAAAAGCCGGAGCCATACAAAGGAAAAGGTATGCGCTATAGTGACGAGATAATTAGACGCAAGCAAGGTAAGAAATCAGCATAGTTCGATAAGCTCACTACAAGTAATATGCCATCCACACGAAACAGAAAACATAAGAAGATCAGAGCCAAAATTTTTGGCATCTCTACTATTCCGCGTCTTTGCGTTTTTAAATCAAATACGGCTATTTATGCTCAAATTATAGATGATGATAAAGCATCCACCATTGTTGCTGCTAATGGTCAGGATCCTGTGAAAGTTGGTGCAGATATTGCTAAAAAAGCAATGGCTCAAAAAATAGAGAAAGTAGTTTTTGACCGAGGTGGCTATATTTATACAGGCAATGTGCGCGCTCTTGCTGACAGTGCCCGTAAGGCCGGCTTAAAATTTTAATTATGAACGAAACTACAAACACAGAAACGAATACAGCTGTTGTAGCCGATACGCCTATTATCTCTTCTTCCCCTCCTCAAGTTAAAGATTTCAAAGGTGGTGACAGGGGGAAAAGATCAAATCGTCGTTCTCCTCGTCGCGATACACGCGCCAAGCCGGAGTTTGACCAAAAAATCGTGAGTCTTAGACGAGTCACTCGCGTCATGGCCGGAGGCAGGCGGTTTAGTTTTTCAGTGTGCTTAGTTGCCGGTAACCGGAAAGGCTCTGTCGGCGTCGGTCAGGGTAAGGCATCGGACACACCGCTTGCTATAGAAAAAGCTTTTCGTGATGCCAAGAAAAATATGATAACGGTCAATACCACCAAGAACATGTCAATTCCATATGATGTCGAAGCTAAATATGCTTCTTCAAGGGTTAAAATCATGCCAGCTCGCGGCAAAGGCATTCTTGCCGGCAGTTCCGTGCGCACGGTCTTTGAGCTTGCCGGCTTGCGAGAAATAGGAGCCAAACTTCTTTCGAGGAGCAAAAATAGCGCCAACAATGCCTATGTGGCCATAAAAGCGCTTAAAAAGTTCGAGGGTGTTAAAATAAAAAATTGAACCTCTTAATTTCAAAGTTAGTTGGTTAATTAGTGAAAAATTGATAAGCTACCCACAATGCAATTCCATAATCTTCGAGCCAAAACAAAAAGAAAACGCGCGCAACAAAAAGGTCGTGGCGGTACGCGTGGCAAAACTGCGGGGCGGGGCACTAAGGGTCAGAACGCCAGAGCCGGACGCAAAAAACGCCCCGAGTTGCGCGATGTCATTAAACGCATGCCGAAACTTCGAGGTCGCGGAAAGTCTTCTTTAAAGTCCTTCCAATCAAAGCACAAGGGACAAGTTCTAAAAGAATTCTTAGCCAAAAAGAAACTAGCGGCTAGAAGCTAGAAGCTGTAAGCTAGTCTATATGTTCAAACTTAGCGAGAAATTAAGACTGATTTTCGGAGACGAGTCGCTTCGTCGTCGCATATTTTTTGTCTTGGGTATTCTCGCGGTCTCTAGGCTGTTTGCCATTATTCCCATTCCCGGGATTGATGCCATGCGCCTTCAAAGTTTTTTTGCCGAGTCCGAGTTTCTTAATCTTTTGAATCTTTTTTCTGGTGGCGGTCTTTCAAATCTATCCATCGTGATGCTTGGCGTTGGCCCTTACATTACCGCCTCGATCATCATGCAACTTATGACTGTAATGGTGCCGAAACTCAAGGCGCTTTATCAGGAAGAAGGGGAAGCTGGACGCCGTCGTTTTACCCAATATTCTCGATTATTGACCGTACCTTTGGCTATTATCCAAGGTTATGCCTTCATCAAATTGCTCCAAGGACAGAACATTTTACCGCCCCTTTCTTTAGATGTTCTTTTGCTTGATATATTGGTGATTGTGGCAGGTTCGATGCTTCTCATGTGGCTTGGAGAACTTATAACGGAATTTGGAGTAGGCAACGGCGTTTCTCTTATAATTTTTGCCGGTATTATTTCGCAGTTGCCTGCCACCGCGAGTCAGCTTATTTTTACATTTGATCCATCACAGCTACCGATTTATATTGCCGGTCTCGTGATAGTAATTCTTGTTACTTTCGGTGTAGTAGTGGTGACAGAGGCAGAGCGCCCGATTCCTATCACTTATGCCAAGCAAGTGAGAGGCGAACGGACTTACGGAGGTCTATCGACCTACCTACCTTTACGCGTTAATCAGGCCGGTGTTATTCCCATCATTTTCGCTCTTTCTATTCTGCTTTTCCCGCAGATGGTGTTTCAATTTTTAAGCCAGTCTAGCGTGGCTATTGTGGAAAGTATCGCTAATTTCGCTTTGGCGCTATTAGCGAACAACTGGTTCTATACTTCTGCTTACTTCGTGCTGGTTTTCTTCTTTACTTATTTCTACACTGCTGTGACTTTTGACCCCGATTCCGTGTCCACCAATCTTCAGAAGTCTGGCGCTTTTGTGCCTGGGGTACGGCCGGGCGACGCCACCGCAGAGTATATATCACGCATTCTTACCAGATTGACTTTAGTGGGAGCGCTCTTTTTGGGTGTCATTGCCATTCTGCCTCTCATTCTGCGTTCTCTGACTGGTATTCAGGCTCTGGCTATCGGTGGCACAGCGCTTCTAATCGTTGTCTCGGTAGTGATAGATTTGATTAAAAAGATTAACGCGCAGGTTGCTGTGCGGGAATATTAAACGATGATAAAAACTTTTGTTTTCTTGGGTCTACATGGCGCCGGCAAGGGGATGCAGGCTGATTTTTTAAATAAAAAAACAGGCTATCCGATTATTTCCACCGGAGGCGAGTTGCGTAAGATTGTAAAAGACGGCAAATTCATCGGCAAAAAAGTGGCTGAAGTCATGAATTCGGGAGAATTGATGCCTTCATGGTTTGTCTCATATATCTTTCAACATGCTCTCATCAGTTTTAATGAAGAAGACGGTATTATCTTTGAAGGCGCAGTGCGTAAAGTTGAGGAAGCTCGTTTTTTTGCCGAGGTTTGCGAATGGTTGGGGCGGGATTATAGAATTCTTCACCTTAAGGTATCGGAAGAAACTGTCGCAGAAAGGCTATCCAAGCGTCGAGATATTGAAGGCCGTGCCGATGACGACCCTAGTGTTTTCGAAACCAGGTTGAAAAATTTTTACGAACATACTGCTCATTCTCTCGAATATTTCCGTTCCATAAACAAAGTTATAGATATAGACGGCGAGCCATTGCCGGAAGAGGTCTTTGCTGAAATATGGCAAAAAATTTCGGTTCTATGATTAGATTAAAAAAACCAGAAGAAATAGAGATTCTTAAGGAGAGCGGAAAGAGACTCTCATTGATTTTAAAGAAACTTTCGGCAATGGTCAGGCCCGGTGTTAGTACTCTGGAACTTGAAGAGGAGACTCTTCGCCTTGTCTCCGAGGGCGGTGACAAACCGGCTTTTCTTGGTTACAAGCCAGAGGGAGCCCGACGGCCCTTTCCTGCGGCTTTATGTGTTTCTATCAATCAAGAAATTGTTCACGGCATACCCAACGAGTCGGAAAAAATTATTAAGGAAGGCGATATTGTTTCTCTCGATATGGGTGTTTGCCATAAGGGCCTTATTACTGATGCTGCTATTACCGTACCGGCCGGTCAGGTTGATGATGAGTCTCTTAGGCTTATAAGCACGGCGCGGAATGCTTTAATGCGCGGTATTGAGGCCGCCCAGCCTGGCAAGACCATTGGTGACATTGGCGCCGCCATAAGCAAAGTTGTTCAAGACAGCGGTTTTTCCCTCGCCGAGGATCTTGTTGGTCATGGCGTTGGGTACAAAGTGCATGAGGATCCTTTTGTGCCGAATGTTGGCATTGAAGGAAAGGGAGAGAAATTGGTTCCCTGTCTCGTTATCGCTATTGAGCCAATGGTCAATGCCGGTAAATCGGGCATTAAAATTTTGTCAGACGGTTATACCATTGAGACTCGGGATGGTTCCCGAAGCGCGCACTTTGAACACACAATTGTGATTACGGAGAAAGGTAATATAATATTAACCTTATGATTAAGTTTTTGAAAAATGAAAGGACTTTTGTTCTCATTAAACCTGATGGGGTGCAAAAAGGATTGATTGGAGAAGTTATCAAACGATTTGAACAGAGGGATCTTAAGATCGTGGCTTTGGAGATGTTTCAGCCTACGGCAGAGCAGATCGATAACCATTATCCCAAGAGTGAAGAATGGATAAAACGATTGGGAGAAAAGAGCCTTAGTACTTACGAGAAATATGGCATTGATCCAAAGCCGCTCCTTGGTACGACCGATCAGACGGAGATTGGCCAGATGGTTCGGAATTGGGTCGTGGATTATATGTCGTCTGCGCCGCTTGTGCGCATAGTAGTGCAAGGGTTACATGCGGTCGATATGGTTCGGAAGATCGCCGGTTCCACCATGCCGTATCAGGCCGATATGGGCACTATTCGAGGCGATTTCTCAAACGACTCACCGGCGCTTGCTAACAGCGAAAAGAGATCTGTCATGAACCTCGTGCATGCTTCGGAAACGCCTGAAGAAGCTAAACATGAAATAGAGCACTGGTTCGGAGATTTTAAAGCGCATGAATATAAGCGCTTTAATGCCGACTAGTGATTTATAAAATAATTTTAGAAGTAAGTCTATATAATATTAACAGTTTTTCTTTTTATTTTGAGTTATAATGTGTGCAGGGTTATTTAAGGTATTATCTAGCTAAATTATATTTAGGGAGTCTTACA
>Ga0210019_1000663_pt1 | contig 42276 bp, 42 predicted proteins | sample CryGeyCG2114_020_2_FD_183969 | JGI IMG/M metagenome (GOLD analysis project Ga0210019, IMG submission 183969) | Groundwater microbial communities from aquifer - Crystal Geyser CG11_big_fil_rev_8/21/14_0.20 (SPAdes) (version 2) | ecosystem: Environmental > Aquatic > Deep subsurface > Groundwater ...
CGGCAATTTCCTTTTGAGAAATGTTTCGCCTTAAAAGAGATTCGATTACCTTGCGTTCGCCAAGAGAAATATGCTTGCCGTTTTTTCTTTTTTCATCTCGCCAGTATACAAGAAAATTCGAATTCTAACTTTAAGTTGCCCCTCTTCCTACTAATAGGACTCGTGAGAAACGCATGTCGACACATGCACGAGTGTAAAGCTAAGTTGCCTTACAGGACTTCGGAAGGAAATTATGAAAGCATTGCAATGTTATCGCCCCACTTTGTGGAAGTTATTACGCTCCATTGTTTTAACTGGACACGGACCTGAAACTGTATTGACACAAATTCGAATTCCCGAACTTCCCAAAGTGGGGTCAAAGTGGATTGTCCGCTCAGAAATGATGCAGACTGTTACAGATGGCAGTGGTAAATTGGTCTCCATCACCACCAGAAACACTCGTTTTTACAAAGTGCGCGCCATCCACTTTATGGTAGGTTCTTTTTCAGAAGACAGTTGGGAAATTGTCCCTGTTGTCGTGTGTTCGGGAGTGTTCAGAGAATTTGGGGAGCAAAAAGTTAAACCAGTTTCTTAAAACTGGTACGGTCCCAAGAGGCGAAGGTTCACCCCCTTCGCCTTTTTTCTTCTCAAATTATCTATTTAGCAATAGTATGCTATAGCATACTATTGCTAAATTATCGCTTAGTTATTTTTGAAATTCCTAAATCTTTGCAGATCTTTCTGGCGAGGAAAGAATCAATTGAGATACTTACTCATACTTTTCGAACTTGTTCAGAGGTTTCTATATGCGTCTTTTCGGTGTTTTACAGAGTACAATACGATTTCTCCTTTAGATTCATTTACCGTGAGAAAAACACGCCATTCGCCCACCTTGAACTTATACAACCCTTCGAGTCCTTTTGGGCGAAAAGACAGAGGAATAACATGAGCGGTATTTTCTTCAAGCTCGGATATTTTCGCTACAATACGTTTAGCGATATGGTTATCAAAACGCGCTAGCGCACGTTCAAATGTTGCGGTTGGAATGATTCGAAACCCCATATCGTATTTTGAGAGCTCGCCAGTCCCCCACCTTTCCTTTGATAGAGTCTAGTCGCGCACGTTGAAGTTCCGCCATCAATTTCTTATCTGAAAGCATTAAAAAGTCTTCAATATTTTCTCTTGCATCTTCCACAGCGTTCATAGCGCCGAGCATTTTTTGAAAAGTCGCTTGTGGGAGAGTGATGTTTTTATCTTTTTGTTTGGATCTCATGTTTGTGATTTTAGCACAAAATACCTTTTCTTCCTTTTTCCTAAAAACTACAAACTTTTCTCACCTCCTGCTCCCCAGGAGATACTTTTTCGGGTTTTCGTCAAGGTCAACAAAGTCATCACAGACTTCGAGTAGTTTACTTGAGGTTGATTTGCCAAAAGCAACTACCTCTACTTGGCATCCTTGGTTTTTGAGATATTCAACGAGAGGGACATAGTCACCGTCGCCGGAGACGATGATAATTGCGTCGAGTTTCGGGGCAAGTTTTACCGCGTCTATAGCAAGACCGACATCCCAGTCCGCCTTTTTTGCTCCGCTCCCGAAGATTTGGAGCGCTTTGGTCTTTGTTTCGATACCAACCTTCTCAAGAGCTTCGAAAAAGCCCTTCTCTTCCCCTCCTTCCGTATGGATAACGTAGGCAATGGCGCGGGTAAGGATACGGCCAGCTACTGCGTCTTCGAGAACTTTCCCGAAGTTTACATTTGCGTGATAGAGATTCTTTGCGCTGTGATAAAGATTTTGCGCGTCGATAAAAACGCCGGCGCGTTGCTCAGAGTGTTTTATTACTGTCATGGCTGATTTGTAATGAGCGGAGAGACTATACAAATCGCCATCCAGCACCATTTTTACAAATGGCTACAGGGTGCCGTCTGCGCTGCTTCGCTCAAAAATATTAAAAAAACTAAACTCTTGTAAAAATGGTGCTGGATAATGTTTGGCAATGATATTTTATCGAGCTTCGCACATAAAATATCAGCCAAGCCATTACTTCTTAAGATCCATCTTTTTCAAAATGGCATTGTACCTCCGAGTGTTTTTCTTTCGAAGATACGCGAGATGAGACTGTCGGTCAGCGACCATAGAGAGAAGACCTCGACGTGAGTGCACGTCTTTCTTGTGAGTCTTAAGGTGACCTGACAATTCAGCAATACGTTTCGTCAAAATAGCAATCTGAACCTCCGGAGAACCTGTGTCCTTCGTGTGAATAGCTACTTTCTTGATAACGTTCTCTTTTTTCGTCTTCGTTAACATGCCAGGTAGAATAGCATGAATGCCTATAAATTGCAACCTTTTCTAGGGTATCCTCCCCGCTACCTCCCTGGAGGGAGGGTATCCCAAATACGGAAGAACATGGCTTTTTGGATGTGTGAAAGGTCCTCACTTTCGATAACAAATGCCGTAATTTCTTTCTTGAGGGATACCATGGCGATTTTATTTCCCCAAATATAGACCAATCCTGCATAGGGGCGCTCCTCGTCGGGGGTTATTCGTACCTCTCGTAATTCCTGCGGGCCTAGTTCCTGTCGTTCCTGTGCTAGAGGAGTGTTTCGAAGGATGAGTTTAAGGGGGATAGTACGCTCAATACGGTTTTTGGTGAATTCGGTAAAGTAATTAGGAAATACAGCAGTAAGTTCATCTACCGAGCCAAAGGCGAGTAGTTCCTTAGCTTCGTCTAGGATTTCCATAAAAACAAGGTTTACAGCCTTTTCGCCCTCGTACACACGAGCAGAGGGAGCCTCTCCTCCTTTGAAATATAGGGCGGAAAACTCGGGAAGTGACTTTTCAAGTAATGACACCTTATCCTTAGCTTCTCCTATTAGCTTTTTCGGGTCCTCGGGACTGAAATACCTTGTATTTTTCTTTTTAAACGTTGTTATATAGCCCTTTTTTTGAAGCGATTGTAAAACCGCCTCACACGTCGACCTGGCAAAGCCAGACTTCGCACTTATTTTTTGTATTGAGGCGGAGCCAAGCTCAAGGCAAGCGAGGTAAATTGTCGCATGCCGATCATTTAGTCCTAGTTGTTTTAGTACAGTTTTTATCTGCATAATTGTGTCTTGGTGCTAATCTGCCGAAGTTTTCGGCGACATTTTGTATCTATAATATACAGCAATTAAGCCAAAAAAGCAAGCACCATACAAAATTGTGCCTATTTCATTGTTTTTACTTGCCAGACAATGTAATCTGTTGTCAGATAAAAGAACATCGAAATGGCTTTAAGTAGGTGTGCCATTGAACACCAGTACAGAAAGAATACCGATATGAAAAAAGGTTTAAGAGTCAGCTTCGTTGAACATTTTGCCGGGCACTCGCAAGCCCGAAGACTCTGGAACAGTCTGCCTGAAGAGGTCAAAAAAGACGATGAGCGAATGCCTCATGTTGTGCTCTACGATGACCCAAGAGTCGCGGAGTCTCATTTCAAAGAGGCAAAGCCTGGAGACACTATTCTTGGGGACCAACATACTCTCCGTATCGTAATCGTAGTGTCGAGCTGGTGTACAAAACTTCCACGAGGCTTGTTCTGGATTAACAGCGACAAGAAGGTTTTTCTGGATTTAGTCCGAACACTTCGGGTTTCTGAATAAGTTCACCTTAAACTCTCGGCAAGGCTTTAAACCCCTTGCCTCTTTTATCCCCTCTCTGATACACAGCATCGGAGTCGGGTTGAGGATTTGTTCTTTACAACTACAAACGTTTACTCAATCGTTTTGAAACAGAGTACGTTCGCGGATAACGTTACCGCATTGCAAATTATGAACGGAATACAAACTCAGGAAGTTTTCGAGGGCACGAACGACAGCTCGGTCTGCGAGTTCAAGGTAAAACTTGAGGGTAAATGGTTCAAGGTAACTTGGACTGAACGCCCTGTCCTCGACGGTCGTTTTGCACACAGCTCAAATGTGCACAAATGGGATTGCATCGGCACTGACCACGAATTCAAAATCGAGCCGACCGAGGGACCGGAAAAAGAACTTCCGAGTGAAGTACAGAGGTTCGTTGAGCGTTATCAGGAAACTGGTAAGAGCGAAGGAATCTTTATGGAGATTCGTCAGGATTTGGAACGCAGCTACCCTGGTCACAAATGGGGATGGGTTGATGAGAGGTTTAAGCACGATTATGTCTGCTAAACCTAAACCAGAGCGGTAGGACGTCTACATGGTTCGAGAGTTAACCACAAAACTCTCTCTGTCTCGGAATGTGTATTCCGACTGACGATTCCGAAAGGATGAAACAGAAAAAAACAACGTTGAAACAACCGTTATAAAACAGTTTCCGTCTGCGGACAACGTTACCGCTTTGTACATTGTTATGAAAATCGGAGAAGTTATTACGATGGTCTATGAGCTTGTGCTGAGGTATCTCGAAAACAACCCCAGAAAGGAAGTTCTGGGACGGGTAGTTCTCGACAACCTGCCCACGCGCTCGAAGATGGTGAGTTGGGAAATGACCGAGGAAAGCTTGAGACTTCTTCATCGTTGTGTCAACGAAAGTTCGACCGTCGATGATGAGGAGTGGACAGAAACTCGCAATGCGTTCGTTACCGCGGCCTTCAAAGACCTCTCGTCCTTGCGCAACCCACATGCGATGCGGGTTTTCAACAAACTTCGCGTCACATGCACCCTGAACGATGAGGAGCTCTTTCTCTGGAGGCGTAAGGTCACCAAACGTCCGGACGGTAGCGCAGTTATGGTCATTCACGTGAGCGATGTCGAGTTATTTGAAGGACTGCTAGGGGAACATGCTTACGGCCTCCTCGACGAGGGGCTGATGATCTACCAATAGTATAGTGGTAAACTCACTCGGTTCGAGAGTTAACCGTAAAACTCTCTCTGTCTCGAGATGTGCTATCTCGACTGACGAGCTCCCGCCTACGCCCGGCTTCGGATTGGGCAGCCGAAAGAGCGAAACAGAAAAGTTCTTCGAGAAAGAAAAAATAATATGAGCATCATACAACCTTCCGTAGAAGCGTTTGAAAAATTGTGGGAACGAACCGCACCAGACTTTAAAAAGGTGAGTGAAGAGGTTATCCGGAGCGATTGGAAGGACAGGGCTACCAAATCTGGCAAAAACTATGACGAACTAATGGAACGAGTGTTGCAAAGGTCTAGCGCTCTCTTCTCCTCGGCAATAACTGAAGTGTACGCACGAGTTAAGGCAGAACTCGGTGAAAAAATCTATCTACTCTTCACGGAGCCGTCAAAGCTGGAAGTCTTGTTTCTTAAATCCTTGATGAAACACGGGGCAGATGTGAAAAGAAGTAAGGCGCCTGAGTTTCAGGCGTGTCTCAAGAAAATGGGAGTAACGGAGGCAGACTTTCAGTTTAACGTCGAGTACGACATTGAGAAGACGACAGCAACTATCAAGCGTACTATCGAGGCGAAATTCAAGTTGGAGTTGCTATTCTGGGTTGCGGTTGATGAGGGTCGGCCGGAGGAAGCCTCCATCCTCTTGGCAACGATTGAGCTGATGCGAACCACTGCAGAACCCCGACTTCGTAAAGAAGTGTATCTGTGGCGATTTGACCTCGCGTTCAAGATGAAACAGGTCGACTCCTGCATTGGAGCGATTCAGCAATTGGCGAAACTCAAAGGATGTTGTAAACCGGAAGAGGTAAAACCTCTTTTGACAAACGCTATACACCGTTTGTTGGCAGACACCTGCTGTAAGACACTACACATCATTCCCACAACGCTGGGTCTGAATGAGGTGCGGACAAAAGGTAAACAAGCTTTCTTTGATGAACAGGCTGGGCTGTTTGTACGGGGTGTTTCGTCTGAAATCACCGATGCAATATGGACAGACCCAACAGCGGATCTTCAGGTTCTCGCACAAAAGGTACTTGAGGAGAAGCGCTCCACCTTCCTACAAGTAAACCCTTTCGTGGAGGATATCCGAGGGACCATCTAGAAGTCATGAATTCACAGGCAAGAGGACAACCTCTTGCTTTTTTATATAAAAGACAGTTATCCACAGGTTGTCCTTTACACTGTCCTTTACTCTCTTGTATACTTATCTGCAGTCGGGGGAATGCAAGTATTGCATTGTCTCGAAAAGCGGTTCTTTGAGAAACACAGGAGCAACTCTCTTTTACGGAGGGACACTCATTATATATATCTTGGATGCGTGAAATGATTTCACACTCTTTTCTTTTGAAATTCAACTTTCTCGCACCATGATATGACCGACATCCTTCCGTTCTCCTCGACCTTTCTGACTCATGTCAGATTTGGTCTCAAGCCGCCCCGTGGACTGTTTTTCTCAAGGTACTACTTGGAAAGGCGTCCCATTATGGGGCGGCTTTTCTTTTGGTTGAAAGTTGGAAGATAAAAGTAATAAGCGATTAAGGGAAAGATATATCTCGGTTACTCTTCTTTTCTCTGGAATCTTAAATCTTTCAACTTTAATCTTACTTCACCCAGTGTTTCTTCCGAATCTCCTGAATATCCCGTTCCTCCTCCTTTTCTTTCGTCTCCTTCCCTTTTTCCCCGAGAATAGCAAGTTCCTTTGTGGGTAGTTTGGCTAGTTCTATAGCTTTTTTCTCAAGATACTCCTCCGTATTTCGTGTAGGGTCGTCCAGTACTTCCTCTAGAAGAGCATGAAGTATCTGCCCTATTTGTGGACTTGGTTCGAGTTTTGTTATTTCAATAATTCTTCCCCCGTTTATTTTTAGCATGCCGACAGAAAGGGGGTCACGCATCACTTCGTCTATCATTGCGTGGTATTTTCGTAGTCGATACGGGCTTTCTTTGGGTCTACCGGTTCCTATGCGGTCACAAGTGCGTACGTCCATAAGAAACCATACGTTCTCCTTCCCTACCCGATTTACAATGCGTCGCACGGCTGAGAGCGTGATTTGTTCGGTGTCGGAGAAAAACATGTGCCAGCGGACAAGTTTCGTTACTACCTCAATTGTCTTCTTAGGGAAAGCTAAGCGAGCCATGATTTTAGCGGTCATCTTCGCTCCGACAACGTCGTGACCGTAAAAGGTCCAATCCTTCTTTTCCTCTGATCGTCTACGCGTCGCTGGCTTGCCGATGTCGTGGAATAGTGCCGCAAGACGAGTCTCCAAGGTAAAATCTTTCTTTGCGGAATGTTCCACGGTGCGAATGAGATGTTCAAAGACGTCAAACGCGTGTGCTTGGTTTTGGTCTATGCCAATCCCCTCCTCTAGTTCAGGGACAATATACTTGAGAATGCCTAGTTTCTGGCTCAGAATGAGGCCGATATGGGGTCTTGGTGACATGAGGATACGTATAAACTCCTCTCGGATACGTTCCCCCGCTATTTCCTTGAGGTGTTTCGCGTTTGAAACAATAGCGTTTTGGGTTGCGGGGTCTATGGTGAAGTCCAGTTCTACCGCTATCCGTATGGCTCGAAGCATACGAAGTGCGTCCTCGCTAAAACGAGCTTCAGGGTCCCCTACGGTACGAAGTGTCTTCTTTTTCAAGTCGACTTGTCCTTCGAATAGGTCAACCATATCACCGGTTAGCGGTAGTGCTATTGCGTTAATGGTGAAATCTCGCCGTTTCAGGTCGTCTTCAAGCTTTGCGCTCCATGTTACGGAGTCTGGCCTGCGTTTGTCGGTATATCCCCCTTCTAGGCGGTATGGAGTCACTTCAACCACCTTGAGTGTTTCATCTGTAACATCTTCATTGACCACCCCCACGGTTCCGTAGTCGTTTTCATAGAAAGTGCTCAGAAACACCTCGGCAATTTGCTCAGGAGTGGCATTTGTAGTTATATCCCAATCCTTCGGCTTACGTTCAAGAAGTAAGTCTCGAACACATCCACCAACCAAATACGCCTCAAATCCCTTATCTTCTAGGGTTTTCGCGACTTTCTGTATCTCGGCTGGGATCGAAAGTTTTTTGATCATACGTACATATACATATAGGATACTTCAAGAGAAACGCGATCGCTGTGCTCCCGGCAGGACTCGAAACGTACCGTTTCAGTACCCCCGTTGGATAGTTTTTCTCGCTCGGCTCGAAAACTATGCTCAACAGGGCTTCGAACCCTGCCCGTTCTACTCCCAGTAGAACTCGCTCGCTGTGCTCCCGGCAGGACTCGAACCTGCAATAACGGTTCCGAAGACCGTTGTGATATCCATTTCACCACGGGAGCGGTATTGGGTAATCATAATCTATTTCGGTCAAAATTGTTAGTTTTACTGTGAATAGGTCGGAGTATTCCACAATAGATATTTTGAAGAAAAGATGCTACCATGACGAAACCTATGCACTCGGAGCCAGGCGGGCTGTGCCCCGCTGAAGCTCGTCTGCGAGCGAAAGCGGGTATGGTTCAATGGTAGAACAGATGGTTGCCAATCATCTGATGGGAGTTCGATTCTCCCTACCCGCACCAAGTGTCGAACGAAGTAAGTATTTTACGGGTAGAAAGCGCTGGGAGCGCCTTCGTGCCAGAATCAAGTCCTTAACAAAATGTGATATAGAGTCTTTTACGCCGGCTATGAGACACGTCTCCTCCCTGAGCAGGCTACCCCTCCCCGCTTCATCCTGTGGAAATCCGCTTTAAATAAGGAGTTTTAAACAGAAGAAGTATCCACACGTAGTTGATAACTGTGGATAAGACAGGGGATATGTGTATAAAGGACAGCATATGTTTCAGGTGAAATCAATGACAAAAATCCATTTTACGGCCTTAGATAAGGATATTAAAGAGACAATTCTATAAAAGCCAATACGTTTCATGTGAAACGTGCATGTATTTCACAATATTTCATGAATACGTCAATTCTTCTTCAAGTTGGGGTAAAGATATTTCTTAAAAATAGGAAAGGTGTTTATTTGCTTCTTAGGCGCTCAGCAGAGAAGTACCCCAGTATCAAAAACTTCTGGGATATCCCAGGAGGACGAATTTTCCCCGGAACACCTCTTTTTGAGAACATTCAGCGAGAGGTTCGTGAAGAGACAGAGCTTGTGGTTACGGGTGCTCCGAAGTTGATTTGTGCTCAAGATATTATACGAGAGGAGGAGAAGCACATCGTGCGACTTACGTATGAAGGAGAGGCAAATGGTAATCCGGTTTTAAATGAAGAGCATATCGAATATCGATGGCTCACACTCAAGGGTATGCTTGAAATTAAAGAGCTCGATGAGTTCACACGAGAGGTTATTGAGAAAGGGTTAGTTGTGTAACTCAAGATATTTGTTTCAGATGAAACAAATATTTCCAGCATGGGAAAGACACAAAAAATTGGATCGCTTGGAGAAAAGATTGCAGAAAAGTTTCTTGTGAAAAGGGGGTATCGAATACTTCACCGAAACTACTCCCGACCATGGGGTGAGCTCGACATTGTGGCAAAGAAAAAGGGAACGGTTCACTTTGTCGAAGTGAAAACTGTGTCGGACAACAGTACGTGTGTTTCAGATGAAACAAGCGGGGTAGACACATTTGGTTCAAAGGGATCCTCGCAAAAACAATCTCAGATATGTAATGAGTCTCTAAATAGAGGGAGGGGGAATGTTACACACGAAACATCTCGAGAGAAGGCCTCACTGTATGTTCAGTCTGGAGTAAGAAAGGATAGGTTCCGACCAGAGGATAACGTGGATAAGCGAAAAATCCAACGGTTACGCCGTGTAATACAAACATACCTCTCTGCAGAACATGTTTCAGATGAAACAAACTGGCAGTTCGATGTTGTTACAGTTCTTGTAGACCAAGAGGGAAGAAGGGCGAAGGTGAAAGTCTTGGAAGATGTGGGATTATAAAGGACATACCATCGGTGATATTATTCTGTCCTTTAGAATGTCCTTGAGAACTTCTTGGGTACTCTTTTGAAAAAGTGAGAAGGGAATGTTTGATGAAGAAAAGGAAAAATATTTCTTATAATTTTTCCGAAGAATGTGGTAGTATCGATGGACTATCGGGGCGTAGTATAGTGGTAGTATACACGCTTTGGGAGCGTGAGGTCCGAGTCCGATTCTCGGCGCCCCGAATGTTAGAAAGTTTCGTTTTGTGATTGTTGAAGACTTGCTTCAAGTTGCTTCATGTTGAAACTCTCGTCGTACTAAAGAATATGCAAAAAGGTGCAACCGAATTTGAAGCGGGCACAATTTGTTTTTGATAGTATGAAAATTATTGTTGAAAATCTTGCCGTAGAGTATGAGGACACGGGGGTCGGTCCTGTGATGCTTTTGCTCCATGGTTGGAAAGACAGCCTCCGTACGTTCGATGCTCTCGTTCCCGTGTTGTCAGAGACGAACCGAATCGTGCGCCTTGATCTTCCTGGATTTGGTGGGAGTGAACTTCCGTCGGAAACGTGGGGGGTGGGGGAGTACGCTTTGTTTGTGAAGCATTTTTGCGAAAAGCTTTCTATCCAGCCTGATGTACTTGTCGGTCACTCCTTCGGCGGTCGCGTGGTTATAAAAGGGCTTGGGGAGGGGATTCTTACCTCAAGGAAGGCTGTACTTATTGCTTCTGCCGGTCTTCCTAAGCACAAATCGCTTCGTAATCGAGCATTTCTTGTGGTCGCGAAGCTTGGAAAGCTTATTTCGTGGATTCTTCCTGGTGGTGCACGAAGGGAGGTTCGCCGTAAGCTATATACGAAGACAGGGAGTGATTATCTCGGGGCGGGAGCACTTCGGGATATTTTTCTTAAGACACGTGCGGAAGACTTACGTAACAATGCTCGACGTATCGCTATCCCAACCCTCCTTATATGGGGCGAGAATGATCATGTAACCCCACTTTCCGACGGAAAGCAGTTTAATACCCTTATCCAAGGCTCTGTCTTAAGTATTCTTCCAAAGGTGGGACACTTTGTTCATAAAGAGGAATCTGTCGCTGTCACAGGTCTAATTAAAGAGTTTTTGAGTTAATGAAGCAGTCCCTATACAATTTTCTTTCTCTCTTCCATCCCCGGTACCCTCTCGCTCTTGTGTATATGGCACAGCAAAGTGAGTATAAGGCGGGCGATTTTTTGCGTTGGTTTTACCGCACCACAGACTTTCTTCGTGTAGAGCAGAGAAAAAAACTCGTTTTTACTAAGAAAGCCATTATTTTCAGTATTTTACTTGTCATTGCGACAGCCCTTCTGTATTTACTCGCAGTTTGGACGGCCCTAACGGGTACACTCTGGTCGCACTATCTATACGCGGTTGTCATTTTCGGCGGCACTCCATTTCTAGTTGGTTATGGCACCGGAGCCCTTCTCTTTATATGGCAGTTTATCGAGTGGCCCATCCGAAAAGGGATTGTGTCGCTGGCAAAAAAGCAACTTCTGGAGCACAAAGGTCTCCGTATCGGTATCGCCGGCAGTTTCGGCAAGACAAGTATGCGAGAAACACTGCGAGCGGTACTCGGAGAGGGGAAAAAGGTGGCCATGCCTCCCGGAAGTCACAATACACCACTTGGTCTTGCATCATTTATCCGCAATCTCGATGGTGACGAGGATGTTCTTGTTTTTGAGCTCGGAGAGTACTATCCAGGCGACGTTCGGAAGCTTTGTCATATGGTTCGACCCGATATCGGCATCATTACCGGCGTCAATGAAGCGCACCTTGAGAAGTTTAAGGATATCAATCGAACGCGAGCTACTATTTTTGAACTTGCAGACGGTATTGCAGGGGGCACACTCTATGTAAACAAAGAGAATGAAGGGTCGCGAACCGAACCACAGCTGGAAACAAGGAAGAAAACGTTTTTCTACAACAGGCATGGTGTTCCGGGTGTTTCAATAGAAAATGCGGAAACGGGGCTTACTGGTACTTCGTTCACGCTTCGTGTTTCAGGAGAAGCGGTTACGTGCCACTCTCGGCTACTCGGCCTCCATCATCTAGGCCCGATTGCTGTAGCAGTACACCTCGGTCTTCAGCTTGGAATGACGCCTTCGGAGATACAGAAGGGAATTGGCGAAACAAAACCATTCGAACATAGGTTGGAGCCGAAGATTGGAGGAGATGGGGTTATTACGCTCGATGATAGTTATAACGGAAATCCAGACGGTGTTCGTGCGGTTATTGCTTTCTTGTCGGTACTTAAAGGTTCCAGGCGCTGGTATGTAACTCCCGGACTCGTCGAGATGGGGGAGCGAACCGAGATTGTGCATAAAGAGATTGGACACGAGCTCGCTTCGGCTGGTATTGAGAAAGTGGTCCTTGTCCGCAACTCTGTCACATCGTTCATAGCACAAGGGTTACAAGAAGGAGGGTATAGAGGTGATGTCGTATGGTTCGATAAGGCCCTGGATGCGTTTTCTGCGCTTCCGAATCTTACTGTGAAAGGGGATGTGGTGCTTCTGCAGAACGACTGGCCGGATCAGTATGCATAACACGGAACCGACACGGAATGAAGACAACACGGAACGAGGTAGAACGGTAAAGGTATACTAATTCTGTGAACTGAATTCATTGAAAACAACAGCCGGGGGTTTTAGATTTTGATTTTTAGGATTTGTTTAGTATTTAGAAATTAGAATTTAGGATTTATAATACAGATTATGTCAAAGACTATCGCTGTAATATTTGGAGGGAAGAGTGCAGAGCATGATGTATCTATCATCACGGCGCATATTCCGATTATTGATTCGCTGAAAGCAGCGGGCAATTTTCATATTTGGCCGATATATATCACCAAAGAAGGGGATTGGTACTCGGACAAGGCGATGAATGATTTGAAATTCTTCAAACAGCCTGACTATGAAGCTATTTTGAAGAAGCAGAAGAAGCTCCAACTGTCATTTGATAACGGTCTCACCATCATCTGGCCCGGCTTTCATGAGAAAAAGGTGAAGATTGATGTGGTGTTCACCGCAATGCACGGGACCTACGGTGAAGACGGCTCTCTTATGGGCTTCCTTCGCATGGCGAATGTGCCGTTCGTCGGTTCCGATATGACCGCTTCCGCTGTCGCGATGGACAAAGCGTTCACGAAACAGGTGCTTGAGCACGAAGGTGTGCCGGTCGTGCCGTTTGTTTGGTTTACGAAAAAAGAATACGAGCAGAACAAACAACTTTTTCTTGAAAAAATAGCCAGGCTTAAATATCCGCTTTTTGTTAAGCCTGTCCATCTCGGTTCAAGCATCGGCATGACCAAAGTCAAAAATGCCGCCGAACTTGAGAACGCCATCGAAGTCGCGCTCCACTACGACGACAAGGTTTTGGTAGAGGAGGGAGTAGAGAATCTGATTGAGGTAACACTTCCGATTATGGGGAACGACGAACTTACGCTCGCATCGGTGGAACGTCCGCTCAACAAAACAGAGTTCTTCGATTTCAAAGACAAATATCTTTCAGGTGGAAAGAAGGGCGGGGGAGTCAACAATCAATACAGTGAAATTCCGGCGAACATCGGTGACGACCTCACGAAGCAAGTGCAAGAGCTCGGTAAGAGAACCTACAAAATCCTAGGCTGTGCCGGCACCGCCCGCGTTGATTTCCTTATTGATGACTTAACCAAGAAAGTATTTGTAAACGAAGTGAACCTGCTCCCCGGCAGTTTGTACGCGCACAACTGGAAGAAGTCGGGCGTTTCCGGCGTTGAACTCGTCACCAAACTCATCGCTCTCGCCGAAGAGCGTTTCTCCGCCGAACAAAAACTCACCCACACCTTCTCATCCGATATTCTCTCTAAGGTCGGCGGGCCTAAAGTGCAGTAGAAAATAAAAAGGCGGCCGATATAGCATCGGTCGCCTCCTGGTGGCTGGCTAGTGGTTAGCCGAGCGTGATTGTTGAGTTGAGCTGATTGGTATCCTTGAAGAAAAGCGTCACGAACTCATCTCTTCTTGACTCGATTTCATATCGCGTGCCTTCTCCACTAAACCAGATGTCCGCAACTGGAATTGTAATCTCTGGGCAGAAAACAAATTTTGTGTTCCCAACAAATATGCGCACGTTTGGAAACCTATCCAAAAAGAGTGTTACATATAAGCCACCAGTACAGAAAGCTTTGATAATGTTTGCGCGGCGTATGAACGTCCTGAAGACTCGCACATCGTCGGGCACCGAAGCTTTTGCGGAATCGTATTTCTCGTATCCCAATTCCAGAGTTTCTTTTTGGATCGTAATTCCCAAGACTGTACGTTTAGGGATTGTGCGGTGAGTAGGTTTGTTACCATACGCACAGACTTGGTTTGCGTACATCAGATTTTTTTCTTCATTATTCATAAGGTGGAGTCCTTTCTGGGTTGTTTCTACCTCGCCGTATAAGAATTGTCAATCTATTTCGTCACTGTCTGACGAGATGAGAGCGTTGGTGCAGATTTAGGTTGATTTATTTGAACTATAATGTATATTAGTGTTGACGAATAATTCGTCATATTAAGATATGAAAACGCAAGCATTACTAAAAAGGTTCGGATTTTCGGAAAACGAAACAAAAGTATATTTAGCCGCTTTAGAGTGCGGACTATCCTCCGCACAGGATATTGCGAAGGTTGCAGGGCTTAAACGCACCACTGCCTATTCGGTTTTGTCGTACCTGGTAGATCGTGGGGTTGTAGGAAAATCAAAAGTGCGGAACAAAACCCGCTTTTTAGCAGAACCTCCGGAAAGGCTCCTAAGTTTGGTGGGCGAGTTGCAGGCGAGCCTCAAACAAGCGCTTCCTGAATTGCAGGCAATTTACAATAAGAACGAGATTAAACCGAAAATCACGTTTTATGAAGGAAAGGAGGCAATCCGAAATGTATATGAAGACACCTTGCGCGAACGGCCGACGGAGATATTGGAATGGAATACCAACGCGTTCTTCGACCGGCTCTCAAAAGAGTACAATTACATTGAACAGAGGGTGGCTTACGGCATTAAGGCTCGGCGCATAGCAGGAAAGGGTTCACAGTGGGATAAAAAACATAAAGACCATGACCAAAAGGAGCTTGCCGAGACCCTTATCGTACCGAAAGAGAGGTTTGATCCACAAATTGAGATAAATATCTACGCAAACAAACTTGCGTTGATGAATTACGCCGAAAATATGTCGGTTATCATTGAATCAAAAGCCGTCGCCGATGCGATGCGCCAGATATATGAGCTATCTTGGATTGGTGCGAAGCAAGTTGGCAACCCTAAAGTACAATAGGAGTATTTTCCTCCCCCCCTTTCCAAGGAGGGGATTGAGGGGTGGTAGTATCCTGTAGCTACTCTTTACTTGGGTAAAGAGTAGCGGATTGGTCATGGGCAAATAAAAGGCGGACATCGCTGGCCGCCTGTGTAGTCTGTGTAGTCACGGCTACTTTCTTAGAAACGTAGCACCTGCATGACTTTTACGTACGTATTTGGGCCGTAACCTTCCTTCAAGGAGGGAAGTAACATAGGCACAGGGGGATGGAGAGGCTTCATACCGATTTTCAGATTGTACGCGGTCCCAGGGTATACGGTGTGTACCAGTCTATCCAGTTCATCGTGTTCTCCGCACTCGTCTGATTTCTTGCGAAGACCGACCGTTAAAAGCGTTTGACCGAGAAATCGATCGGCTTCGTAGAAGTGAAGTAGAAGTCGCACCTTTTGGTACTGTTGCTTCCGGTGGAAGAGCATAGTTGCCTTACGTAACCATCCGAGTGATGTACTATTTTTCATATTTCCTTTCAAGTTTCTTGGTTTTACTGATTGGCAGGGTAACCTTTATATGACGAGTGGCAAACAGGACTCGCGAGTGGTAGTTACCACCTTTACAAATATACGGCCTTGTGTATACTGATTCTTATTCCTCCTTTCCTAAAGGAGGTGCCGAGTCTGCGAGGCGGAGGATTTAACTCCCTCCCCGCCGAGGACGACGCAGTCTACGACTATTCCAGTACTCCCCTTAGGAAAGGGAGAGTTGAAGATTATGGATCATCAAGAATTGCTACAATCCCTCGGGCTTTCGAAAAATGAGGCCAAGATATATGAGACCCTGCTTAGGCAGGGTGAGGTTGGGGTTGGTGTTATTTCGGAAAAATCCGGCGTGCATCGCCGAAATGTGTATGACTCTTTGAATCGCCTTATGGAAAAGGGCCTCGTGTTCGAAATAGTGGAGTCAACTGAGAATAAATATCAGGCGTGTGAGCCGAGAAAGCTATCGGAGATTGTAATAGAGAAACTCGAAGCGGTGGATAAAGCGCTTCCGGAACTTGAAAAGCTTCACTTCAGCACGCCGTCCACCTATCGCGTCCATACGTATCGCGGAAAGGAAGGGTGGAAGCAGTACATGCGCGACATCATCAAGACCGGCGAGCCGTTCTATTCCATAGGAGCGCAAGGTGCATGGCTCGATGAACGGGTAAAGTCATTTATTCCGTCATTTCTTCAGCAAATGAAGGCGAAGAAAATACCGATGCATCACTTATTCGACTATGAGGTGAAAGAAAATAACCACCCCATCATTAAGGAAGTAGGAAAGAACTATAGATTTCTTCCGAAAAAGTACGCGACGACTTCTGGTATCGACATATTCGGTGACCACGTGAATATCATGCATCATCAGCACCTCGGTCAAGTCGGAACTGATGATGATATCACCTTCACGGTCATTGTGAACAAAAATCTCGCCGACTCGTTTCGCACATGGTTCCAGTTCATGTGGGATATGTGCCCTAAAAACTAATTTCGCACCACCGTCGCAACGGCTATAGGGCTACTCTTTACCCAAGCATGCCCCGTACCGAAGTCTGCTTCCGGTGCTGGGGTAAAGAGGAGCTAGGGAATAGTTGAGGGAAGAGAGGAGGGAAAATAAGAGAGCCGAGAAGCTACCAACCCCCTCTCAATCTCCCCCATTGCTCCCACCCCTCACCCTCGCTGACTCGGGAGCTCCCCTCTGGCAGGGGAGCTGGGGGGAGAGGTAACTGTAGCCTACACCAACGCCACTTTTTTGTTGTAGACGGAGGCGATGCGCTGAAGCGTATCGAGTGAGAAGCTATGCTCACCGCTTTCAAGACGGGCAATGACCGATTGGGGCATATTGGCGCGTTTCGCCACCATTTTCTGCGTGAGTTTCTTTTTGAGCCGAAGTTCTCGAATCTGTCGCACCAAGGTCAGCCTCGCTCCTTCTTCCTTGTACGCCTTCTGATACTCTTTTGATTGGTCCTTCAACTTTCCAAACACCTCTCCGTGCGTATGAAAGACGAGGCCTTTTTTTCGTAATTCTTCAAGGTGTTTTTTTAAGTTTCTCATATGCTTGTAGTTAATTTGTAAATTCGCTCCGCGTACTCTATTTCTTTCGGCGGCGTTTTCATACTCTTTTTTCTGAAAGCCCGGACAAAATAGATAGTATGTTCGTGTATGAAAAACAGTAGTCGGTATTCTTTTACGATAAGCTCCTTTATCGGACCTCGGAGCGTCTTGGTTCTTGGCGACAATAAATCTCCTTCCCGCATCACCCTGACGTTTTTCTCTATCTTTGCGCAGTCTTTTTGTGGTAATTGATGGAGGAAGTTTGTCACCGAGTTATGATACGTCGTATGGTATAGGTTTTCCATCAGCCTATTCTACCGCCAACCCTGTTCTACAAACAAGTATAGCAAAATCGCTATATTCCCGTCAAATGCATCTTACTTAGCAATTCAGGCGATGGAACAACGGCAAGATTGCGCGGTCTTTAACCGGCACGGCGCTTGTGCTATTCTCGTGATGTTAGTATGGTTCAAGATGTATGACTGGCGATGTCGCAAAACAAATGGAACGCAAACTACGGGGGTATTTTGAGTCGCACATCTTTGCGCGTGGCAAAGACTATTTTCAGTCTGGCGCGGTAGATACGCTTGCCGTACTCAAACAGAAAGACGCTACAATACAGGTAAAGGCTACGGTGTACGGAAGCGAGGAGTACGAGACATCCCTTACGTTTGATCCGAAAGGTTCTTCTTTCTCGGATTTCGAATGTACCTGTCCCTATGATGACCTTTGTAAACATGCGGTGGCGCTTGGTCTTGCGTTCATAGAGCAACACGAAGGCACCGCATATATCAAGAAGTCTGTCGTAGTCCGTGACGCGGAAGTCGTCGAAAAAGAAGCCATTCCCGCAGAGGAGCTTTTGACAGCTTTGAACGGAAGCGCAAATTCAGAAGCGATTGATGCGCTTATCAGGAAACTGCTTGCCTTGAAGGAGAAAACTAATCGGGAGGGAGAGGCGAGCCAGAAATTGGCCGTAACATTGCCAGCCAAACCGGCACTTTTACTCTCGAAGTATTTTCTTGAGTTTTCGGAGTGGAACGGGCGATTATCCCTGCATCGCAAGGACGACCCGTACCAGCTCGCAAGCGTGAAGCGTATTCTGGAACATAGTGATACGCTCACCCCCGGGCAAAAGGAATTCTTTGCCTACTTGAAGACAGAGCAATCCGCGCAGGGATATGGCGCGCTGCGACAAGATATTGACTTCGCAAAGTTGTTTCGTCTCGTCGCGGAGTCCGGTCTTGATGTGTATTCGGGATACACCTACGGAAGAGGATCGCCTCTCGTAATTGACCTCTCTCCTCCGAAATGTAAGGCCGCCATTTGGCTCCAGGAAGACTACAACGAGTACACAAAACATACGCGCCGGAGCTTCGTATTTGAACTTCTCGGACGGCAGGAAAATGAGAATGGTGAGAGTCGGGAGTACACGGCAGGTAAGGATTCCCTTTTTTCCTTTCGTGGGAATACAATTTCGGTATATACGATGCCGACAACGCTCGCGGTACTTATGGCGAGGGCAAGGTCGCGCACCACCTATGATTACAAGACAGGGAGGTCAACCAAGTCGCGTACTCTCGCCGACCTCACGCTTGAAGAAACGGTGGGCATCAACTCTCTTCTCAAAGAGGCTCCCAAACACTTCGACTTCACGACCGACCTTGTTTCGGAGTATGTCGTACAACACTTTACCGAGTCGAAAAAAGTCCTGCTCGTTGATTTTTCATTTGACGAAGAGACACTGTCTATCCGTCCGGCTCTTGATTATGGGTGCTTCGTACAGAACGTCACGGAGAGCGTGTATGTGGCGCGCCAGCAGTGGAACCTTCTCATCAAGCATCGTGGCGGATTCGAGCATCCGGGAGAGCATATTCTTATCATTGAAGGAAAGAATATCCATCATGCGTCCATAGATAAAAAAACCGAGCTTGCGCTGTTCAAACAGTTCTATGAGCAGGATATCGGTCTCAACAAAGGCGGAACTCGAACGCTTCAGGGGCTCGGGAAAATTGCGGAGTTCTACGACACGCATTTTGCCAAGCTCAGAGAGCACTGCGCGAAGGCTCTGTGTGAGTTACGCTTCACGCGCGACGCGCTCTCGTTTGAACAGGATACTTTTCGAGCCGATGTGTCCATAGACGCGAAGGCGGATACCGACTGGCTCGCGTTTGACGCGGCCTTTTATTGCGGTCCCGACCGTCTCTCGCTCGGCGACCTTAGTCGTTTTCTCAAAGAAGGCCACGCTTTTTGGAGACGACAGGATGGGCGTCTTTCGCGGATTACCAATAGAGAGGAACTTGAACGCTTTGTCGGAATGCTCGAGAGCTTTGAGGAGCGTGAGAACGGGCAGTTTGCGGGACGACTCTATCATGCTCCGGAACTAGAGTATGTGATGACGAGTTCGCCACACTATACGGCAACGCGGGGAAAAGGCTTCGCGCGATTTCTCAAGGAGATCAAGGCAGGAAAGCCCGTCAAGCAGGTCAGACTTTCAAAAAAGCACGAGGCGTTTTTGCGACCATATCAAAAAGAGGGAGTGGAGTGGCTCTATTTTCTCCGTTCCTATCACTTTGCGGGCGTGCTTGCCGACGATATGGGACTCGGCAAGACGATACAAACACTGGTGCTATTGGAAAAAGAACGCATACAGGGAAAGCCATCTCTTGTTGTATGTCCGAAAACACTTCTCTATAACTGGCAGATTGAGGCCTCGCGGTTCGCGCCGACGCTTGCCGTCGCGGTGGTGGACGGCACGCCGAATGAGCGCGAAACGCTTATCGCGAACGCCACCGCGTATGACCTCCTCATTACCGGCTACGCGACACTGAAAAAAGATGATGAGGCGTATAAAAAAGCGGGTCTCGCCTTCAATTATTGCGTACTTGACGAGGCGCAGTTTATCAAGAATCACGCCACAAAAAGCGCGCAGGTGGTCAAAGAGGTGGACGCGGACCACCGGCTCGCGCTCACGGGTACGCCACTTGAGAACAGCGTGTCGGAAATCTGGTCAGTGTTTGATTTTCTCATGCCCGGCTTTCTTGGCTCGTACAAGACATTTTCAGAGCGTTTTCACAAACCCATTATGGAGCGTGGCGATGTGAAGGCTCTCGAATTACTTCGCAAAAAAGTCGAGTGTTTTATGCTTCGTCGCACGAAAGGCGAAGTGCTTAAGGAGCTCCCTCCAAAAGTCGAGCAGACGAGCCACTGTCGATTGAGCGAGGCGCAAAGTCTCTTGTATCAGGAGGTGCTTTCGCGGGTGAAGAGCGATATGTATGAGGCAGTCAAAGAACGCGGATTTGAGAAATCGCGCATCCATATTTTCGCTGGTCTTATGAAACTTCGTCAGGTGTGCAATCACCCCGCGCTTCTCCTCAAGGGTAAATCCTATCGCAAATACGAATCGACAAAGCTTGATATGTTCAATGAATTGGTGGAGGAGGTGTGCGAGAACAAACGCAAAGTCCTGGTATTTAGTCAATTTACAGGTATGCTTGATATTCTTTCAGAAGAACTTCGCTCGAAAAATATACCGCATCTCTATCTTTCCGGAAAAACCGAAAAACGACAGAAGCTTGTTGAGAAGTTCAATACCGACCCGAGTATCCCCGTCTTCCTCATCAGCCTCAAAGCAGGTGGCACGGGACTGAATCTGACCGCCGCGGATACGGTGATTATTTTCGACCCGTGGTGGAATCCGAGCGTTGAAAATCAGGCGATTGACCGAGCGCACCGCATCGGACAAAAACAATCCGTCAACGTGTACCGTCTCATCACGACCGGAACCATAGAAGAGAAGATTGTCGCTCTTCAGCAGAAAAAGAAAAAGCTCTTTGATGCTCTCATTGGGGAAAGCAAAGACCTTTTCAAGAAGCTCACCTGGGAGGATGTGCAGGAGCTGTTTCGCTAACTCCGTAAAAGCGTCACAACACTTGCTTGCATAGGACTTACGCATTTTGCTTTTTTCTGTCATTCCAGCGAAAGCTGGAATCCAGTATATAGCCGTTTTTTATGGCTCTGGATTCCACTCCCCGCCTTCGCGAGGACAAGCTTTCAGTGGAATGACACCAATTGCGTAGGGTCCTATTGCACAAAAATCTCTCTAGTTTTATAATCGTACTGTCGCCTGATATGGTATGCTTGTCGCCGTTACCTGCGGTCTTAAGCTTTTTGCTTGAGGCCAAAAAGGGACGACGGAATCCAGTAGCGCTTAACCGTTTGGTAAGCATATTCTATTGGGCGACACCCGTCGTCCCTTTTTGTTGTCCGCATCTTAACTCTCTCCTCTCCCCCTCTTTGAGGCAAAGGGGTGTTTGAGGGAGGGATGTATTCCTTACGAGCTTGCCGATATTTTCGGGTAGCGAGCGAAATGAAATAGGAGTTCCTTTCTCACCCGAAAGGAGTATTATAAAACAAAACTGAACTCGATTTTTATGAGCTAGTTTTCTAAATACTATGGCAAAAGAAAAAAGTATTTTTGATGATTTTACAAGAAAGTACGCACTTTCTAAAACACTACGTTTTGAGTTGAAACCTGTTGGTAAAACGCTCGAAAATATGCGAGAGCATCTTCGTTATGATGCGAAGTTGCAAACTTTCTTGTCCGACCAGGAAATTGAAGATGCATATCAAACTCTTAAACCGGTTTTAGATTTTTTGCATGAGAAGTATATAAATGAAAGTCTTGAGTCAAAGACATTGAAAGAGGTTGATTTTTCATCGTACTTAAAAAAATACAGAGATAGAAAAAAATTGAGCGAAAAGGATTTTGAACCGGTATGTAAGGAGTTACGGGAGTATTTCAAGAAAGCATTTGAGGATACAGCAGAGGGGTGGAAGACAAGTGCCGGAAAGGATAAGAAAGATAAACCACTTCTCTCGGAAGACGGCTTCAAGATTCTTACCGAAAAGAATATTTTAGAATACATTAGGAGAAATGTAGATACTTTTGCTTCTTTGCGCTCAAAGGAAGAAATAGAAGAAGCATTAAAGGCTTTTGAGGGATTTTTCACCTATTTCGGCGGATTTAATAAAAACCGCGAGAATTATTACGAAACAGGGAAGGAAGCGGCCACGGCCGTAGCTACGAGAGTGGTGCATAAGAACCTTCCCGGGTTTTGCGATAACATTCTCTTTTTTGAGGATAAAAAAGAAGATTACAAAGGGATTCATAGCTACCTTGGCAAGCTTGGAAAGAATCTGGTGACGAAAGATGGGAAGCCTCTCGTTCCAATTTCAGAGAATTATTTTAGGACTCAACATTTCAATTCTTGTCTATCGCAAACTGGAATTGAGCAATACAACGGGGAAGTTATCGGTAACGCCAATTTTCTGATAAATCTGTATAACCAGAGCAGAGGTGGAGAAAAAGGGTTCAAGAAACTTTCACTTTTTAAGACGCTCTATAAGCAGATTGGTTGCGGGAAAAGAGTATCTCTGTTTTTTACGCTGACTCACGATACAAAAGCAGAGGCGGAGAAAGACAGGAAAGAGAAGAAAAGCGATGCTTTTTCTGTTGAGGAAATTTTGGACTTGGCCGAAAAGGCAGGTGAGAAGTATTTTCGAGGAAAAAGTGATGATGGGACGATAAACACTGTTTCCGAACTTCTTGAAAATATCAGTAGCCGTGAGAACTACGAAGGAGTGTACTGGTCAAAGATCGCACTAAACACGATTTCAAACAGATATCTTGCAAATTGGCATCAGATTAAAGATAAACTCAAGGATGCAAAGATTTTCAAACAGAAAGGCAAATCACTAGAAGACGATATACAGATACCTGACGCTATAGAGCTTGAAAGATTATTTGAGGTAATTGATAGCGTCCAGGGTTGGGAAAAGAAGGATATATTCTTCAAGCCGAGTTTGACTGAAGAAAAGAAAGATGTACACGAGGAGAAGAAAAATAAAAAAAGAAGACAGATTATCGCAAATGCAGGCAAGCCTTCAAGGGCATTGTTGAAACTCTTATTTCTAGACATAGAAGATCATGCAGAAAATTTTTTGGCACAAACCAAGATTGTCCGGCAGATACAAAAATATAAGGACCCGAAAAGTAAGGAAACTATAAAATTGTGGATGGACCACGCTCTGGCGGTGAGCCAAATGCTCAAGTATTTCTTGGTAAGAGAAAATAAGGCAAAAGGCGCGCCATTGGACGCGACAATCGTGGAAGCACTAAAAACAATTTTACGCTCCGATGATGTTGATTGGTTTGGTTGGTATGACGCACTGCGCAATTATCTGACAAAAAAACCGCAGGATGATGCAAAAGAAAATAAGCTCAAACTAAATTTTGAGAATAGTACTCTTGCTGGTGGCTGGGATGTAAATAAGGAGCCGGATAATTACTGTGTCATTTTTCAGAATAGTGAAAATGAACAATTTATTGGCATAATCGCACACCAAGAAAATACAAGAGGGTATAACAAGATCTTTGAGAGAACAGGCAATAATCCACTTTTTGTGGAGAAGAGTCAGTGGAAGAAAATGGAGTATAAGCTCTTGCCTGGACCAAACAAAATGTTACCAAAATGTCTTTTGCCAACCACAGACAGAAAGAAGTACGGTGCCTCTGAAGAAGTTCTTGCGATTTATGATAAAGGTTCGTTTAAGAAGAATGAAAATAATTTTTCTCCCAAAGATCTTTCTATTCTCATTGATTTCTTTAAAACAGCAATAAAAAAATATGAAAATTGGCAGTGTTTTGATTTCGCATTTCGCCCTACGTCACAATATGAGGATATAAGTCAGTTTTATTCAGAAGTGGAAAAGCAGGGATACAAGTTGGATTTTTTCGGAATTGATAAATTGTATCTTGAAAAATTAGTAAACGACGGGAAAGTCTATCTGTTCCAGATAAAAAACCAAGATTATAATGACGGCAAGAAAAAAGGACATAAAAACAATCTTCAAACACTGTATTGGGAAGCTGTCTTTAAAGAAACTGAGAATCATCCGAAATTGAACGGTGAAGCTGAGTTATTTTACCGTAAACCAGTTCCTGCAGATAAATTGGTTAAGGTCAAAAATAAAGAAGGAAAAGAGATAATCAAGAATTTTCGGTTTTCCAAAGAAAAGTTCTTATTCCACGTTCCGGTTACATTAAATTTCTGCCACAAAGACAATAGAATCAGCCATCTAGTGAATACCAAATTAGTCCCGAAAGAGAATCTACTATTTTTAGGTATTGACCGCGGGGAAAAGCATCTCGCTTTCTACTCTTTGGTTGATAAAGGTGGAAATATAAAAGAACAAGGAACATTGAATATACCGTTTGTGGACAAAGACGGGAAACCGCGAACGATTAAGGCGGAAAAGCGAAGCATAAAAAATGGCAAGGAAGGTGTGGAAGTCGTTGAATGCAAAGATTATAACGAATTGTTAGAGGCGAGAGCGGGAGATAGGGATTATGCTCGTAAAAATTGGCAAACTATCGGTACTATAAAAGAATTGAAGGACGGTTATATATCGCAAGTCGTTCGTAAAATTGTTGATATCGCTGTGGCTCACGGCGCATTCATCGTCTTGGAGAACTTAAACATTGGATTTAAGAGGGGACGGCAGAAGATTGAAAAATCGGTCTACCAAAAGCTTGAACTTGCATTGGCGAAGAAACTGAATTTCTTGGTTGATAAGAATGCGGAGATTGGCGAGGTTGGTTCCGTAACGAAAGCACTCCAACTTACTCCGCCGGTTTCAAATTACGGAGATATAGAGGGTAGAAACCAGATTGGAATCATGCTTTATACAAAAGCAGATTATACTTCGCAAACTGATCCTGTAACCGGTTGGAGAAAGAGTATCTATCTCAAGAAAGGTTCAGAAGAAGATATTAAGCGACAAATCGCTGATTCCTTTTCTGATATAACTTTCGATGGAAAGGATTATTGCTTTATTTACACAGATAAGAATACCCGAAAATTATGGAAACTCTATTCGGGGGAAAGCGGAAAGAGTCTTGAACGTTTTCGGAGAGAACAAAATCGTAACACTGGCGAGTGGGTAAGTACACCGCAGGATGTAACGAAGAATCTGAGTAAGCTCTTCACCAGCTTTGATTTGAATAAATCACTTCATTCTCAAATTGTTGATGAAGGTGTTGAGTTGGTAAAGATGGACGAACATACCGCATGGGAGTCACTTCGGTTTACTATTGAGATGATTCAGCAAATAAGAAATACGGGTGTCAAAAAGGAGGACAGTGACTTTATTCTTTCTCCGGTGCGCGATGAGAATGAGAACCATTTTGATTCAAGGAAAGCGAAAAGTAATGAACCGGACTCTGGAGACGCTAATGGGGCATTCAATATTGCTCGAAAGGGAATGATTATGAATGAACATATCAAACTTGGGTTAGGTCTGTACATTTCTGATGAGGAATGGGATGCATGGTTAGCTGGTAAGCAAGTCTGGGGAAAATGGATAATCGAAAATGGAGAAAAACTAAAGAAAAAAAGCAGAAGTTTGTAATTGAAATTCCTTGGAAAAAATGATAGTATTGAAAGCATGAATACGATAACTATCTCAAAAAGCAAAATAGACAGGGATGAGGGGGTCGTGATCCTTCCCATCAAAAAGTATGAGGAATTGGTGTCGAATGCTATACCAACGTACTATCTTACCGGTAAAGAAGCTAAAAAAGCAGACCGGCTTTTTGTCGAGGGGATGAGAGAGTATAAGGCGGGAAGAACCATAAAGGCCGGTTCAATCAAGGACGCACTCCGCACCTATGGCAAAAATAGAAAGCATTGAATATTCCCGTCGCTTTCTCAGGGACATATCTCGTTTGCCTAGGCGCGTTATTGATGATGCACAGAAGAAGGATGCATTTTCAAGGATGATTCGTTTGATTCCCGTTTAAGGACGCATAAACTGCACGGCAAAGAGAAAGAACTTCGGGCCTTTTGGGTTGATTATCGGTACCGAATAAAATTCTTCTTTGTTACGGACACCACGGTTATTTTCGTTGAGGCGGGACTCCACAAGATTTACAAATAGCTATACTATTGACATCTAGTCAAGTATTGTGTATTTTACGAAAACGGCCTGAAAAGGCTGTTTTCGTTTGAATTAGTCGTTTAATAGCCCTGATTAAGGGTTTGTAGAGGTTTAACTTCTACAGAATATATGGAACCCTACATTCAAATCTCAAAAATCAACGATTTTATGTATTGTCCGGTTTCCATATATCTACATTCGCTGTATGAAAACTTTAATACAAAGACTTATCACCAGACGCCTCAAGTGGCGGGGACGCTCAACCATGAAGCCATTGAAAGCGGAACCTACTCCACTGCGCGCCGTTTTATCATGGGACTGGAAGTATCAAGCGAGCGGTACAACCTTGTCGGCAAAATTGACATTTACGACCAAGGACGGAAAGTTCTTGTCGAGCGAAAGACCAGAATAAAGACGATTTACCCCGGCTATCGGTATCAGCTCTATGCCCAGTACTTCTGTATGAAAGAGATGGGGTACGAGGTTAAAGCTCTCTTTGTTCACTCACTGGAGGATAACAAGCGATACCGAATTCAGGTGCCGAAGAAAAAGGAAAGAGAAGAGTTTGAGGCGATATTACAGCGGATGCGGGAGTTTGGTCCCGATGATATGCGGGATCATGCCTGCGAACGATGCGCTAAGAGCATTTACGGAACATTAGCTTGGTAAACGTTGTGCTGATATTCTCAGGAACATTAGAATTGCAGTATTTTTTATTCGTGTGCGCCATTCGTTAAGCGTATCCACTATGATTTCACTTCCTGATTTCAAAGAAAAACAATTGCTGTATATCCGCGCGGAGCGTGGCGTATTCAACAAGATTAAATTTCAAAATGACAATATCGTTTTTTCAAAGGACGATAAGATAATCAATCGCGCCTCATGTCACAAAGTGTTTGCGGTTTTTGTGCTTGGTGATATTACGATTACGAGCGGGCTTATGAAAGACGGTATCAAACACGGCGTTTCATTTTTCTTTCTCAAAGATAACTTTGAGTCTTACGCTAACTTTGGTGCGACGGCCGAAGGGCATTATCTCTTGCGCATGCGTCAGTATGCGTTATCAGAGAAACAGGAGCTTACTATGGCGAAGGCAATCGTAGGAAATAAGATAACAAATCAGTGCGCACTCTTGAAAGAGCGGAAACTCACGAAAGGTATGTATAAAGATATGAATGAAATGTTTACCACAGTGGAAAAAGCAGATTCGCACGATTCCATTCGCGGGATTGAGGGCAATGCCTCCCGCCGTTTTTTCGGGGAGTATTTCGGTTCAATCAACTGGGTGAGGCGCGCTCCGCGGGCAAAACAGGATATTCCAAACTTTCTTATGGATATCGGATATTCAATGCTCTTTAATTGCATGGATTCTCTTCTTCGTTTATACGGTTTTGATACCTACAAGGGTTTCTACCACAAGCTTTTCTTTCAGCGAAAGTCGCTAGCATGCGACATCATGGAGCCATTTCGTTCCGTTATTGATAAGCAAATCCTAAAAGCTTTCAATCTTGGGCAGATTGACGAAAAAGACTTCAAGGTGGCGGGAGGGAAATATACGATTGAGTTTGAGAAAAGCAGGAAATATGCCGAGCTATTTATGGAGGCGATTATGGAACATAAAGAGGAGCTGTATAATTTCGTGCAAGGACTGTATCGGCATGTAATGAACGATGGAAAGCACGAGTTTCCAGAGTTTAAGATAGGGAAATAAAATTATGATAATTGCTTCATACGATTTTAGTAATGACAAGGTAAGGACCAAGTTCTCGAAGTTTCTCAAGAAATTCGGGCGCAAATTGCAGTATTCCGTGTACGAAATACGGAACAGCGATCGCGTCTTGCAAAATATCAAGAAGGAGGTAGAATTGAAGTATAAGAAGAAATTCAGCAACGCCGACAGTGTCCTCGTAATGGAACTTTGCGAGCGGTGCAAGAAGAACGTGTGCCGGTACGGATATGCAGTAAATGATGAGAAAGATGTCGTGGTGTTTGAATAGAAGGGAACTTTGAAAATTACATACTGAAAAAGTATAAGTTCAGTGTATAGATTAGTAGGTTGTGAGGTAAAACCTTAGTCTTTATGAAAAAGGGTTTTAAAAAATGGCTCTGTATAGCCAATATAGTCGTAGTCACGGAGTGTGCTATTTGCATCTTGAGGCCTAACAGAGCCATTCTCGCAGTCTAATCCATATATCAAATTTCTACTTTTGTAGATTTATATGATAATAATGAAAACCGTTAGTCTAATCCATATATCAAATTTCTACTTTTGTAGATCAATTCTTTTGCAATTCCTTCGATTATGTCTAATCCATATATCAAATTTCTACTTTTGTAGATTAAGGGCATTTCCTTTATTGCGGATGGTCTAATCCATATATCAAATTTCTACTTTTGTAGATGAATTGTAGGATACTAACAAATCACGGTCTAATCCATATATCAAATTTCTACTTTTGTAGATCGGATGGCCTTTCTTTGTCCATTTCAGTCTAATCCATATATCAAATTTCTACTTTTGTAGATCAAATCTTATACCCGAATGTATAATGTCTAATCCATATATCAAATTTCTACTTTTGTAGATACCGCGACCATTGCTGACTTGTACTTCGTCTAATCCATATATCAAATTTCTACTTTTGTAGATTCTTTGCCTTGATGAGCTCATTCCTGTCTAATCCATATATCAAATTTCTACTTTTGTAGATGATTTTTGATAATCTGCCCATTTCATGTCTAATCCATATATCAAATTTCTACTTTTGTAGATTATATCTACTGTCCTTATCTGCTACGTCTAATCCATATATCAAATTTCTACTTTTGTAGATCGATTGCCGGTAATTCTATCACCACCTCGTCTAATCCATATATCAAATTTCTACTTTTGTAGATATGACATTGGTAGAACTGATTTGTAGGTCTAATCCATATATCAAATTTCTACTTTTGTAGATACTAGAACCCCCTCACACCTTGCCGTTCGTCTAATCCATATATCAAATTTCTACTTTTGTAGATTTGTTTCCATAGTGTTTAGTTTCCTGTCTAATCCATATATCAAATTTCTACTTTTGTAGATAAAGTGAAGCAACTCTGGAAGACATGTCTAATCCATATATCAAATTTCTACTTTTGTAGATTTTTGAAATCGTATTTTATTTGTGCCGTCTAATCCATATATCAAATTTCTACTTTTGTAGATTTTGTGGACTTCGTAAAACTCCCTCTGTCTAATCCATATATCAAATTTCTACTTTTGTAGATCGTAGGGACTCTTGCTTGTCCAATTCTGTCTAATCCATATATCAAATTTCTACTTTTGTAGATCTGCGGGCCAATAGCCCATGCGGTTGGTCTAATCCATATATCAAATTTCTACTTTATCTAGGTTGCCTGTAACGCTCCAAGTCCCAGCTGTTGACGGTAGTATATCCATCGTATATACTCTGTATATATAGTTAAGAACCCTTGCGAATAGGGCACACGAATTAAAAATCATGAAGACCATCATCAATATCAAGGCGGATAGGGACGTTAAAGTGAAAGCGCAGAAGGTGGCGAAACGGCTCGGCGTACCACTCTCGCTCGTCATCAACAACTACTTGCGGGATTTTATTCGCGACAAGGAGGTGCATTTTTCTCTTAACCGCGATACGTTACCTCTCGGTACTCCCGAAGGAGAATTGAGGCCTGCCGTGAAGCGCCGACTGGCGCGAATTCATAAGGATATAGTCGCCGGAAAGAATATTTCTCCAGTATTTCATACTGCTGAGGCGATGGATGCCTATTTGGACAGCCTCAAATGAAAGTCGTTACGCATCAAAAGTTTGATAAGAGATTTGTAAAACTTGATGCTACGCTTCGGGTCAGATTTAAGGAACGGCGCAATTTGTTCCTAGAGAATCCTTCTCATCCACTCCTCAATAATCATGCACTTACAGGCGACCGACTAGGGCAATGGAGCATTAACATTACCGGCAATTGGCGAGCACTGTATGAATTTCAGGACGCGGAAACAATTATCTTTGTTGATATCGATACTCATCCTCATTTGTACGGGTAAGGGGAGCATGCTTATATTCTGCATCCGCCTGCGGAACGGGCAGGGAATATGAGAATGACTTAGATATGGTAATGTAAAGATATGTCAAAAATCGCTTTTGATATTGCGCTACTATTACCGGAGGAGATTATGGATCTCGCCATTTCGGCGAACAAGTCGGTGACTGATCCGCGGTGTGTGTATCGTCTAAACAAAACCGATGTGTTGCCCCACATTACTCTCGTTCAGGGTGTATTGGATGAAGCCCGATTTCCTGAAGTGGCGGCTTTACTTAACGATACTGCACAGACAACACTCCCCCTTACGCTAAAAATTACAGGTCTGGATTCCCGTGTTCAGGATGACGGATATCCTGCTATAGGGTTCTCAATCGAGTCAGACAAAAAAGTTCTCCAGCTCCATGAGACTCTGATGAAGCAAACGGAGGCAATACTTACTAGCGATGCCACCGAGGAAATGTTTTTTGATTCACCGATACGACCAGGTTCTGTTGCGTGGGTACAGAACTATCGCGCAAAGCATAGTCACCGTAGCTACCATCCCCACATCACGATAAGTGTCGGGGGAGTGACGAATATGGATGTGCAATTTCCCGTCTCGTTTACTGCCTCCCGCCTCGCTCTGTGTCACCTAGGGAATGGTAATTCCTGCCGTAAAATTTTCGCTGAGTTTACTTTAACTGGCACGAAATAGTTCAATGAATCAGAAAATTGTTATCAAACAACTAAAGGTGCTGGAGAAAGATGTGGCAGGAATGCGCCTCGCGGCGGAGGAATGGAAAGAGGAGTGGCAGACACTTCTTGCGATTTTGATGTCTGCACGCACACGTGATGAGACGACCATTGTCGTTGCAGAAAAGCTGTTCACTGCATTTCCAACGCTTTCAAAACTTGCCGAGGCGAAGGAGGCAGATATTCAAAAGATAATTTACCAGGTGAACTTTTTTCAGAATAAGGCGAAGTATATTGTCGCTACATCGCGTGAACTTCTCACGCAGTTTGGTGGGGAAGTACCCCACGATATGGAAAAACTCGTAACGCTTCCCGGTGTGGGGAGGAAGACTGCGAATGTGTTTCTTGCCGAGTACGGCGTCGACGCCATCGGTGTTGATACACACGTCTCATATATTTCACAAAAGCTTGGGTGGACGAGAAGTAAAACCCCGGACAAAATCGAGCAGGATTTACTCGCGCTGTTTCCACGGACGTATTGGCGCAAACTCAACTCAATACTCGTCCGCTTCGGAAAGACGCACCAGAGCCGAGTAAAAAAAGATGAGCTACTCGAAAAGATTTCAAAGATTTAGTATTATAGTACTTACGAACTTTCCTTCTTATTCTCCCCTAATAAGGGGAGCACACGCCGTCTGCGGCGGGAGGGGTGTACGTAGGTCCTAGTATTATTGAAGTATGAAACTTTACGAATTAGACAAGGAAGAGCAAGAACTTCTCGACGCTATTGAAGCGAGCGACTTCAAGTCCGTGCCGAATGTGAAAAAAGAAATAACCCGCTACGTCTCCTATGCGCGAGCTGATTCGAAGCGGACTAAAAACATCAATATACGTCTATCCGAACGGACTTTATATAAACTTAAAGTGAAGGCCGCCGAAAAAGGCCTTCCCTATCAGACGCTTGTCGCCTCTCTTCTCCACCAATACACGAGCAAGTAGCGTTCCGCGTCCGCTTCGGCAAGACTCATCAGAGCCGTACGAAGAAAGACGAGCTACTTGCGCATATCACATATATGTGATATTCTTTTACTTTGGAGCCCCTCGCCAGCCCTTCATAGAAAATCACGTGATTTTCTATAGGGAAGGCCGGTATGTCGACACCGCCTCCTTCCTTGTAATTACCACTAGTTTCAACACTATGGGTATTTTACGAGCCCTAGGACTTGCTGTCGTCATCATAGTCCTTCGAGTACTTGTACCAGAGATATGGAATGGACTTGAACATCTTGTCCTTTCCTCTCTTTCCCTCGGTAGCTCGCTGGTCGATCACCTGCAAGCTGCTGTCGGATCAATTCCCCTCTCTTTCGTACACTGAATTTCGAGACCGAAGACATTTTGTCTTCGGTCTCCTTCGTTATGTTGTAGATACGCTTACGAATAGCGCATGCGAATGGGGAACACCCTGCGATTCCGCGCATGGTGAAATCGTGGCGTCCCGCCGGAGGCTAATGTCTTGCGGTGTCGCTCTTAATCTTTACCCAGCACCTTGCCGGGAACGCCCTGCGCTTGTGCGCAGGGTTCGGGTCCTTGCCACAGGATTAACGCCCTGTGGTCAAGGTGCTGGGTTTACAACGAATGGTTGCGTCCCCGTGGTATGAAGCTATACTTAGTGCATATTAGTAGTTATTTCATTATGTATTACTCACTAGCCCCGTCACTTTTTTGGATTGTAGTATTTGTTGTCGGGTTTTTCTATCTTAAGGGAAAGATAAACACGCTTTCAGAACGTGTCGACAAACTTGCCAAAGAGGGTGGGGTGAAGACGCAATCGGTTTCTGCTCCCACCCCTATTCCATCGGCAGGGGGAACACTCTCTCCTACAGGAGAACCTTTTCTTCCAGAGCAGGATGCTCTCGCGGTGCCTGTGGTGCCTTCTCCCCCAAAGGCAAAAGCAGACAGTGAAGAGACCGGTAGTCGTTGGCTCGGTAAGATCGGTGTGTTCGCTATCGTTCTCGGTGTAGCCTTCTTCCTTAAATGGTCGTTCGACAATAATATCATCGGCCCGATGGGGCGCATCGTCCTCGGTATTCTCGGTGGAGCGGTGATGGTAACCGTCGGACAGTTTCTCCGAAAGAAATATGCCGGTTATTCCGATATCGTTTCCGGTGGCGGTATTGCGGTCTTGTATCTTTCTATCTTCTCGGCGTACGCCTTCTACCAATTTATAGGGCAGGGGACCGCGATGATTCTTATGTTATTTGTCACTGCACTGTCGGTCACCCTAAGTGTCATCGGAGGAACACAACAACTCGCGGTCCTCGGTGTTGTCGGTGGTTTCGTCACACCACTTCTACTCTCGACCGGGAAGAATGAGCTCGTCGCTTTGATGAGTTACCTCGTGATTCTCGACCTCGGTGTGCTCGGTGTCGCCATTTTCAAAAAGTGGGAACGGCTTAATCTTCTTGGGTTTATCGGAACCGCCCTTCTCTTTTTTGGATGGTTCGCGCGGTTCTATACCAAGGAACAGCTCGCGCTCACCTTCCTCTTTTTGACCGTCTTCTTTCTTATCTATCTTGTGGCCGGTATTGTCCATAACATACTCTGGGGTAAAGATTCAACGAGCGAAGAACTTGTCCTGGTCACCTTTGTACCAGCAGGGTACGGCCTCATGTCGTACGTCATTCTTGATCCGCAGTACCACGGCATCATGGGCTTCTTCATGCTCGTGCTCGCCCTCTTCTATTTTGCCGTTGCCTTCGTCTCCTATCGAATCAATCAGAATGATAAACTGCTCAACCTCTATCTTCCTGGTATTGCGATTATCTTTCTTACCATAGCGATGCCACTACAGTTTGGAGGTGTGTGGATTACCCTCGCGTGGCTTCTCGAAGCAGGACTTCTTGTGCTTGCGGGAAATTTGACGCGTCGGCACAGTATGAATGTATTCGCTGTACTGGTGTATTCAGCAGGACTTATTCGCTTCTTCGCGTTTGACGCAAACGTGCGCGATATTATGAGTCACACACCAATCTTTAACTCTAAAGTATTTATTTCTCTCGTCGCGATTGCCATTGCGTACCTTATTGGATATATGTTCGTTCGTCACGAAGGTGAGGATGATGCGGAAGGACGACGACATGCCGCAATTGCGTTTGTCGTGCTCGCGAATATCCTTTCCCTCTATATTGTTACTTCAGAAATAAATACCTCGTATGACCGCGCGTTGTATAAAAGCAAAGAGGCGTTTGCTCTTGTTGAGAAAGACTATTATAGCGGAAGTGTCGAGCACAGTCCGCGACAGCAAGCGATATTTGAACAGAGCAGAAGTATGAATTATGAAAAAGTAACGGCCACACAGAATCGTCGCAATACCGTGGTCTCTATTGTGTGGGCTCTGTATGCCGTTCTTCTTACTGCGATTGGCTTTACTCTACAGAAACGAGTTGTGCGTATTCTCGGTCTTATCCTCCTATTCCTTACTGCATTCAAGGTTCTTATCGATGTTTGGGCGCTTGGCCAGTTGTATCGCATCATTTCCTCCATCACCTTCGGAGCTATTGCGCTCTTGGTGTCGTTCGCCTATGCGAAGTGGAAGGACCGATTAAAAGAAGTTCTTTAACAGCACCTGTATTCTATGAACATGAAACGAACCATCTTTTTTCTTAGCATTCTTGTGCTTCCGCTATCTGTGGCGCTTGCAGACTTTTCCCCCGCAGATTGGGCGATATCCAGACCGCTTGCTCTGCCATCCCTTTCAGCGCCTGAATATATCCGTGTCCCACTCGACAGCGGGGTGGCAGGAAGTTCAAACGGGTATCGCGACCTGCGTGTTATAAAGGAACCAAGTGAAGTGGAAGTTCCTTATCAACTTGTTGTTGAAGACGCATCGGTTACTTCCGAATATGTACCCGCTCGAACACTCGATACCGTTTCTGATGGCTCTGGACGTCTCATGTTTATCCTCGATCTCGGGGAGACGGGGGTTCTTCACAGTCGACTCAATATCGAAACATTTTCGAAAAATTATCGACGCCAGGTGTCCGTCTATGCATCGGCGGCACTGCTTCCTCACGGAGATTCAGGTTGGAACATGCTTACCGATACGGGATACATCTTTAAGTTTAGTGACAAAACCGCGGGGTTTGCTACCGCAAAAGGGGAGGTGACCTATCCAGAAAGCAGTGCACAGTATCTACAGGTTGTGGTAGAGGGAGGTACGGAAGGTGCCTTGTCTCTCACCTCCGCGCATGTATATCGGTATAATGTCTCGGTAGGGAAAAAGGTGACGCAGGATGTTGGCGCGGAGGTGAATGAAAATACCCTCGATCAAACGACAGAAGTAATTGCTGACCTCGGGGCATCCGGAATTCCGACAAAGAGTATTCAATTGTTTGTGCAAAGTGCCGGAAACTTTAGTCGGTCGGTTACCGTGTTCGGTGGGAATAACGGGGAGACATGGTCACCAATCGGACGAGGGTATCTCTCTCAAATTGAAACAGCCAAATTTACCGGTTCAAGTTTCTCGCTTTCGTATCCTGAGTCGACATACCGATATTACCGAGCGGTTATCCAGAACTTTGACGATGTCTCGCTTTCGATAGAACCGCGCGCTCGTTTTGAAGGGGTTCTCCGAACGGTTGTGTTTGAAGCGACTCCGGGGAATGCGTACGCTCTCTATTACGGCAATGCAAAAGCGTATGCCCCGAAGTACGATTTGTCTCGGTATTTCGACTACCTTGATACTACGGAATTAAAAGAAGGAGCGCTCGGGACCGTTCGTGAGAATACCGAGTATGTAGCACCAGCGGAGCCGGTGGTACCCTTCACTGATAGAAACAAACTACTTTTAAACATCACCCTCGCGTTTCTTTGTGTGCTTATTGCCGGAGTCGTCTTCTGGTACATCTGGAGTCATAAGCGCGCGGAGGCAGTTGCACAGTCGGCTTCCTCGACGCCTCCTGATGTGAAAGAAGTGTCACCTACACCAACACCAGTAGCCCCGTCAACAGATACGGAGCAACCGCCAAGAGTGTAGCGAAGTCATCATAAAAAGAAGAAGGACCCAATGCAAAGTCTTGCATTGGGTCTTTTTGTTACACTATTTGTCTTACGTGACCTCTTTGGTCACTTTGAGTACCTGCGCGATGAAGCGAGCGGTATATACTATCTCACTTATCACACAGGGCACCATAAGGAGGTGCCACCCGTACTTTAACGGATTAAAGACAAGCTCCCAGCGTTCCTTTGTGTACTCAACCCAGAATGAGTTGAGCCAGCGACGGTGCGGTTTCTTTCCAAAGGTGAGGCGAAACCAGTCGCCAACACCGCGGAGGTGTTCGGTCCAGCGTTCGCATGTCTCAGTGACAGCAGGAACGCCTTCCACTTCCCACATAACATGTTGGAAACGATAGAACTCGCTCGCAAACCGGCCGATGTAGCGGATGTGTCGCCATACTTCCTGCGCGAGGTATCTTCCGTAGGACAGTGGCGCAGAACCGGGTCTTCGTTCGCTGTATGGTCGTAGTCTATAAAAACCAGCAACCATTGGATGAGCATTTTCTGTGGCGAACGACCAGCGATACCACACATAGTTTCTAAGGAGATCCATCCGTGCCTCTCGTGATGCACATCGCTTGAGTGCGCGCACCATGTTTGGTACGGAGTAGAACTGATGCCATGCGGAACGATAAGCATTCATCCATTCGTCGTCGCTCATGATCGGATGCGGAGTCGTGACGTGAAATGAATCGTACCGCGACAGATCCGGATGAAGGGTGTCGCCATTCGCCACCGCCCACGCATGATTTTCACTTCCTGGAAGGGGAGTGAGCATGAAGAACGATGCTTGGTCTGCTCCGAATTCGGCAAGCTTTTCAATGTCAGCCTTAACCGACTCCGGCGTGTCTTTCGGAAAACCGATGATGTATCCGGCATGAACAAGGATACCGAGTTCATGACAGCGGTTCCACAATGTTTGGTACAGCCCGACTTGGTTTTGAAACTTATGCGCATCTTTAAGATTGGCCGGATTCATGGATTCAACACCCATAAATATTTGCCGGCATCCTGCCTCCGCGAGTTTCGCAAGAAAGTCCGGGATCTTTCCACAGACGAGATCCGCTTCAATCATGAAGCTAATGGCACGACCTTCTTTGCGAAGGGCGATGATGCCATCTAGAATGTCTTCCCACAGAGGATTTCTTCCGAAGTTATCATCGGTAAAGAAGAACGATGCTTTCCCAAAACTGATACAGAGTTCTTTGATCGCTTGTATCACATCAGCAGGTGTTCTGTACCGCGATTCGCGTCCCTGCACATTAATGATCGTGCAGAAGTTGCATGACAGTGGACACCCTCGTCCCGTGTCGAACGTACCGATTCGCGTCGCGAAGTTTCCTTCGAAGTATCCGTCTGGATACAGGGGGAGCGGAGCGGTTGTAAGGTTAGGTCTGCCTCCTCGATATAATTTTTTCGGTGACCCGTTCAGGATATCTTGCAGTGCTTCTTTCCAAACAATTTCAGCTTCCCCGTGGAACACGATTATTCCGCGTTCCATAAGACTCTGAATTTCTTCAGGCATCTTTTTAGGACACGGAATGTTTGGGCGTTTCGGATCATTCACTCCATCAAGCATTGTTGTGATGATGCCGGAGACATGGAAGCCTCCGATAACGCAGACGGCACCTTTTTGTTGCCACGAGGTCATGATGTCGAGCGCTCGTGGAAATTGCGCGCTTTGAACTGCGACCAAGCCGACAATGAGTTTTGTTTCCGGTTTTGGGAAACTTCTCGCGAGTTTTCTAAGTTCCCTCGCATGTTTCAAGAGGCCATCTTCGAGTACGTGTATGAGTATATTTGTGTCAGGAGTGATAATCGAACGAAGCGCTTTGCTTGTTATTGAGTTGAGTTGGGCAAGACTATTGGAGGGAAGTACTCCCAACCAAAATCTCTGCACAAACCCGTCGTCATCGTAGAGTGTTGGCTTAATAAGTACAGCCTCCGCCTGTTCTGTTTTTTGAGCATTCATAGGTCAGAGACCTTTCTGGACATCTGTCCGGATGTGCGTGCTTCCACGCTGGTATATGTATATGAAAAGGACTGAAAAGCTGTTCCCATAGTAGTCCGTGTGACCCGGCTTGTCTATCAGAGAAAGATGCGTACAATACGAATGCATAGTATGAAACGACCCTCACACATAACCGCATCCTTCCAAAAAACCATACGGGGATACTATACAAGACAGTGGCGAAGCTTCCCGTGGAGAGAGACAATGGACCCGTACGCTATTTTAGTTTCGGAGGTAATGCTCCAACAGACGCAAACTGATCGAGTAGTGTCAAAGTATGCGGAATGGATAAAGGTGTTCCCTACGGTCGAAGTGCTTGCGCAGGCACCTCAGAGGAAAGTGCTCACGGTGTGGCAAGGACTCGGGTACAATCGGCGAGCCCTTAATCTTCATCGTCTGGCGCAAGTACTCGTTCGAGAGTATAAAGGTATTGTTCCTCGGGATACCGAAACACTTGAGAGTCTCCCGGGAATCGGTCCGTACACTGCAGGGGCAATCCGTGCATTCGCCTTCGACGAACCGGGGATCTTTCTTGAGACAAATATTCGAGCAGTATACCTGCATTTCTTTTTCGGGGGTTCAGTAAAGGTGTCCGATAAAGAGCTTCTCCTTCGTGTAGCTGAAACACTTCCACGGCGAAGTATTAGAACTTGGTATAATGCACTGATGGACTATGGTGCGATGCTCAAGCGTACCAAGAAGAGTTTTTGTGATCAAAGTATTCACTACACGAAGCAAACAAGATTTCGAGGGTCACGGCGAGAGCTTCGTGGAGAAATTATCCGCCAAGCATCAAAAAAGAAAAATATCAGTCCGAAAGATTTTAAAATACGTAATTCGGAGGAAAGAATTCAATCTGTTTTTTCCGATCTTGTACGGGAAGGGTTTTTAAAACAAAAAAGTAATACATACACACTTATATGAGTTTCACTCGAACTATTGAAGATTTTATCTGCGAGCAGTGCGGGACGTCTGTTACGGGAACAGGGTATACCAACCACTGCCCGAAGTGTCTTTGGTCCAAACATGTCGATATTCACCCCGGTGACCGCTCTTCCCCCTGCGGGGGGTCTATGGAGCCGATGAGTGTCATGGTTCTTTCCGGTGTAGAAAAAATAACGCACACATGTACCGTCTGCGGTTTCATTCGATCTCAAGGAGTAAGTACAAACGATGCCAGGGATGTTGTCACCGAGGTGTCGTCGAAGCCCTTTTCGTCACTAAAATAGAGGCTAGGGTTTTTCCCCAGAAAGTGTATCTTCGAGGAGTTTAGTAAGAGCCGGAGCAACCTCTTCTTCAAAACTCTTTGCGGTAAGAAGCGGATTAAATGAAAGCATCTCAGAAAAGTCATGACCGGTATCTTTTTTAAAACTTCGTAAGATATGACTCATGGTGATTGCATGGAGATCACGTTCACTCGTTGTCTCTGCATCGGTGGATGTAACAATAAGGCCGATGAGTTTACCTTGTGCACTGATCACTCCACCTCCAGAGGATCCATGTTGTGCAACCGGTGAACCACCGATTGAAAAAGTATCTATTGTTTTGCCGTCGAAACTAAACACCTTTCCGGTTCGTACCAGTGATGACATCGGGTACAAATCTCTTTGGATAGTCACTCCTCCGAAAAAGCCGGCAGGATATGCGGCGACTAGCGCGTCCCCGAGTGTCTTGAACGTTGTGTCGGTACTATCTATATCAACCATCGGAAATTCCTTCGGTACAGGAATGTTCGGGTTAATACCGTTGGTGATGAGAAGAAGTGCGAAGTCATGTTCCCCAGTTCCACTCGGGGCTTCTTCCTTAATCGTCATGTAGTTCTCTTCTACCCAAAGAGGGGAGATATACATAAGCTTTGCTTTGTATGCATTTCGAGCAGGTTCACCTGTTCGTATAACACAATTGATAAGGTTAGGTACGAGGTAGTCCTTCAGGAGAAAGTATTCCGCGACGTGGGCGTTGGTTAGGATGATGCCACGGTCATCGATGATGACTCCTGAGCCAGAGAGAGGACTGAATGATCCGCCTTGTGCCGTTGTGCAGATAATATTTACCAGAGCCTTGCGTGTTTTTGTATTAATGTCTTCAAACGAAACGGGCTTCACTGGAAGCGAGAGAGAGCTGGTAATAGTGGGTGCAACAGGTTGTGAGGTTGCGTGTGCTGACGTTGTGGTAAATAAAGAAGAATCTTCTGTTCGTGTAGATAAGAGAAGAGTATTTAGCTTCGCTCGCGTACGTGAGTCGACGGTTCCTGTTGGAAAGGAGAGACCTGCGGGGGACAAGATCTCGCTTTCGTACTTGCGTTGAAATTGTCGCACCCCTGCTTCAGTGAGCTTTCCGAAGTATTCCGTCTCGCTTCCGGGGACGGTGACACGTGTCGCGGTATCTTTGTTTAAAAGTATTTGGAGATAACGTACGTCAGTTCCGCGGGAACCAGTTTGGAGTGTCTTAACGAATTGAAATGAGGAGGGGATAGAGGTGTTTGCTATCTGACTTTGTGCTTGCACAGGTGAGCTCGGTGACTGTAGTGAGGTTTGTAATGCTGTTATTTGTGCAAGAAGTGTTTGGATTTTTGCCTGAAGTTCCTCAAGGCTCACCGCGTACACTGGGCTACTCTTCGCTATACCAAGGAACCCCACGCCAACGAGGACAAAGGTAATGAGGATTGTTTCCACTGACTTTATTACAAACTTCATTCTACTAGTATATAAGAAGAGAAGGGCGTTGACGAACGAGGTACTCGTGGCTCTTTTCGAGAAAAAGAACAGCGAAAGTATTTTCCAATTCGAGAATGATACCCAAATAGTTTAGCGCCGATGGGCCGAAAATCATAAGCCAGCTAAAAACCAAGGAAGGTATTTTAGCAATAGTATGCTATAGCATACTATTGCTAAATGGATAGATGAGTGAGGACGGTGATAGGCAATGGTTGAGGCTAAGCCTCAACCATCAGTATATAAGATGAGTACCTGTTTGACGGCAGCAAAGGTGTAACGCTATAGACCATAATAAAAGGTTGCCGCAATCCGTGACACAATGTAGCGTGAGTGGCGCGACATTCGCGTTGCTTGACGGGCACCGTCCAACACACATGTTGGACGGTGCCCGTCAAACGCTATCGCTCATACAAACGGCTATGGTAACCCACGTATGGCCTGTCAGTATCGATTAGGGTAACAGGTTCACTGGCCTATAACGTCTGTAATTGCGATTCTTTCTTTTTTTTGGTAGGCTGTGAACGAGCGCGGGATTAGTTTAGTGGTAAAACGACAGTTTTCCAAACTGTAGTTAGGAGTTCGATTCCCCTATCCCGCAGTATGAGCGTGGAACAAGTTAACATCGGCGAAGCTGAAAAAGCTGGGCGGGATGAAAACGCTTTGCTTCGTTTGCGCAATCGTATGTAATACGAGCTTGCACGTCGGCACTACATCGCCTGTTCCAAAACGGAATTTGTGGAGTACATTCAGTCTGAAATCGGCCCAACTTTTGCCGAGCTTGTTAAACGCAAACCTGAACTCTTACTTTCGTATGACAAAGATCCTAAGGCCGCACTTGCGGAGGCGGAAAAAGAGCTCCATCTGGAGGACAAGAGAGCTACCGCATAACCTACTTGGCATGCTGATGTTCTTAAGAACATCAGCATACTTCCGATTTTTCGTGATTTAGCAATAGTATACGTTCGTACACTATTGCTAAATCAGTTGCGGAGCGTTTTATCGAGGCGTTTGGCTTCGGCCCAGGCGAGCTCGTAGATTTTTTTCATTGCATCAGCGATTTCGGCGCTTTCTATAACCACGCCGAGTTTTTCCCGCCACGAAGCTATCATGATTTTGTTGTCGTATATGTTTATTTCGGGCGAGAAATAATATTTGTCTGGTGGCACGAACGCGATTTCTCGTTTTTCATCGGCGTCATGCGCTCCGCGCTCTTCTCCCGTTGGTGTTTTTGGGACAATCGCCCGAATGGCGATATTTTTCCCGGCGCGGCGTTTGTAGTATTCGGGAAAATAATTCGGGAGACCTTTGTGCATGTCGTCAACATTCGCGTAGGCGCGAATCGGTTCGGTTGAGGTAAGTGTATCTTCGTACACGTGGTGCAGACCTTCCGTTCCTTCATAGAATTTTATTTTCGGACGATTTTGTTTGGCGTGGAGTAAGTTTAACTCTGGAATTAACCCTTCGGCTTTTTTAATGTGCTCTGATGTTTGCTCCGCCACTTTTTTTAAGTGTGTCACGATCGCTTCCGGCGGCTCCGCGGCGAATTCCGATTTGGGCTCTTTGCCGGAAATGGTCACCAAGCCCTTGTTCGCAAGGGAACTCAAAATGTCATAG